>Ga0209980_10000277_pt1 | contig 27351 bp, 24 predicted proteins | sample CR02metaG_FD_183611 | JGI IMG/M metagenome (GOLD analysis project Ga0209980, IMG submission 183611) | Deep subsurface microbial communities from Mariana Trench to uncover new lineages of life (NeLLi) - CR02 metaG (SPAdes) (version 2) | ecosystem: Environmental > Aquatic > Marine > Ocean trench...
GCGTGGGAATTCATCTTTATCAAAAACGACTGGATCCCCTTTACGTTGGGGAATTTCAACAGGAATAATTTCGTCATCAAATTTCCCTGCTGCCTGAGCAGCTTCCGTTTTATTCTGGCTGGTGGCAGCAAATTCGTCTTGTTCGTCACGTGATATATCAAATTCCTTTGCGATATTTTCTGCTGTGATTCCCATATGATAATTATTGAATGCATCCCAGAGTCCATCAACGATCATGGAGTCCTGTAATTTCCAGTCTCCCATCTTCTGACCATCACGAGATTTAGGCAGAACATGTGGTGATAGGCTCATGTTTTCCTGTCCACCGGCAACGATGATGTCGGCATCGCCACACATGATTGCCTGTGCAGCGAGGTGAACTGTTTTCAGGCCGCTACCACAGACCTTGTTAATGGTCATGCTAGGAATAGTTTCCGGAATCCCCGCAGCAATGGCAGCTTGCCTTGCCGGATTTTGACCCGTGCCTGCTGTTAATACGTGACCGAAGATAACTTCGTCTACTTGTTCAGGTTTAAGGCCAGCTTGATCCAGGACACCGGAGATAACTGTTGCTCCCAGTATATGGGCAGGTACACTCGCTAATGATCCGCCAAAAGTGCCGATTGCAGTTCGGCCAGCGGCAACGATAACAACTTTCTCTGACATGTCCTCTTTCTCCAAATTAAAATGTGGCACTTCATGCTCACAAATTTCTCAGTTTCATATTGAGTTAATAATAATTATATGGTGTGCATCCCAATTTACGTTGCAGTGCACAAAAAGTTCTAGGATGGTAACAGAATCTTTTCTTTGACTCCAGTCTTGGCTCCAGGGACAGGCTTAAGCCTGTCCCTGCTGAAGGTTTAGTTGTCTGCTAAATATGAAGGGCGCGACCGTCTACGCCCAGCGCCGCTTCGTGGATGGCCTCTGAAAGTGAAGGGTGAGCATGGATGGTACGGGCAATATCCTCGCTACTGGCATCAAATTCCATGGCCAATACGGCCTCGGTGATGAGCTCTGAGGCGTTCGGCCCAAGGATATGTACCCCAAGGATTCTATCGCTTCGGCTATCGGCCAGTATCTTGACTAGGCCCGTAGATTCTCCCATGGCTCTTGCACGGCTATTGGCAGCAAAAGGGTATGTGCCGACCTTATAATCAATCCCTGTGTTCTGCAGCTCCTCTTCATTCAGCCCCACCCAGGCAATCTCGGGCCAGGTGTATATGACCCATGGGATTATCTGGTAATTCATATGACCTGGCTGACCAGCAATTCGCTCAGCGACAGCCACACCTTCTTCAGACGCCTTGTGGGCGAGCATGGGTCCCCTTACGACATCGCCAATGGCATAGACATTTGGCAGCTTGGTTTGGCACTGTTCATCAACCTTGATAAATCCACTTTCATCCAAATCCAGACCACAAGTTTCAGCACCCAGGCCCTCTGTATTTGGTGTACGTCCCACTGCGACGATTAATTTATCGACGCTGATTTGTTGTTTCCCTTCTGCATCTTTATAGATGACGATAACTTCCTGATTATTTGAGCCTGTACCAGTGACCTTTGCACCAAGCCTGATATCCAGCCCTTGTTTGGTAAGAATTTTATAAGCTTCATCGGAGAGCTGATTGTCAACAGGTTCGAGAAATGACTCCAGTGCTTCAAGAATGATAACTTCTGATCCCAGGCGAGCCCAGACACTGCCCAGTTCAAGACCAATGACCCCCGCACCGATGACGCACAGTTTTCTAGGTGTTTCATCGAATGCGAGCGCACCGGTGGAATCGACGATCCTTTTATTATCTACCTTCGCAGGTGGGATCTTGCTCGGGACAGATCCCGTGGCGATGATAATGTGTTTAGCGGAAGCAGTGAGTCTCTCTCCGCCCTCAATACCTGCGGGTAAAACCTCTACATGATATTGACCCGTTTCGTCCTGTGATGTGATTCGTCCGCAACCATGCAGCAACTGGATATTATTTTTTCTAAAAAGACCTGCTATTCCCTGCGTCAGCATCTGCACAATCTTATCCTTGCGCGCAATCATCTTGATCACATTCATACTGGCGCCCGAAACATTGATACCGTGATCGACAGCATTATTTTTAAGGTGTGAGAAATGATGTGTCGATTCTAATAAGGCCTTGGAAGGTACGCAGCCGACATTCAGACAGGTACCTCCCAGCGCAGGTTTTCCACTCTTTTCACTCCAGCTTTCAACGCAAGCGGTGCTCAGCCCCAACTGTGCGCAGCGAATGGCAGCAACATATCCTCCAGGTCCGGCACCAATAACAATGACATCATAATTTTTCATTTACTTCTTTTTCATTTCAGTAAGTTATTGGTCACTTGTCTAGATTTGTAATAAGAGTCTCGAGGGATCTTCAAGTTGTTCTTTAATTGTAACCAGAAATTGCACAGCCTCTTTTCCGTCGATGATTCGATGGTCGTAAGTTAGCGCCAGATACATCATTGGTCTGATCACAACCTCACTATTCTCGGCCACTGGACGATCCTGTATCTTGTGCATGCCAAGGATCGCGCTTTGTGGTGGGTTAATGATCGGTGTTGAAAGTAAGGAGCCAAAAACACCGCCATTGGTGATGGTAAACGTACCGCCGGTGAGATCTTCAATGGTTAATTTCCCCTCTTTGGCTTTTTGTCCGAATTTAGCAATTCTTGTCTCGATTGCTGCAAATGAAAGCGTGTCCGCATCTCTGAGAACTGGAACAACCAATCCACGTGGTGAACTGACCGCGATGCCGATATCAAAGTAACCCCGGTAAAGAATATCGTCACCCTCAACAGACGCGTTGATGACAGGAAATTTCTTTAATGCTTCGACTGTAGCCCGAGTAAAAAAGGACATGAAACCTAATTTAATTTCGTGGGTTTTTTCAAATTCTTCTTTATAGCGATGTCGCAGATCTACAACGGGCTGCATGTTAACTTCATTAAACGTTGTTAATAGCGCATTATCATGTTGCGCAGAAAGCAGTCGCTTCGCGACACGTTTGCGGAGTCGCGTCATGGGCGTGCGTTCTTGTGGTCGTTGTTCTTCGCCTATGTTCGTCACAGGTGCAGGTGTTGCTTCGACTTTCTGTGCTTGCTTTTCTGGGTCAATATTTTTCAAGTCCACATTTTTTGACACTGAGGTTTGTGAATCAGAACGCGATGATTCTGTTATAGCAGTTGCTTCAGGCGGTTGGTTTCCTGAAGCGACTGTACTAAGGGCAGCTCCCAAATGGTTGAGAACATCTTCTTTTGTGATTCGGTCAGGGTCTTTATGTGTTTTAATATCCGACGTTTGAAGCTTGTTCTCCGACAGTAAATTCCTTACAGCCGGGCTCACTTTTGGTGTTTTTTCAGCTGGTATGGAATGGGGTTGCTGCGCTGGTTCTGATTGACTTGTTGCAGGCTCATGTTCAGGTTCCAGCAGTGTTTGTTGCTGAGGTACAGCATCCTCTGGTTTAGTTGATTCAGGTTGACTTGTTTCCGCCTTATCCTTAATTGTATCGACTGAAGATGGTGCCTCAACTGAGGACTGTTTTTCTGTATCAATTCTGCCGATTATTTCGTCACTTTCGACCTCATCACCATCCTGTTTTAGAATTTCAATGAGAACCCCACTGTTTGGTGCAGCAACTTCCAGCGTGACCTTGTCTGTTTCTATGTCAATCAGGTTGTCACCACGTTTAACAGTTTCGCCCACTTTTTTGTGCCATTTAAGCAGGTTAGCTTCGGCGATGGATTCTGCAAGGACAGGAACTTTTACTTCAACGGTCACGTTTTTCTCCTTTAATTAAAGGGCTTGATTGTACGCTGTCATACACGGGCAAAGTTGATCAAGCCAAAGCTAATTAAGTCAGGCAGATCTGCTCGGGATGAAGCCAAAGCTAATTAAGTCAGGCAGATCTGCTCGGGATGAAGCCTCGCTTATGCGTGACTTCAAGTTTGCCTAATTGCAGTGCATCTGCCACCAATTCTTCTTGTTGTTCCAGATGTTTGGACATATAACCCACTGCCGGTGATGCTGAATAGAAGCGTCCGGCATAACCCAGGGTATGTTGATCGTCAATACATCCAATTAGTGTGCCTCGTGACTGGAGATAATACCAGCTCCCCTGGTTCTTGGGCTCTTCCTGAACCCAAACGATTTCTTTCAGATTTGGATAACTGTCGATGATGTTTTTAACCCCATCTTTAGGAAACGGGAACAACTGTTCTATACGGGCAATGGCAATATTTTCAATATTTTTCCCCCGACGTTCCTCAAGCAAATTGTAAAATACCTTACCCGCACAGAATAGCAGACGGGCGACATTCGAAGGATCAATTTCATCAACTTCACCGATGACTGTGTGAAATTTACCATGCGTCAATTCTTCTAAAGGCGAAGCAGAAAGTTTATGACGCAATAAACTTTTAGGGCTCATGACTATCAACGGTTTTCTATAAGGCCTTAACATCTGACGTCTTAGCATATGAAACATTTGTGCAGCTGTGCTGGGCACACAAACCTGTATATTTTCCTCAGCACAAAGTTGCAGAAAACGTTCAAGTCTTGCTGAGGAGTGTTCCGGTCCCTGACCATCATAGCCATGTGGTAGAAAGCAGACGAGCCCGCAATATCTTCCCCATTTTGCTTCACAAGAGCTGATAAACTGATCGAAAACAACCTGTGCACCATTGGCAAAGTCACCAAATTGGGCCTCCCAAATAACCAGGGTATTGGGCTCAGCACTACTATAACCATATTCATAAGCCAGAACGGCTTCTTCCGAAAGTGTTGAGTTAATGACCAGGAAATTGGCCTGATCCTCACTTAGATGCTGAAGCGGCAGCCACGTTTCTCCATCTATTTGATTATGAATCACTGCATGACGATGGAAATAAGTGCCTCGACCGCTATCCTGTCCTGAAATTCTTACCGGATAAGCTGATTCAAGCAGGCTTGCATAAGCCATGGTTTCAGCGAAGCCCCAGTCCATCGGAAGTTCACCATTGCCCATTTTTACCCTGTTATTAATGATTCTTTGAACACTTTTATGTAATTGATAATGATCAGGGATGTGTGTAATTTTTTCTGCTAATTGTCTGACAGTTTCGCTTTCAATCGATGTATCAATAGGGACATCCCAGGCAGTACCAATGTAGGGTGAAAAATCGATATGAAATTTGGTGTCTATATCTTGAGCATGCTTGCTAGATACTTTTTCATTGTTATCAAGTGAAGCGATATAGTTATCAGCGATCTTATCTACTTCATCATCGTCAAGAAATCCTCCGGTAATCAACTTATCCGTGTAGAGCTGTCTTACCCCCGGGTGCTGACGAATATGTTGATACATTATCGGTTGTGTTGCTGACGGTTCATCCGTTTCGCTGTGGCCCTGTTTTCGATAACAGACCATATCGATGACCACATCCTTGTTGAATTCCATCCTGTAATCTAAGGCCAGCTGCGCGACAAAACATACGGCCTCCGGATCATCACCATTCACATGAAAGATAGGAGCCTGCACCATTTTCGCAACATCAGTGCAATAAAGCGTTGATCTGGAATCAAGCGGATCACTGGTGGTAAATCCGATCTGGTTATTAATAATGATATGTACAGTCCCACCCGTCGTATAACCACGTGTCTGTGAAAGATTAAACGTTTCCATTACAACGCCCTGACCCGCGAACGCAGCATCACCATGGATAAGGATAGGAAGCACCTGATTTCTTGCAAAATCTTTTCTTCTTTCCTGACGCGCACGAACAGAACCTTCGACAACAGGATCAATTATCTCAAGGTGGGAAGGGTTGAATGACAATGTCAGGTGTACATTGCCACCGGGTGTTTCAATATCTGATGAATAGCCCTTGTGATATTTCACGTCTCCTGATCCGATATTACGAACATTTTTACCTTCAAATTCATCGAACAGTTCCGCAGGATTTTTGCCAATGGCATTGACCAGCACATTCAAACGTCCTCTATGGGCCATACCGATGACAATTTCCTTGACGCTGGCAATGCCTCCAGATTGAACCAGAACATCTAACATAGGATTAAGGCTTTCAGCCCCTTCCAGTGAAAATCGTTTTTGACCCACGTATTTGGTGTGTAAATATTCCTCAAGTGCATTGGCAGCAATGATACGTTCCAGAATACGTATCTTTTGATGTTTGTCGAAGTTCGGTGTGGCACGGCAAGATTCAAGACGTTGCTGTATCCAACGTTTGATCTCAGTTTCATTGATGTGCATATATTCCACACCAATTGACCGGCAATAGGTCGTTTGAATAATATCGATGATTTCATGAAGCGGGATCTCATCTTCAGCATGCAATGAACCGGTATTAAATGCGGTATCCATATCTGCTTCAGTTAATTCGTGATAGGCGGGATCCAGCTCCGGGACATTGGGTCTTTCGTATTGTTTAAGCGGATCAAGATCGGCCTGCCGGTGACCCCGAAAACGATAGGCATTGATAAGCTGGAGGACTGCAACCTGTTTTTGATGGGCGACAGCATCAGTGCTCGTGCTGACAATTGGGCTGATGACCTGGGTTTGATGTCCTTTTTGTCGTGCTGCCTCACGATAGGCCTTTTGTATGGCTGAGTGAGGTGTATCCTGATGACCATTGGAATCTGCCATCTGTACAGTCTTGAAATAAAGTTGCCAGCGCTCACTGACATTTTTTGGCTCTGCCAGATAGGCCTCATACAACTCTTCTATGTACCATGCGTTACCACTGTATAGAATTGAAGACACTGACTCACTCATAGGTTATCCTTGCGTTGCTTGGGTCTGCCATCTCCGGTGCGTTTGCCAGTATATTTGCCAATATATTTATTTGAAATCGCCAGGAAACGACAAAAATAATTATAAATAGTTCTGTTTCTCAATGAGTAACAGCCGATACTTTAAGTTATTTTTTTAAATACAAGGACAAGTTTAGACGAATTAAAGCTTTTGTCATAAAAAACGTAATTATTTGATGGTCTAGCACAGGATTCGCTATTGTTGCAATGCCATATTAGAAGGTATGCTTAACGGCTCTTAATCATAAAACAAACTATTGACCTGTTTTTGGAGGGTGTTTGATGTCTCATACGGTGACAATTACCGATAACAAGACCGGTAAACAATTGGAGTGTCCAGTGCATGAAGGGACTTATGGCGATCCAGTCATTGATACCAGTGCACTGAATAAGGAACTCGGCATGTTCACCATCGATCCTGGCTTTAGCGTTACCGCCTCCTGCAGGAGTTCAATCACTTTTCTCGATGGAGAAAATGGTGTGCTCATGCATCGTGGCTATCCTATTGAGCAATTGGCAGAGAATAGTACTTACCTGGAAGTTTGTTATTTGTTGCTCTATGGAGAGTTACCCACAGAAACTGAATATGAACAGTTTCGTGCAGAATTGAATAAGCGCAATTTGGTGCACGAGCACCTGGAGCGTTTTTATGGCGGTTATCGTTACGATGCCCACCCAATGGCCATGTTGATCGGCGTTACGGGTGCATTATCTTCCTATTATCATGAAGCAATGGATCTTGATGATCCGCTTGACCGTGATCTGACTGCCAAACGTATCATTGCCAAGATGCCCATTCTGGCATCTCACTGTTATAAACATTCTGTTGGTCATCCGTTTGTCTACTCACGCGATGACCTGGGTTATGTAGAAAACTTTCTAAACATGATGTTTTCAGTGCCGATGCGTGATTATGAGCCAGAACCAATCGCGGTCAAGGCACTGGATTTAATGTTGATCCTGCATGCCGACCATGAACAAAATGCTTCAACTTCAACGGTACGTCTGGCGGGTAGTGCGGAAGCCAATCCATTTGCCTGCATCACAGCGGGTCTTGTGACCTTATGGGGTCGTGCGCATGGTGGCGCGAATGAGGCTGTATTGAATATGTTGGGTGAGATTGGTGATCCCAAAAATATTCCCCAGTTTATTGCACGAGCAAAAGATAAAGAAGATTCTTTCCGCTTGATGGGCTTTGGTCATCGTGTTTATAAGAACTTTGATCCGAGGGCGACCATTATCCGCAAGGCCTGTCACGAATTGATTGATGAAGTTGATACCGTGGATCAACCCTTGCTGGATATAGCGATGGAGTTGGAAGAAATCGCACTCAAGGATGATTATTTCGTTGAGCGCAAGCTTTATCCCAATGTTGATTTTTACAGTGGCATCATCCTCAAGGCTCTGGGTATCCCCACAAGTATGTACACGGTCATGTTTTCAATGGCCCGTTCAGTTGGCTGGATATCACAGTGGTTGGAGATGATGGAAGATCCGGATTTTAGAATTGGTCGTCCACGACAGCTCTACATTGGCCCTGAAAAGCGGGATTATGTGCCGATAGAGAAACGGTAGACCCAAATGGGACATGGCAGAGACATAGATACTGGACATCTGAAGATAAGACCTGAGAAAATCGGGTCGTCAAATGACACATTCAACCCATAAATTCTTAAAATAACATAACAACAATTTAAAGGAGTACTGCAAAGATGAAGTCTCCAGTCCGAGTTGCAGTAACAGGAGCGGCAGGCCATATCTGCTACTCATTATTATTCAGAATCGCTGCGGGAGAGATGTTTGGTAGTGACCAACCCGTCATTTTTCAGCTGCTGGAAATACCCCCTGCCATGAAAGCGTTGGAAGGTGTGGTCATGGAAATTGATGACTGTGCTTATCCACTGGTTGCTGGTTTTGTTTTAACTGATGATGTCAATGTCGCATTCAAGGATGTTGATTATGCCTTATTGGTCGGGGCAAAACCGCGTAGCGCAGGGATGGAACGTAGCGATTTACTGGAAGCAAACGGCGGCATATTCAAGATTCAGGGTAAGGCACTGAATGATCATGCCAGTCGTGATGTCAAGGTCGTTGTTGTCGGCAATCCGGCCAATACAAATGCGAATACGGCAATGATCAATGCACCGGATCTAAACCCCAAAAACTTCACTGCACTGACCCGTCTGGATCACAATCGTGCCCTGGCTCAATTGGCAGCCAAGACAAATTCAGATGTCAGTGATATCAAGAAGATGATCATCTGGGGAAATCATTCGACCACACAATATCCTGATCTGAGTCATGCGACTATCGCGGGTAAACCTGCGCATGATCTGGTGGATAGAAGCTGGTATGAAAATGACTATATTCCAAGGGTAGCTAAACGTGGCGCCGAGATTATTGACGCACGTGGTGCTTCAAGCGCTGCATCTGCGGCCAATGCTGCTATCGCCCATATTCGTGACTGGGTTATGGGGACACCTGAAGGTGACTGGACTAGTATGGCAGTGCCTAGTGATGGCAGTTATGGTATTGCGGAAGGATTGACGTATTCATTCCCTGTGACTTGTAATAATGGCGAGTATGAGATTGTCCAGAGACTTGAGATTGATGAATTTAGTCGGGAGAGGATGGAGATTACGCAGAAGGAATTGGAAGAGGAGAGGGACGCAGTGGCGAAGATTTAGCTAATGTGTTCTGTAGTTGTAATAAAAGCCGCTCATTGAGCGGCTTTAATACTTCAGCTATTTATTAAGTTGCTTACCTAAAGTTTAAGATACAGTTTTTCCTTATTTCTGTTTTCGCTTTTGATCAGCGAGTTACTTCTTGTTGCTCACCCCACAAGAAGTAACCCGTCATCAGACGGAACTAAATCTTGAGTAAGAAGAATTAATGCAGGACAGTCGAATCACCGTAAACTCATAATCGGCCAATCCCGTTTCTCTGCTTCAATTTTCAGAAGATCATCTGGGTCAACGGCGATGGGGTGAGTGACCATGTTCAGTAATGGAATGTCGTTGTGTGAATCGCTATAGAACCAGCTTGTTCCAGGTTGGTAATTATTTTCCTGTAACCACTGTTCATAACGAGTGACTTTGTCTTCGGCAAAGGAAGGTGTGCCACTGAGTTTTCCGGTGAACTCACCATTGTTCATCTCAGGCTCTGATGCGATCAGGTCATCGATGTTGAATAATACTGCAATAGGGGCGGTGATAAAACTGTTGGTAGCAGTAATGATCATCAATTTATGCCCCATATTACGGTGATCCTCAATCAGATCGATGGCTTTGGGTAACATGACGGGTCGGATTTTCTCATCAAGAAAGCGTGTGCGCCAGCCTAGTATCGTATTCATATCATTTTCAGCCAGAGGACGAAACTGAAACTCCAGGAATGCATTGATGTCCAGATTGCCTTCCATGTAATCTTGATAATAACGATCATGTTCCTTTTGGTGTGCTTCAACATCGACGTAGCCGTTCTCGCCGAGGAATTGTCCCCAGAGATAATCACTATCACCACTTAATAGGGTGTTGTCTAAATCAAATATCGCCAAATCCACTTGTTGTTAGCCTTGTTAGTGTTAATGAATGCCGCGCGTAGTCTATGTTGAATGCTTGTGAAGGTAAAATATTGAGTTGAAATTTGCAGTGAGCGGGTCAGTTATGGAAGAATCACCATATAATATTTATGAGGTAAGGCAGTGATTGATTCAGAAGGTTTTAGAGCTAATGTAGGGATTGTCCTGAGTAATGAGGCCGGACAGGTGTTTTGGGCAAAGCGTGTCGGTCAAGATGGCTGGCAATTTCCTCAGGGAGGAATAAACGCCGATGAAAGTGTCGAATCAGCCATGTACAGGGAACTAAGGGAGGAGGTTGGTCTGCTACCAAAACATGTAGAAATTATTGGCTGTACAAATGATTGGCTGAAATACTGGTTACCGAAAAAATTTATACGACATAACTCCATGCCTTTGTGTATTGGACAGAAACAAATCTGGTATTTACTAAAGTTGGTGGCAGATGAAACAAACGTTAATCTGGGATACTCACGAAAACCAGAATTCGACCGTTGGGAATGGATAGATTACTGGTCACCTGCAAGTAAGGTCATTGACTTCAAAAGAAATGTCTACGAACAGGCACTGAACGAATTTGCGCCTTTTCTGTTTCCATGAGTTGGCCGAAATTAATTGTCATGTATTATTAAAAATTTGGCTTACTGTTGTTTGGTTGACATCAGAAACATTACCTGAGGCATGACTTTCCGTACGGATTTTCCACTTAATTTCCTTATGTGGCCTTTCTTGAAGTTTGGTGGGAATCTTTTTTCAGTTAACCAGTCATTCAGTTCTTCCAGCTTCACAGCACATTTCTTCATGGCGACGTCGACAACGTGACGAGGATCGTTGTAATTGGCCACTTCAGCACGTGAAGTGTCTGCAAGGCATTCATCATAGCTGATTCCAAACTCTGACATCGTGTTATAGTCTTCTCTGGTAACCTGATCTTGTGACAGGTACTCTGGTTTTAGCTTGGGGTCGACTTTGTCTTCCCTTCCAGCGATAACACAAACAGGAATAAGAATTGATAAAAATAATGCGAATTTTGTGAGTCGTTTTTTCATTGATTAAAATGCCTTGTTGAATTTTCCATTATGCCAATAGTTTGAGCTATGGCAGTATAAAGCAGCATCCCCAAAAGTACATCTAGCCTAAAGAACATTTATTAAAAATATATTTTCAATCATATGATCTCTGTTTCCAAAAAAGTTGATTCCGAACGTATCTTAATAGCCAGTGACAAAATCAATCAGACACCTGCTTTTGTTTATGATGAATCTGTGATCATAGACAGGCTGGCAGCGTTATCTGAGGTTAAGAAGAATAGTGGCTGCCAGATCCTTTATTCAATCAAGGCCGCTCCCATGAGAGGCTTGTTGGAAACGATTGCTAATCGTGTTGATGGGTTTTCTGTGAGTTCATTGTTTGAGTGTCAGATAGCAAGAGAAATAATAGGGGATAGGGGGACCGTTCATCTTACAACCCCCGGCTTGAGAGATGACGAGTTTGGGTCAATCGTGGAATATGTAGATTATATCTCCTTTAATTCCTTGAGCCAGTGGCAATATTATCAAGGGCATATCCAGAAAGATATCTTGGGGGATGAAATTCAAAAACTGAATTGTGGCTTGCGTATTAACCCGGAAATATCATTTGTCAAAGATGAACGTTATGATCCCTGCCGTAAATATTCAAAACTGGGTGTTCCGATCCCTGAATTAGAAAATATTAAACATCTCGAGAATATCCAAGGTCTACACCTACACAATAATTGTGAATCCAGTGACTATACGGAGTTGAAACAGACGGTGGATCACGTTTGTCTGTTACTTGGCCAAACACTTGAACGTATGCAATGGATTAATCTGGGTGGGGGATACTTTATAGATAATGAAAAACAACAGCATGAACTTGAGCAGATCATTCAAGATCTGAAAGACACATATACCCTGGATGTTTTTATTGAGCCGGGAAAAGGGATTGTTGGGTCAGCCGGCTCCCTCGTTTCATCTGTTATAGATATGTTTGAGTCTGATGGCAAACAGGTAGCAATTCTTGATACCACAGTAAACCATTTGCCTGAAGTTTTTGAATATCAGTATAAACCTGAAATTGTGCAGGAGAATTCTGAGGGGGGTTATGAATATCGCCTGGCAGGATGTAGTTGTCTCAGTGGTGATATGTTTGGGGATTATCGGTTTGAGCAAGTACTGAGCATTGGTAGCAGAGTGATCTTTAAAAATGTCGGTGCGTATATGTTTGTTAAGGCAAATACGTTCAATGGAATTAATTTACCAGCGGTTATTATTCTAAAGTCTGACGGAGTGCTTGTTCTTCAAAAAGAATTTTCATATGCAGATTTCAGAGGGAAATACTAGGTAGCAAAGATAACTATCTTTTCCTATTTCTGTTTTTCCTGTTTCTATATTTCTGGATAAATTCTCCCAACATTATGAATTCATCTTTTCTGCCGCTTCCCTTGCGCCAGATTAAGCCGATTTCCCGATGACTATTTTTAGGCATTGCTTGTGTTCTTATATTTGTATTCTTGAGCATAGGAGAATCTTTGGCCATCTCAGGTAAATAGGTGACCCCAAGATCAGCTTCAACCATTTCGATCAAGGTCAACAGGCTACTTGCAGAGAATTGACTTACTTTATTCAGGTTACGAATTTTACAGGCAGACAGTGCGTGACCCCGAAGACAATGGCCATCCTCAAGCAACAGGATACTTTCTGATTGCATGTGATCGGCCGTAACTTTTTGTGTTTCTATAAACTTACTGCCTTTTTTATACGCCAGGAGAAATGGATCCTTAAAGAGTGTCATTTTCTCAACGTGACGTAATTCAAAAGGCAGCGCTATTATGATCAAATCCAGCTCCCCACTCATCAATTTATCATAGACTCGCAGCGTTGTGTCTTCCTGCAAAAAAAGTTGTAAATGAGGGAAATGTGAACGAAGTTTAGGGAGTATTTTGGGCAGTAAAAATGGTGATATTGTTGGAATGACACCTAACTTCAATTTGCCGGACAGGGGTTCATTATTTACCCGTGCCATATCCATCAAAGCTTCAGTATCCCTAAGTACCAGTCGTGCCTGAACCACAATCTCTTGACCCGTGGATGTAATGGTTACCCTTTTATTGGTGCGGTCAACGAGCTGCACACCCAATGTCGATTCAAGCTCACGGATGGCAACACTGAAGGCAGACTGGGAAACAAAACATGCCTCGGCGGCTTTACCGAAATGCAGGTGTTTATCTAGGGCAATTAGATATCTAAGTTGTTTAATCGTGGGAAGATACTGCATTTTATTTCTCCAATATCAGCCATGCCTGTCATTCTATAAAATGTATCATAGTAACATAAATATACTATTATATTTATTAAACATCTCCTCCTATAATGCTCTCAAGTTAATCACAACCTGATTTGGAGGGTTATCTAATGAGTATCAATATTGGAATATCAGAGCAGGACAGGCAGAACATTGCAGATGGTTTGGCAAAAGTACTTGCTGACAGTTATACGCTTTATCTGAAGACACATAACTACCACTGGAATGTGACAGGTCCAATGTTCAACACTCTGCATTTAATGTTCGAAGGGCAGTATACCGAGTTAGCCACCGCAGTGGATGAAATCGCAGAACGGATCCGTGCTCTTGGGATTGCTGCGCCAGGATCTTATAAGGCATTTGCACAGCTCACCGAGATCGAGGAAGAAGAAGGTATTCCTAATGCAGATGAAATGATTCAACAACTCGTTATCGGGCAGGAAACTGTTGTGCGTACAGCGCGTTCGATATTGCCAGTGGTTGACGCAGCTAACGATGAGCCTACTGCGGATTTGTTAATACAGCGGATGCAGATACATGAAAAAAACGCCTGGATGCTTCGCAGTCTGCTTGAGACAGCCAATTAACTGACAAATTTATTTTAGCCGTGGGTATGCCCACATTAATTATTTTGAGGAGAAATAGTCATTATGAATCATTTAAAAGAAGGTCAAGCTATTCCAGAGGTTACGTTCCATACACGTCATGATCACGAGTGGATTGATGTAGAAAGCAAGGATCTATTTGCTGGCAAAACGGTTATTGTATTTTCGTTGCCGGGTGCCTTTACCCCGACGTGTTCATCGTCACATGTACCAAGATATAATCAGCTTGCACAACTGTTCAGGCATCATGGAGTAGATGACATAATTTGTGTAGCAGTCAACGATGCCTTCGTCATGAATGAATGGAAGAGAGAGCAGCAAGCCGATAGCATTTACTTCCTGCCGGATGGGAATGGTGATTTTACCGAAGCAATGGGCATGTTGGTAGACAAGAATGATTTGGGTTTTGGTAAGCGTTCATGGCGGTATTCCATGTTGGTACGGGATGGTGTGATCAAGAAAATATTTGCCGAGCCAGATGTCGCAGGGGACCCCTATGGGGTGTCAGATGCCGATACAATGCTTGCCTATATTGCACCGCAAGCAACGGCACCGATGGATGTCAGTATGTTGACGCGCAAAGATTGTCCCTACTGCGTTAAGGCCAAAGGACTGTTACGAGATGCAAATATTGAGTTTGAGGAACTGGTATTGAATAAGGATTATACAGACCGGAGTTTAAGGGCTATTTCGGGCACAGAAACTGTACCTCAGATTTTTGTTAACGGGGAACATATTGGAGATTCAGAGGCACTTGAAGTTTGGCTCGGCAAGAGAGTAGCAGCCTAGCACCTGATATTGCTTGTAAAAGCCCCGGAGGCATTAACCTCCAGGGCTTTTAGCTGTCGCGTTCGAGTACTATGGTCATTAATACAGGGAACCTCTTTGCGGTCCCCCACGAGCCAACGAGAGTCGGCCTATTCGTAACAGCTACTGTAAGTCTAGTATATTAATTCTTGAAGGGAATGTTTTGGGAGGAAAAAAATATGACTAAAATAATTATTCGGATATCAATTAAATTAGCTTGTTTGAATTAAAGTCTGGATCTCGCCAAAATGGTATCCCTGAACGTAATCCACGCCTATCTGCTTCAGCTTATCCAGTATTTTTTTATTCTCAGCAAATTCTGCAATGGTTTTTAATCCCATTTTATGGCCAATTTCATTGATTGAATTAACCATTGCATAGTCAATAGGGTCATTAACAATACCTTTGATAAAGAAGCCGTCAATCTTCAAATAATCAATGTGCAATGTTTTTAAATATGCAAAAGAAGAAAGACCACTTCCAAAATCATCCAGTGCGAATTTACACCCCCCTTTTTTGAGGGCGTCAATAAATATATTTGCCTTGGCAAGGTTAGCTATTGCCGCTGTTTCAGTGATCTCGAAACATATTTTATCTTGTGGGATTTTATGTTTTATAAAAGCCTTTTTTACAAACTCAAGAAATTTATCATCTCTAATTGATTGGCCCGAAAGATTAATGAAAAATTCTACAGTAGCATCAAGCAGTTCCTTGTTTTTGCTAAAATGAACAAATGCAGTCGTGATTACCCATTGATCAATTTTTGTTGCTAAACCATACTTTTCTGCTGCGGGTAAAAATTTTTCAGGTAATATGATTTTATCATCCAGTTTCATCCGGATCAGTAATTCGAAGCGATCGTATTTGGTTTTGGATTTCGATTTTTTTAGTGGGATCACTGCCTGAAAGGCCAGGAAAAACGTATTTTCCTCTAATGCTCGATTAATCAGGTTAACCCATTGCATTTCTCCATACTGTTTTGCAAGCTGTTTGTCGTCGTCTTTAAATATATGAATACGATTTCTACCTTGTTCTTTAGCGGCATAACAGGCGGCATCCGCTTTTTTGAGTAAATCTGTGATATCTCCAGCGCTTTCATCAATAATGACCAGTCCGATACTGACGCCAATATTAAATTGTTTCTTTTCCCATAAAAACCTGAACTGATCTACGGATTTTTTTAATTTGTTAGCAACACGTTTTGCCTGTTTGAGTGAACAATGCTCCATAAGAACACCAAATTCATCTCCGCCCAGTCTTGCCACGGTGTCTCTTTTTCTGACTTCTTTTGATAACAGGAGGCCCAGCTGGCGAAGTAATTCATCGCCGGCGATATGGCCACATGTATCATTAATTATTTTAAATTGATCCAGATCGAGATATAAAAGTGCGTGTTCTGAATTATGCTTATAAATTGTTTGTAAGACTCTATTAAGGCGGTGTTCAAACTCGCTGCGGTTTACCAGTCCGGTTAATACATCATGAGTTGCTTGGTATGACAGTTTTTCTGATAATTCATGAGATTCTGTAATATCAAAAATAGCACCATTCGTGTATGCAAGTTCACCGTCTTCACTATAAATTCCTTGACCTTTTTCATAAACCCACCTGATATTCGATTCCTTATCTATTATTCTGTATTCGATTACATAGGGCTTCTTCTGCTCGAGCCCAACTGATACCTTATCCGCTACCATTTTTGTATCGTCTGGATGAATGATGCTTGCAAATGATCTTATTGTATTATCGATAAAATCGTCTGCGGGGTAACCAGATATACTGTAAATATTTGGGCTAATATAATGCATGGTCCTGTCAGCATCGTTTGCACAACGATATACAGCACCAGGAATGTTTGTGACCAGATCACGATATTTTTGTTCGCTTTCATTGAGTAAGTATTCAGTGAACAATTTATCCTCGCCCATGTACTTGATCTGCCCAGGTTAGATTTAGATTCTCGATGTAATCTTTTTCGCATCCATACTGTGCAACAGGTTGTATGTTTTTGTTTTCATCATACACTGCATAACCAACCCAGGCCAGTTTGTAATTTCCCACCCCGACAATGATTCGGCAAATATCATCCAGAAGTTCCTGTTCATCTGTAACACGAGCTAGGGCATGATTGCCTTGACTAAGCGCCTTCAGGGATTGATTTGATTTTAACAGGCTAGAGCGTGCCTGCTCTAATTCAGCAGTACGATTTTTGACTAATTCTTCCAGTTTATTTTGGTAGTTGGCGAATTCAATCTCCGTTTTCTTCTTATCATCAATATCTCGTATTGAACCTGACATACGAATTGCTTTCCCGGCATCATTCCATAGTGCTTGACCTCTTGCTCTAAACCAACAGTAACTACCTGATTTTGTTCTGAGACGATACTCGACATCATAGGGAGGGCGAATATCTAAATGATTATTAATGGCATTCAAGGCATCTTCGTAATCATCAGGGTGAAGATGATCAACAAAGGAATTGAGAACATCAGAAAATTCTTCTTCGGTATATCCTATTAATGCTTTATATCTAGAGGAATAAAAAACTGTATTTATATCAATATCCCAATCCCAAATACCATCATCAGCGCCTGCTATGGCAAGTTTAAGTCTCTCTTCACTTTCCTTGAGTGATTGTTCGATATTTTTTCGTTCAGAGATATCCAGTGAATAACTGATGATGCCTATAACTTCTCCTGTTTCATCAGTCAGGGGTGATAAAGAAGTATGCGCGAAAAAAACCTCGCCAGATTTCCTTCGCATCGTAGATTCAATTTCAAAGTTCCCTTTTGTCTGTAGGATGTCCAAGACATCCGAGGTTAAATATCCGTGGCGCTCTTCAGGGTATAGATGGTAAATGGTAAGACCTAACGCTTCGTCAGAAGTGTAATCGAACTGGCGTTCAGCACCGTTATTCCAGGAAATGATTTTACCCGTCAAATCAGTCGCAATTACCGCATCATGAATTTGATCAATCACATAATTACTACGCAACAAATACTCTAGGCCGGCTTTTATTTGGTCATTTTTGTCTTCAGTGTCCTTACGCACACTAATATCTGTCTCGTATGGGTACCCATTCTAGTTTTTTTTCGCAATTTTCATGCCCAAGGGTTTTTCCTATTTTTCGATAAGAGTATAGCAAGACAAATTTAGGTACAACTGTCAGTTATATGAATTTTGTGACGTATCGGTCATTTTTGATGAATTTGTAAGTTAATGGGTATGTTGTGCAAGCGGGAGAGAAAAATAGTATTTCATTTTTATTTAAAAAGAATGTTTATAGCTTTGTATATTAAGGCGTAACGCATTCATAATTACGGACAATGAACTAAAATCCGTGGCCGTTGCAGCAATCATTGAGGACTACTACTTGCCCCGGTCTGTTTTACGTCAGAGTGCATAGGACGGCTATAAATCGCTCCTGATTTAATTGCAACGTTTTTGCTATCTTGGTGATGATGACATGGAAGTCTGATCATGTCGAAAGTCTCAGTTCAATAGAATTAGCTGAATGACAGCATGTTTTTTTGCATTCGATGAATGATTGCATATGATTTTGATGCGGCCAAATAAATTAAAATTGATTGAAAATTAACATAATTACGTCACTTTGCAGGGAACAATAGTGATTCCTGGATGGGAAGTATTGGTGGTAAGCGCGTGTATCCAGCCTCCCACAGTGTTTTATAAGCGATGCAATAACCCGGAATTATTTTGTTCATTTGACATTAATCAAACACTGTGTGAATTAAACTGTGTAGAATCGTTCTAGATGTTCAAATTAACAGATCTAAAATCGAACCGTTGTTATCAATACGTAAGTAAAACCATAGGCAATAATCAGATATGATCCCCGAATTAGGACACTTTGCGCTGATTATTGCCTTGGGGCTAGCCTGCATATTGGCGTTCTTCCCTCTGCTGGGGGCTTCGATGGGTATTTCCACCTGGGTAGCGATGGCACGTCCGCTGGCTAGAGGCCAGTTCGCTTTTATAGCGATTGCATTCATGTGTCTGGTGCATGGTTTTATTACCTATGATTTTTCAGTGGCATATGTTGCACAAAACTCTAACTCTGCATTACCACTGGGATATCGTATCTCGGCTGTTTGGGGGGGGCATGAAGGTTCACTGCTGTTATGGGCGCTGATCCTGAGCATCTGGACGTTGGCTGTTAGTATTTTCAGTCGCAGCTTACCAGAGGCATTTGTTGCGAGAGTACTGGGAGTGATGGGACTGGTCAGTATTGGTTTTCTATTATTCATGTTACTGACCTCGAATCCCTTTACCAGATTGTGGCCGGAACCTTTGGATGGTGCCGATCTCAATCCTTTGTTGCAGGACTTCGGCCTTATTATACATCCGCCAGTGTTGTATATGGGATACGTTGGGTTTTCTGTCGCCTTTGGATTCGCAATTGCAGCATTGCTGGATGGGCGGCTTGATGCCACCTGGGCGCGTTGGTCTAGACCATGGACGATCGCAGCATGGATTTTTCTAACCATCGGTATTGCGTTGGGTAGCTGGTGGGCCTACTACGAACTGGGCTGGGGTGGATGGTGGTTTTGGGATCCTGTGGAAAACGCATCCTTTATGCCCTGGCTGGTAGGAACTGCACTCATACACTCACTTGCAGCAACAGAAAAACGCGGTGTATTCAAGCGCTGGACTATCCTGTTAGCAATTTGCGCATTTTCCTTAAGTCTGTTGGGAACGTTTCTGGTTCGTTCCGGTGTTTTAACTTCGGTGCATGCCTTTGCGACTGACCCTGCCAGAGGTGTATTTATTCTGATTTATCTGGGTGTGGTTATTGGTGGTTCATTAACCCTGTATGCATGGCGGGCGCCAGGTAATCTTGGTGGTGGAACGTTCAAACTTGTGTCACGTGAAACATTATTATTGATTAATAATATTCTGTTGATTGTAGCCATGGTCACCATACTGCTCGGCACACTTTACCCGCTGATACTGGACGCACTGGGTCTTGGAAAATTGTCTGTTGGTCCCCCATATTTTAATACGGTATTCATTCCTTTGATGGCTCTTGTTGCGCTATTTCAGGTCTTCGGTGCACTATCCCATTGGAAGCAGGACAAGATAAAAAGGCTGATACAACAACTGCGCCATGCTGCTATCGGTAGTATTTTGATAGGGGTTTTATTTGTCATTATGCTTGCCGATGTCACTGCTCTGATGGCTGCCATGGGTATTATTCTGGCCGCATGGGTTATATTTGGAAGTGTACAAATTATTGTTAATCAGGGTTCGAAAAACCAGAAAAACTGGTCCTCACTTCGCAAATTACCACGCTCATTCTATGGCATGTCACTTGCCCATATCGGGCTGGGTGTCACTATCATCGGCATCACCATATCCAGTCTCTACAGTACCGAGAAACACGTGAAACTGGTCCCTGGTGAGAGTTTCACCTTAAGCGGCTATACCTATCGCTTAGCTGATGTAAGCGATTTTGAAGGACCGAATTACCGAGCAAAAATCGGTAAAATTGAAGTCTTCAAGGATGGTAAACAAATAACGGTGCTACATCCTGAAAAGCGCGTTTACCATGTTCGTAACATGCCGATGACAGAAGCAGGGATTGATGCCGGCTTTACCCGGGATCTGTATGTGTCCTTGGGTGAGCCCATCGGTGCTGATGCCTGGAGTTTGCGTCTTTACTACAAACCATTCATTCGCTGGATTTGGCTAGGTGCTATTCTCATGGGGCTAGGCGGATTATTAGCCATTACTGACAAGCGCTACAGACTGTCCAGGAATTTTCGGCAGCATTCCTCATTAGAGTCATCTAGCAGCGGACATACAGGACCGTAACAGGCTGCTTAAGAATGTTGCAAAAACTGGCCCCGTTGTTAATCTTTATCGTGCTTGTTGTTTTTCTGGGTATAGGCCTGACATTAGATCCGCGCGAGATCCCATCGCCCCTGATTAACAAACCAATGCCCGTCTTTTCACTACTTCAGCTAAAAGAATCAGACAAGACACTAAGCTCTACTGATTTCCTTAATGAAGTGTCTCTTTTTAATGTCTGGGCTTCATGGTGTGTTGCATGCCGATCTGAACACCCCGTTTTACTTGATCTGTCACGGACCGGCGTCGTCAATATTTATGGTCTCAATTATAAGGATAAACGTGAAGAAGCATTGCGTTGGCTCGACTATTATGGTGATCCCTATACAAAAAGTGCTCATGATCTTAATGGTAAGCTGGGAATCGATTTTGGTGTCTACGGTGTACCGGAAACGTTTATCATTGATCACAAAGGTATCATTCGTTACAAACACATTGGCCCTATTACTGAGGATATATTGAAAAATAAACTACTGCCCATCATTGAACAACTCAAGGCTGTCGGCTTATGAAGATCAGTTTGGTATATGGTTTAATCTTTTTTCTGATTGCACTGTCATCAAGTGTAAATGCTGCTGATGACCCACTGGAATTTACAAATCCTGCACAGGAGCAACGGTATACGGTGCTGATAGAAGGACTGCGTTGCCTGGTTTGTCAAAACCAGTCACTTGCAGATTCCAATGCTGATCTTGCGCAGGATCTAAGACAGGAGGTTTATCGCCTGTTGATTGAAGGCGATAACAATGAAGACATCATTAAATACTTGGTTGCAAGATACGGTGATTTTGTACTGTACCGCCCGCCATTCAAATCGACAACGTATTTGCTTTGGTTGGCTCCCGTTATCTTTTTAATAATTGGCATCTGCATCACAATTTTATTGATACGCAAGCAACAATTTCACGCGCTGAATGAGGAAGAACAGGAAGTTGCGGATCAAATACTGAACGAAGATCTTTTGGGGAACAAAAAATGATAATGATCTTTTGGGTCGTTAATGCGTGTATGTTGCTGCTAGCGCTTGCCTTTGTGTTGGTACCGATAATCCGCCACCATCATAATAATGGTACCGGGATTCGTAACGAGCTAAACATCCATATCCATAAAGAACATCTACAGGAACTAAAAAACGATTTAAAGGAAGGCAATATTGATGAAAATGAATTCAATGGTGCCAAACACGAACTGGAACGAAATTTACTAACGGATATTACAGATACTGGAAAAGATAATAACCACGTCGATACAAGTATTTCATTCAAAACAATGGTGCCGATTATTGTTGTTTTCCCGGTGTTTGTCATTGTCACATATCTAATGCTGGGAAACATTGATATGGTGAGCGTCCAGGTTGATAAAAAAGAACAACAAACAAACCAGGGCGCGATACATTCCATTGAAAAAATGGTTGCAAACTTAAGCGCACATCTGCAGGAACAGCCAGAAAATGGTGAAGGCTGGAGACTTTTGGCGCGTACATATCTTGTGATGAATAGATATCAGGATGCAGTGATTGCTTACCAGAATGCACGCAAATATATCGGTGATGACCCACAATTACTGGCAGACTATTCAGAAGCGTTGATATTGGCAAATAACAACAGCTTTACAGAAGAGGCAGCAAATCTGATTAATCTCTCCTTACAGGCAAACCCGAATGAACCAAAAGCGCTCCGGATCGCAGGTTATGCCAGTTTCGAGCGAGGAGATATTGCAAAAACACTTCACTATTGGGAACAATTGTTGAATGTTTTACCGCCGGGAAGTGATGAGTCGGAATCTTTGGTAGAGAATATAAATCAAATTAAACAAAACGCCAATGCAATATCTCCTGACAAGGGTATTGCTGTTACTGAGGTGACAGAAACATCGATGTCTGCAATTGATGTACAGGTCAATCTGGCTTCAGCACTACTGAAAGAAGCAAGTCCGGAAGACACGGTATTTATTTTTGCCCGTGCTTCTGAAGGCCCGCGTATGCCACTGGCGATTGTTCGCAAACAGGTAAAAGATCTCCCTGTTAAGGTAACATTGGACGATTCTACGGCCATGTCACCTGCCATGAGATTGTCAAAATTCAAACAGGTTGTCATCAGCGCGCGTGTTTCTAAAAGTGGTGATGCCGCTCCACGCAGCGGAGATCTGTCCGGATCGAGTGCTGACATTCAACCAGGGGAAGTGACTGGAGTAAACATCACTATAGATCAGATCCTGCCCTAGAATTATTTATAAAGATTATAGTTAACTGTATCTGGCATTTTTAAACTGGTTGGTGGCAATACATATTTCCAATATATTGAGAACAAAATCGGAATGGATATAAAACTACTGCTAGGCGTTTTTATAGTTATTTTTATTGCTGAACTTGGTGATAAAACTCAACTGGCGACAATGCTCTTTGCAGCAGATAAAGAAGTGAATAAATTCACAGTATTTCTTGGTGCCTCACTGGCACTGATACTTGCATCTGCAATTGGAGTATTAGCAGGTGGTTTTATTTCACATTACTTGAGTGAAAAATATTTACACTACATTGCCGGGCTCGGCTTTGTCTGTATCGGGTTTTGGACGCTATTCAAAGCGTGAAAGAAAGTCATACAGAGCAATATTAATTAATCTTTATCAAACTACGAGTTCATTATATCTTATAGATGCGGTAATTAAGATAAATGAGTAAGGAACAGATCTTTATTAAAGAATAATTCACTTGATGAATCGCATACAGAAATTGAACGCCTTAAAAACAATACAATATAACTGCAAGGAAGATGAGTTATCACAGCTTGAAGTATCAGGAATTGAATGTATTCGTCAGGATATTATTTTGTTTCAAGATGTTAGTTTCAAATTGCATACAGGAGACTTGCTTCAGATCGATGGAGTAAATGGAAGTGGCAAAAGCAGTCTGCTGCGACTACTCGCTGGCCTTATGCAGCCAAATGCCGGAGAGATAATCTGGCAGGGAAAGGAAATATCAAGATGCCGTTATGAATATCAGCAAGAGATCATTTATATCGGCCATTTGAACGGAGTGAAAGACGCCCTAACTGCATTGGAAAATCTTCGAGTGATGGTGGCATTAGCGGGTTCAAAGCCAGATATCCCATTATCAAATGCTCTGGATCAGGTTGAACTGGCTGGTATGGATACAATCCCTTTAAGTCGCATGTCAGCAGGGCAGAAACGTCGCGTAGCGCTTGCACGGTTATTTGTAACAAAGGCTGCAATCTGGCTTCTGGATGAGCCGTTTACTTCACTGGATGCGTCGGGCAAATTGGTTATCGAGCGGCTGATCGCGGAGCATTGTGCTCGCGGAGGTATTATTATTTTTGCGACTCATCAGCCCATGGAAATTGAAAATTGTTCCATAATGCATATTCATCTCGGGAAGAAATAATGTACTCTTACTGGAATGTCTTCAGGGTTATTTTTTTACGAGATATTATTCTCGCATCCAGATATCGTGCGGAACTTGCCAACCCACTTATTTTTTTTATTATGGTCATTGTTTTGTTTCCGTTTGCATTTGGTTCGGATCCAGAATTGTTAAGGAGAGTGACGGCAGGAATGATCTGGATCACCGCATTATTGGCCTCAAGTCTTTCACTCGAAGGTATATTTCGATCTGATTATGATGATGGTTCGGCTGAACAGATGGTACTTTCCGGATGTCCGTTGACGCTGTTGGTTGCAGCAAAGATTACAGCACATTGGTGCCTGACAGGATTGCCACTGATTATTATTGCAATGTTGACGGCTTATTTGTTGTCATTATCGACACAGGCATTACAGGCACTTTTTTTAACGCTTTTATTGGGGACTCCCGTGCTGAGTTTGATTGGTGCCATAGCTGTTGCATTAACAGTAGGTTTGCGTAGTGGTGGTATGCTTCTCAGCTTGATTATTTTGCCTCTGTATATGCCGACCCTGATTTTTTCCATGTTGGCAGTGGAAAATGCCATGGTAGATCTTCCCGTTGATGCCGAGCTTTATTTCTTGTCCGGAATGCTAGCATTATCTGTTACGCTGGCGCCGATTGCGACAGCTTATTCCTTGCGAATTCGTATGAGTTAACATAAATGCTAAAACAATTTCATCGACTAGTTTCTCCGAAGTATTTTTACAATCTAGCAGTTCTGCTGACACCATGGTTTTCATGGCTCACTGCCCTGTTAATGATTGCTGGTCTTTATGGCGGGTTAGTTTTTGCTCCTGCTGATTATCAGCAGGGTGAGAGTTTCAGAATTATCTACGTGCATGTGCCATCCGCCTGGATGTCCCTGTTTATATATATTGTGATGGCAGTAGCAGGGGGCGTAGGTTTGATCTGGCATATCAAGATCGCTGATGTACTAGCCAAGAGTTGTGCGCCGGTGGGTGCTTCATTTACATTTCTTGCATTGGCCACTGGCTCTCTCTGGGGGAAGCCTATGTGGGGGACCTGGTGGGTATGGGATGCCAGGCTAACTTCTGAATTGATTTTGTTATTTTTATATCTGGGGTATATGGCATTGCAATCAGCATTTGAAGATCGCAGGGTTGCAGCACGGGCAAGTGCAATATTGGCGCTAGTTGGTCTTGTCAATATCCCAATCATCCATTATTCAGTCGAATGGTGGAGTACCCTGCATCAGGGAGCTACTGTCTCAAAGATTGATGCTCCTTCGATTCATATCGACATGCTGATTCCTCTTTTAATCATGGCATTGGCGTTTAAAGCATATTTTGTGACTATAGTTCTGCTTAGGTCCAGAACAGAAATTCTGGAATATGAATGTCACAGTACCTGGGTCAGTGAACTGTTAAACAAGGTGGAGTCAAAAACATAAATGTCTATTCAGGAATTTTTTTACATGGGAGGATATGGCTTTTATGTCTGGTCCTCATATGGTTTAACAGCAATTGTTTTAATATTTAATGTAATCCAATCACTTTCCCTGCAGCGTAAAACCTTGCGTGAGTTGAATAATCGGCTACGTCGACTCAGAGAAAGAAATGACCCCGCGTAAAAAAAGAATCTTTATGGTTTTTTTCATCACGCTTGGCATGGGCGTCGCAGTTGCGTTGATATTGACTGCATTTGAAAAAAACCTGCTATATTTCTACGCCCCTACACAAATCGTAGCAGGTGAAGCACCCATCGATCGTACTTTTCGAATTGGTGGTCTTGTATTGGAAGGCAGTGTTGTCCGTGATCCGGAAACATTGGAAGTCCAATTTGTACTGACAGATACGCTTAATCAGGTAACCATCACTTATGAAGGAATATTGCCAGATCTTTTTCGCGAGGGTCAGGGAATTGTTGCGAATGGGAAACTAGATGAAAATGGTATTTTCCAGGCTAAAGAAGTGTTAGCCAAGCATGATGAAAATTACATGCCACCGGAGGTAGCGGATGCTTTGGAAAAAGCCGGTGCCATTGGTCAATATGGTCGGTACAAACAAAGACTGTAACAATATTTACTGACTTCAAAATCCGTGTTCTCGCTGATATCCAGCACCGTTCTATCTTTCATGATAATTTTTACAGAGCTATTGGCACCAGTTTGATGATGTCGCCTTCCTGATGGTATCGTCGGAACTCAATTCTGACCCATTAATGATTGCAGTGCCCTTGATACTGAAGGCTTTACCTGTATTCGCCATGGCATTGGCGAACTGGAAGGAAAGCAGGAGAATAAATAATAGCTTGCTAAATGAACGGAATGTTATGGTCGTAGCGCCACTATCCTCGGAAAATTGTCAAGAATCAGTGTGCGTAGACTCATATTTGTGATTTCGGGATAAATTGATGTTTAATGATAATTCTGTGTAATTTCACCAAATTGATGTCATAAAGCATCGTACGCTAGCGTTATCCTGAAAAACCATATATATATATATATATGTTTTGGTATCGGAACTATTATCCGAAGGCCGCTCTAAAAACCTAAGTAAGTATTTTTTGACATTGAACAATTGCGGGTTATTTTGTGAAAATCATAAAAACATCTTTAGTCTTTTGTATCTTCGCGTTTTGCACATCGCAAGTGAACGCTGCCACCCATGAAAACTATCACCATGAAGCACCAGTTGTGTTCAATCACAATGATTCTATCGTTGGGATACTGCTTCTCGCTGAAAATAGTGAGGAGTCACTATATGGAGCTCAGCCTGAAGAGCCTGAGTCAGGTGCGCGGTCAGGAGAACTAGTCATCCCTGGCGCAAAAGAAAATGAGGGGAAAGAGAAGCAATGTGTGACTGTGTGTGATGAATGGGGTAAAAACTGCGTTATCAATCCTAGAACTGGCACGCGAAAATGCCGAAGAATGTGCAAATCATTCGGCAAAGAGTGTTTCTAAGTAGGC
>Ga0209980_10000278_pt1 | contig 27279 bp, 24 predicted proteins | sample CR02metaG_FD_183611 | JGI IMG/M metagenome (GOLD analysis project Ga0209980, IMG submission 183611) | Deep subsurface microbial communities from Mariana Trench to uncover new lineages of life (NeLLi) - CR02 metaG (SPAdes) (version 2) | ecosystem: Environmental > Aquatic > Marine > Ocean trench...
CCCATGAGGATATCGCTGATGCGGAACATGCCGATGAAGACCAGTATGACCATGGCGAGCCAGCCCATGCGGGCGATGAAGTCCACGAAAGGACAGACCATGGCGCCGATGAGCCAGGCGGTGACCGCGCGCAACCGCGGGTTCATGTGGCCGCTGCGTGCCAGGAAGGCCACCACCCGCTCCTCGCGCCGATGGGCGTCCACGTCGCGCGTCACCGCGGGCTCGCGGATGACGAAGACGGTGACGATGCCGACCAGCGTCAGCCCGGCGATGCCCTGATAGGCGGCCGGCCAGGACATTCTTCCGGCCATGATGAAGGCGCCGCCGCCCGCGGCGAGCAGCGCTATGCGATAGCCGAGTTGATAGGCGGCCGCCATGGCGCCTTGGACTTCCCGAGCGACGATCTCGATGCGATAGGCGTCGATGGCGATATCCTGGGTCGCCGACGAGAAGGCGACGACGAGGGCGAACAGCGCCATTTGGGTCAGGTTCTGCGTCGGATCGGTCGCCGACATGCCGAGGATCCCCAGGCCGATGCCGATCATGGCCAAAAGCATCCAGCTTCGCCGCTTGCCCATGGCGCGGGTCAAAAACGGCAGCGCCACGCGGTCCACCACCGGGGCCCAGAAGAACTTGATCGAATAGGTGATGCCGACCCAACTGAAGAAACCGATAGTGCCGCGGCTTATGTCCTCGCGCGCGAGCCAGCCGGAAAGAGTGGAGAACACCATGAGAAACGGCAGCCCTGCGGAAAAGCCCAGGAAGAGCATCCCGAGCACCTTGGTATTTTTGTAGACGAGGAGCGATTCGCGCCAGCTTCGCCGTGCCACGCGGACGGCAGGGGCCGCCGTCATGCCATGCCCAGTTTTTCACCGACCAGGGCCGCCAACGGCGCCTCGGGCCGGGCGCCGTAATGGCCGATCACCTCGCCGGCGCAGATCGCGCCGAGCCGGCCGCTGTCGTGGAGGTCGCGCCCCTGGGTCAAGCCATGGAGGAACCCGGCGGCGAAGAGATCGCCGGCGCCGGTGGTGTCGACGACCTTTTCCACGGGCGCGGCGTCGATGACATGGACCTCTTCGCCGGAAATGATGACCGAGCCCTTTTCCGAGCGGGTCAGGGCCGCCACCCGGCAATGGCCGCGGACATGGCCCACGGCCTGGTCGAAATCGTCCACCTGGTAGAGCGACATGATCTCCGCCTCGTTGGCGAGCAGGATATCCACATGGCCCTCCACCAGCTCCAAGAAATCCAACCGGTGGCGGTCGACGCAAAACGGGTCCGAAAGGCTGAGCGCCACCATGTTGCCGGCACCATGGGCGATCCGCGCCGCCTTCTGGAAGGCCGCCTTGGCCGCCGGCGGGTCCCAAAGGTAGCCCTCGAGATAGGTCACGGCGGCGGCGGCGATGATCTCCCCGTCGATGTCGTCGGGCCCGAGCTCCGCCGAGACACCGAGAAAGGTCTGCATGGTGCGCTGGGCGTCGGGGGTCACGAATATCAGGCAGCGCGCGGTAGGCAGGCCTTCGGATGCGGCCGGCGTATGGAAGGCCACACCCATGGCGGCGATATCGTGGCGGAAAATGCCGCCCAGTTGATCGTTGCGCACCTTGCCGACGAACGCGCCGCGCCCGCCAAGTGCGGCGAGCCCGACGATGGTATTGGCGGCGGAACCGCCCGAGGATTCGATGCCCGCCCCCATCAGGCCGTAGAGGTCCTCGGCCCGGACAACGTCGATCAGGGTCATGGTCCCCTTGTTGAGGCCGTTTTCCCTGAGAAACGCGTCATCGGTTTGCGCGATCACGTCGACGATGGCGTTGCCGATGCCGATCACCTCGAACCGCCGGCCTTGGATCAAGGTCCGCTCGAATATTTCGGCCATCGCCATCTTTCCTTGGTGGTTCGCCCGGAACGCCGCGGAGTATACATGGCCCCCATGGCCGAACAAACCCGCCCCGCTTTTGTTGTTTCCGGGCGCCGCAAAGAGTATCCTTAGGAAAACTTCGTCATCCCATGGAGGGCTTTCGCCATGTTCGGCCGCGACAAAAGTGATGCCGCCAAGGGTCGGGCTGACGCCGCTGCAGCCGCCCAGCCAAAGACCAAGCCCCTGCCCCAACGGGACGCCATACGGTCCCTAAACTTGCGCAAGCCCTTGCCGGCCAAGCCCCGCATGCCGTCGACCAGCCGCATCGGCGACATCCCCGGCATGACCTCGCCGCATTCCGAGGTGCGGCCCTATGGCGTCGAGGGCAAGACCCTGGTGGTGGGCCGCGAAATATCCCTGAACGGTCAAATCGCCGCCTGCGACAAGCTTGTGGTGGAGGGTTCGGTGGAAGCGGACCTGGAATGTTGCCGCCAGTTGGATATCTCGGCCACGGGCTATTTCAAGGGTTCCGCGGAGATCGAGGAGGCCGATATATCGGGACGTTTCGAGGGCCGATTGATCGCCTCCAAACGCCTCAGGGTGCGGGCGACGGCAAATATCGTCGGCTCCATCGAATACGCCCAGATCGAAATCGAGGCCGGCGGCAACATCTCCGGCGATGTCCAGGTCCGGCCCCAGGATCCCTTAGAAGGTCCCGACGCGCCCGAGGCCCCTAAGGCCACCAAGGCCACCAAGGCCAAAGGCCCGGCCGGCGGCAGCGGTTCCTGACCGGCTCCTCTCCTTGACGAAACCGGTCCATTGGGCGGCCGTCACGGCGGCGCTGCTCGGCGCCTCTTGCGCCGGGCCGCCGGCGGAAACGGGGTCCGGGGCACCCAAGCCGGCCACCGCCAGCCTCCAGGAGACCGAGGCCTTGGCAACCGCCATGGCCAAGACCACCGAACCGCGGAACCGGCCGGGGGCCGGGGCGGCGTCCCGGGCCCCGCCCGAGACCGCCGCGGCGCCTGCTCCACCGGCCCGTCCCCGGATCACATCGGCGGCGCTCATGGGCCTCGCGGATAACGCGTTGGCGCGGCTTTTGGGCGCGCCGGGCTTCAAGCGCATCGACGATCCCGCGGCGCTCTGGCAGTACCGGGGGCCACGCTGTATCCTCGACGTCTTCCTTTACGCCGACGGGCCGGTCTATCGGGTGGCCCATCTCGAATTCCGGCGGGCCGGGACCGGGGCTGAGCCCATGGAAGGCCGGGACGCCGAGAAATGCTTTTCGGGCCTTTTTCCCGGGGCCAAGGGGAAGGGATGAAGGATCGCGGCTGATATGGCGGACACCGGCATGCAAGACGACCAGGGTGGGGGGCGGCGCGGCGCGGCGGCGGGCGATGGCAACTACGCGCTGACCGATCTTTGGTATTACGCCTTCCCGTCCCGCGATCTGGGCCCGGGCGCGCTTGTGCCCAAAACCATCCTCGGCCGCGACTTGGTTTTCGCCCGGGACAAGGAGGGCACGCCCTTCTGCCTCGCCGATATCTGTCCCCATCGCGGCATGCCGCTCCATTTCGGGCGGCTCGAGGGATCGGAACTGGAATGCTGCTATCACGGCTGGCGTTTCACCCCCGACGGCCGTTTGACGGCGATCCCGTCGCTGATAGAAGACCAGGAATTCGACTTTTCGCGCATCAACGTCACCGCGTATCCTTGCCGCGAGGCCCAGGGCAATGTCTGGGTCTGGATCGGCGCGGGAAAGGGTCCCTTCACGCCCGACATGGACATCCCGCCCTTGCCCCATGGCGATCTCGGCCCGATCCGCATCTTCGATCGTCAATTCTTTCCCTGCCCGATCGACCACGCGGTGATGGGTCTGATGGATCCCGCCCACGGCCCCTACGTCCATGCCTCGTGGTGGTGGCGGCCCAGGAAATCGGCCTATGAGAAAGCCAAGGCCTTCGCGCCGTCGGAGCTCGGCTTCACCATGTGCCGGCATCGGCCGTCGACCAATTCCCGGGGCTACCGAATCCTCGGCGGCGCGGTCGAAACGGAAACGTCGTTCCGGCTGCCCGGCGTGCGGGTGGAGGAGATCACGGCCGGGCGCAACCGCGTGGTGGCCTTGACCGCGGTCACCCCGATCGGCCCCAATGCCACCGAGGTCAACCAGATCGTCTATTGGAACATACCCTGGCTGACCCCGTTTACGCCGCTCCTCAAGCGTTACGCGCAACGCTTCTTAAGCCAGGACCGGGAGATCGTCACCAAGCAGCAGATCGGGCTGACCCATAACCCGCCCATGCGCCTGATCGAGGATGCCGATACGCAGGCAAAATGGTATCTGCGTCTCAAATGGGAATTCGCGCGCTCCCGCACCGAAGGGCGGCCCTTCGAAAACCCGGTGCCCGAGACCACCCTGCGCTGGCGGACCTGAAGCTAGAGCACCCTCATACGGTGGTCTTGCCCTCGAAGGCGCAGAGGTCGTTGACCGCGCATTGGGTGCATTTGGGCTTGCGCGCGACGCAGGTGTAGCGGCCGTGGAGGATAAGCCAGTGATGGGCATGGTCCATCCACTGGGCGCCGATCACCTTCAGAAGCTTCTGCTCCACCGCCAAGGGTGTCTTGCCGGGGGCCAACCCGGTTCGGTTGGAGACCCGGAAGACATGGGTGTCGACGGCCATGGTGGGCTCGCCGAAGGCGACGTTGAGCACCACATTGGCGGTCTTGCGCCCAACCCCGGGCAGGGCCTCCAGGGCGGCCCGGTCCCGGGGCACCTTGCCGCCATGGTCGCGGATCAAGAGTTGCGAAAGGGCGATGATGTTCTTGGCCTTGGTGTTGTAAAGCCCGATGGATTTGATCTGGCCCTTGAGCCGGTCCAGCCCGAGGGCCACCATGGCTTGTGGCGTGCGCACCTTGGCGAACAGTTCCTTGGTCGCCTTGTTGACGCCGGTATCGGTGGCCTGGGCGGACAGCACCACCGCCACCACCAGGGTATAGGGGTTGTGGTAAGCGAGCTCGCTTTTGGGCGCGGGCGCCCGCGCGGCAAGGCGCCGGAAGAACTCGTCCACATCGGCCTTTTTCATGGGCCCGAACCCTACAGCACACGCCGGCCAATTTGAACCATTTGACCGGATGGCGCGGTCAATGGTGCAATGCTTTGACAGGCGCGGAACCGCGCCCTATCAACAAGCATGACCCGCGCCCCACACGAATGCTGAGCCCGTGACACCCACCGCGCTTCGCGATTACGCGCTGGTCGTCACCCTGTCGCTGATCTGGGGCTCTTCGTTCCTGCTCATCAAGATCGCCATCGATGAGGTTCCCCCGGTGACCATGGCGGCGGTCCGCGTGGTGATCGCCTTCGTCGTCCTTTATCTTGTGGTGCGCCTCCGCGGCCAATCGTTGGCGCCGCCCTGGGGGGCCGGCGGGCGGGTCCGATGGGGGCATTACCTGGTGATCGGCATGCTCGGCAACGGCATCCCGTTCTCCCTGATATCTTGGGCCGAGATCGAGATCACGGCGGCGCTGGCCGCCATCCTGATCGGGGTGATGCCGGTTTTCACCGTGGTCTTCGCCCATGGGTTCGGGGTGGAGCGGGTCACCGGTCCCCGGCGCCTTGCCGGGATCGCCGCCGGCTTCGCCGGCCTGGTGGTGCTGATGGGACCGGCGGCGTTGACCGAGATGGGCGGCGCGGCGCTTCATGAGCTGGCGCTGATCGGCGGCGCCGCCTCTTACGCCGCCACCGCCGTCTATGCGCGCCGCCTGACCCTGCGCCTGGAACTGGTGCCGCTGGCCGCCGGCTCCATGGCGGCGAGCGCAATGGTGATGGTGCCCGCCGCCCTGATCCTGGAAACGCCCTGGCGGCTGACGCCGGGTCCTGGCGCCGCAAGCGCCGTCGCCGCGCTTGGCATCGTCGCCACCGGCTTCGCCTCGATCATCTATTTCCGGCTTCTGGCTTCCGCCGGCCCGACCTTCGCCGCCACCGTCAATTACCTGATCCCGATGTTTGGCGCGGGGCTGGGCGTGGTGTTGTTAGGCGAGCAGGTGGGGCCGTGGGAAGTGGCGGCGCTGGTCTTTATCCTGAGCGGCATCGCCCTGGTCGGGAGCCCCGTCAGCCGTTGAAGCCGAGCACGTCGGCCATGGAATAGAGCCCGGCGGGCTTGTCCGCGGCCCACCGGGCGGCGCGCACCGCGCCGCGGGCGAAGATCTCCCGGCCGCCGGCCTTATGGGTGATCTCCAGGCGTTCGGCGGGGCCCGCGAACACCACAGAGTGTTCGCCCACCACGTCGCCGCCACGCAAGCTGGCGAAGCCGATGGCGCCGGGTTGGCGCGCCCCGGTGATGCCGTCTCGCCCGCGCTCGGCCACCGCGTCGAGCTCCACCCCGCGCCCCTTGGCCGCGGCGCGCCCCAGGGCCAGCGCGGTGCCCGACGGCGCGTCCACCTTGTGACGGTGGTGCATTTCCACCACCTCGATATCGAAATCCGCATCCAGCAGACGGGCGGTCTGTTCGACCAGCGCCATGGCCAGGTTGACGCCGATGGAAAAATTGGCCGCCTGGACCACGGCGACCGATCGGGCCGCCGCTTCGATCATTGCCTGGTCGGCCGGCTCCAGCCCGGTGGTGCCGGTCACCAGCACGGTGCCGTTCTCGGCCGCCAGCGCCCCGTGGGCGGCGGTGGCTTTGGGCGCGGTGAAGTCGAGCACGGCATCGGCGGCGGCGAACAGGGCGCCGGGGTCCACGGCGACGGCGACGCCCAGGACGCCGAGCCCGGCCAGGGTGCCGATATCGGCGCCGAGCGCCCCGTGGCCGGGCAATTCCGTCGCCCCCACCACTTGGCAGCCCTCGGCCTCGCCCACCGCGCAGGTGAGTGCCAGGCCCATGCGGCCCGCCGCGCCGACGATTCCTATGCCGAGATCAGCCATGTCTTTCCCTGCCCATTTGCCCCCGGTGCCGTTCCGGGCGGGGATTTAACCACAGGGGCGATGGATAGGGGAGGGTTTTCCAAGGGCCCGGGCGGCGGGGCCGAAGGCGATGAATCGCAGCCGCGGGCGAGGGTGGATCAGTTGCGTTCGGTTTCGGTGAGGTCCTCCCAGGCTTCCTTGACCTTGGAAAAGAAGCCTTCGGATTCGGGGCTGGTCTTGGCCGGATTGCTTTCGCTCTCGAACTCGCCCAAGAGCTCCTTCTGGCGCTTGGAGAGCTTCACCGGGGTTTCCACCGTGGCGCGGATATACATGTCGCCCCGGGCGGCGGAACGCATCACCGACATGCCCTTGCCCCGGAGCCGGAACTGGTGGCCCGACTGGGTCCCACCGGGGATCGTCACCCGGGCCCGGCCGCCGTCGACCGTGGGCACCTCTATGGTGCCGCCCAGCGCCGCCTTGGTCATGGGGATCGGCACCCGCATGTAGATATTGGTGCCGTCACGCTGGAAATAGCGGTGGGACGCGATGGTGAGGAAGATATAGAGATCCCCCGCCGGCGCGCCGCGCAGGCCGGCCTCGCCCTCCCCCGTTAGGCGGATGCGGGTGCCGTCCTCGACCCCGGCCGGGATGGTGACCGAGAGCGTCTTCTCCTTCTGCACCCGGCCGGTGCCGCGACAATTGGTGCAGGGTTTGTCGATCACCTGGCCCTGGCCGTGGCAAATGCCGCAGGTTCTCTCGATGGTGAAGAAACCCTGCAGGGCGCGGACCCGGCCGCGGCCCTGGCAGGTGGGACAGGTGACCGGGCGCGAGCCCTTGGCGGCGCCGTTGCCGCCACACGGGCCACAGGTCGCGGCCGAGGGCACGCGGATGGTCGCCTGCTTTCCGGCGAAGGCCTCCTCCAGGCTGACTTCCATGTTGTAACGGAGGTCGGCGCCGCGGGTGTTCCCCCGCGCCGCGCCACGGTTGCGCGGGCTGGCGAAATCGCCGAACATTTCGTCGAAGATATCGGCGAACCCGCCGCCGAATTTGAAACCGAAATCGCCCGTCCCGCCGCCGCCGGGCCCGGCGCCGGCACCGTCGAAGGCGGCATGGCCGAAGCGGTCATAGGCGGTGCGTTTTTCCTCGTCGCTCAAGACGCCGTAGGCTTCGCTGAGTTGCTTGAATTTCTGCTCCGCGGCCTTGTCGCCGGCGTTGCGGTCGGGATGGTACTTCATGGCAAGCTTACGGTAGGCCGACTTGATTTCGCCGGCCTTGGCGGACCGGTTCACATCAAGGGTATGGTAGTAATCCTGCTTATCCATGGGCAATCCCCGCCGCCGGCGTCCCGAAGCTACCCCACCTGGGCCCGGCCAGGCCGGTGTCGGAGCGGGATTTCACATCCAACCACCGTCAGGCGGACTTGTTCTGATCCTGGTCTTTGGATTCGCCCGTGTCCGCGGGCGGATCGTCTTTGACCTCCTGGAAATCGGCATCGACCACCTTGTCTTCGTCGACCGCGCCGCCGTCTCCGGCCGGGCCGCTGGCGCCGGCATCGTCGGCCTCCGCCGCCTCGGCTTCCTGGGCCGCCTTGTACATCGCCTCGCCGAGCTTCATGGAGGCATGGGCCAAGGCCTCGGTCTTGGCCTGAATGTCGGCCTGATCCTCGCCCTCGAGCGCCGTCTTGAGGTCTTGGACGGTATCCTCGATGGACTTCTTCTCCTCTTCGGAGATCTTGTCGCCGTGTTCGCCGAGCGACTTTTCCGTGCTGTGGATCAGGGTTTCCGCCTGATTGCGGTGTTCCGCCGCCTCGCGGCGCTTCTGGTCTTCCTCGGCATGGGCCTCGGCGTCCTTGACCATGGTCTCGATCTCTTCGTCGGACAATCCGCCCGAGGCCTGGATGCGGATCTGCTGCTCCTTGCCGGTGGCTTTGTCCTTGGCCGAGACGTTGACGATGCCGTTGGCGTCGATATCGAAACCGACCTCCACCTGGGGCAGGCCGCGCGGCGAGGGGGGCAGGCCGATGAGATCGAACTGGCCCAGCAGTTTGTTGTCGGCGGCCATTTCGCGCTCGCCCTGGAAGACCCGGATGGTGACCGCGGTCTGGTTGTCCTCGGCGGTGGAAAAGACCTGGCTTTTCTTGGTGGGGATGGTGGTATTGCGGTCGATCAGCCGGGTAAACACGCCACCGAGGGTCTCGATGCCGAGGCTCAATGGCGTCACGTCGAGCAGGAGCACGTCCTTGACGTCGCCCTGCAGCACACCGGCCTGGATGGCGGCGCCGATGGCCACCACCTCGTCCGGGTTGACGCCCTTATGGGGCTCGCGGCCGAAGAAGTTCTTCACGGTTTCGATGATCTTGGGCATGCGGGTCATGCCGCCGACCAGGATCACCTCTTTGATTTCCGACGCCTTTAGCCCGGCATCCTTGAGCGCCGCCTGGCAGGGCACGATGGTGCGTTCCACCAGTTCGTCGACGAGCGATTCGAGCTTGGCGCGGCTGAGCTTGATGTTGAGATGCTTGGGCCCGGACGCGTCGGCGGTGATGAAGGGCAGGTTGATCTCGGTTTCCATTGCCGACGACAGTTCTATTTTCGCTTTTTCCGCCGCTTCCTTGAGCCGCTGCAGGGCGAGCTTGTCGTCACGCAGATCGATGGTCTGCTCTTTTTTGAACTCATCGGCCAGGTAATCGATGATCTTGGCGTCGAAATCCTCGCCGCCAAGGAAGGTGTCGCCGTTGGTCGACTTGACCTCGAAAACGCCGTCGCCGATTTCGAGTACGGAAATATCGAAGGTGCCGCCGCCGAGGTCATAGACGGCGATGATGCCCGACGCGTCTTTGTCCAAGCCATAGGCGAGCGCCGCCGCCGTCGGTTCGTTGATGATGCGCAACACGTCGAGGCCGGCGATTTTGCCCGCGTCCTTGGTCGCCTGGCGCTGGGAATCGTTGAAATAGGCGGGCACGGTGATGACCGCCTGTTCGACGGCTTCGCCGAGATAGGATTCCGCGGTTTCCTTCATCTTCTGGAGAATGAAGGCGGAGATTTGGCTGGGGCTGTATTTTTCGTCCCGGCATTGGACCCAGGCGTCGCCGCTGTCGGCCTTGATGATCTCATAGGGCACCATGGCCTGGTCCTTCTCGGTGGTGGGATCGTCGAAAGGCCGACCGATCAGGCGCTTGATGGCAGACAGCGTGTTTTCGGGATTGGTGACCGCCTGGCGCTTTGCCCCCTGGCCCACCAGACGCTCGCCGCTCTCGGTGAAGGCCACCATGGACGGTGTGGTGCGCGCACCCTCGGAATTCTCGATCACCTTGGCGTCGGAGCCCTCCATGACCGCGACACAGGAGTTGGTGGTGCCGAGGTCGATACCAATGACTTTGCCCATGGTTCGTCGATTCCTTTCTCGATCGGATGCCCCTGGCCCTGAACGGCGCCTTAAGAGCCTCCCAATGTCCTCCCGCCCGGCCTTGACCAAGGCCCTAAGCGAAAAATCTTAACGCTATATGGGGAGGCGGATATGGCCCTGCAACCGCCAAACGGCCAAGTTTTGCCAAAAAAATGGGGCGATTCCATGCGCCAAGCGGGGCCCGGGGGGCCAGGCATGGCCCGGCGCGGCCGGATTTCACGCCTTGGTATCGACGTGCCCGTCGGGTTCGCCCGGTCCCCCATCGGTCCCGGCACCCTCTCCGGCGCCGTCTCTGGCTTGCCGCGCGGGTTTCACATGGGCCGCCTTATCGGGCACTTTATTGGGCCCCGCGGCCAGGTCTTCGTTGGCGATGGGGGCCTGGACCGTCTTCGGTTTAGCCCCGCCCTTGGCGACCCCCACCATGGCCGGACGTAGCAATCGCTGGTTCAGCAGGTAGCCCGGCTGCACCACCTCGACCACGGTCCCGGCCGGCCGGCTCTTATCGTCGACCTCGAACATGGCCTGGTGGCGGTCGTAATCGAAGGGCGCGCCCAAGGGGTCCAGTTTTTCGATGCCGTGGCGCTCTAAGGTCGCGATCAGCTCGCGCTCGGTCAGCTCCATCCCCGCCGCCAGGGCCGCCAGGGCCGGATTGCCGTCCCGCTCCTCGGCTGAGACGCTGTCGAGCCCGCGGCGCAGGTTGTCGAGCACCGTCAGGCTGTCCCGGGCGAAGCCGGCGATGGCGAATTTGGCGGTGTCCTGACGTTCCTTTTCGGCCCGGCGCCGGTAATTTTCGAGCTCCGCCACGGCCCGGAGCAGCTTGTCGTTGAGCTCATTGGCGAGCGCCTGGTAATCGGCTTCCGCCTCTTCGCCGGCCGGCTCGGGCGCCTCATCGGAGGCCGGCTCGGGCCGTTCGGCCGCCGGCTCTAGGGCTTTGTCCTCTTCGCCGTCGGCGGGAATCTGGTCTTCTTCTTTCGTCATGGATGCTCCATCGACCGAGGGATATATAGCCCCTTACCCCACCAGGCGGTGCAACACCTTGGAGGTGTAGTCCACCATGGGGACGATGCGGGCATAATTCATCCGGGTGGGACCGATGACGCCGATGGCGCCGACGATGTGTTCCGACGAATCGGCGAATGGCGCCACCACCATGGAACACCCGGCATGGCTGAACAGCGCGTTGTCGGAACCGATGAACACCTGCATGCCATCGGCCTTATGGGTGAGCTCCAAAAGCTTTGCCAGGGTTTCCTTGGCCTCCAGGGCCTGGAACAACTCGCGCACCCGTTCCAGGTCTTCCAGTGCCGTGATATTATCCAGAAGATTGGCCTGGCCGCGGACGATCAGGTAGCCCTGCTGGAGATCGCCGCCCGACCAATGGGCGAGGCCGCTCTCCACCAATTGGCTCGCCAGGGTATCTAGTTGCGCGCGGTGGCTCTCGATCTCGGCCAAGATCTCGGACCTGGCCTCGGCAATGGTCCGCCCGGTCAGTCGCCGGGTCAGGTAATTGCCCGCCTCCACCAAGGCCGAGGCGGGGATTCCGAGGGGCATTTCGATGACCCGGTTTTCGACGACACCGGTTTCCGACACCATCACCACCAGGGCCCGGCCATCGCGGAGATTGACGAATTCGAAATGCTTGAGCGGCGCCTCGATCTTCGGCGCCAGCACGATGGAGGCGCAGTTGGACAGGCCGGAAAGAGCCGAGGTGGCTTCGGCCAGCGCTTGTTCGACGCTCAGTCCGGTGACCGCGCACATGGCCTCGATGTCCTCGCGGTCCGCGCTGGTGAGCCCGCCGAGCTCTAGGATGCCGTTGACGAAAAGCTTGAGCCCGGCCTCGGTGGGAAGGCGCCCGGCCGAGGTATGGGGCGCGAACAGCAATCCCGCTTCCTGCAGGTCGGCCATGACGTTGCGGATGGTCGCCGGCGACAGATCAAGGCCGGCGTTGCGCGACAGGGTGCGCGAGCCGACCGCTTCGCCGGTCTCCACATAGGATTCCACGATCAAGCGGAAAACCTCCCGCGAGCGATCGTTGAGCTCCACTACGGCGCTGGTCTGGTCCTTGATCATCTCTCCTTCATGCCGGGCCGGGCATGCCTCCAACTTCCGTGCAGAATTTAGGGGCGCGGCCCGCCAGCGTCAACCACCCCTGCCGTCTGGACGGGGGGCGGGGGCGCCTGTCCTAGGCACCGGCGAAATAAGGGCGTGGCTGGGACCAGACCAGGGCCGTTCTTGGTTTGGGAGATTGCGAATTAGGAACCGAAGATGTTGGTAATTCGATCTTGGATGTCTTTCGCTGCCATGACTGGGTCAGGGGCGTCACGAATTGGCCGTCCAACAACAATGTAGTCGGCACCGTTTCTAAACGCCTCCTCAACATTCACGGTGCGCTTTTGGTCGTCTTTTTGAATGTTTTCAATTGGTCTGATGCCGGGGCACACGATGAGAACGCGCTCGCCGAACTCTTCTTTCAAATCGTTGGCCTCGATGCCAGATGCAATAATGCCATCGCAACCAATATCTGCGGCTCTTCGCGCCCGCGACAAAACAAGTGTCTTTACGTCCACTTCAAACCCGAGGTCCTTAAGATCGGCCTCGTCGAGGCTGGTCAGCACGGTGACAGCGAGAATCTTGATTCCATTCTTTTCTCTGCACGCCGCCTCCAGAATCTTATCGTTGCCGTGAACGGTTACAAATTCAGCCGCTGGCTTCCGTTTCAGTTGGCGAACGGCGGCGGCTACGGTTTCGGGAACGTCAAAAAACTTAAGGTCGACCATCACCTTCTTTTTTTGCTTGGTCAACCAATCAAGCAGCCCGAAGAAGTCTCCTGCCATAAACAGTTGAAGACCGATTTTATAAAAGACAATGTTCTCGCCAAGTTTCTCGACGAGTGCCTCGGCCTCACTTCTGCTATCAACGTCCAATGCAAAGATCAGCCGTTCTTCCTTGGGGATGGATTTCTTTGAGAGTGAAGAATTGTCCGGCCTATCCATCTCTACCCGACCACCAAATTCCGCCTCTGCACTCGGCGTCATCACACTCTCCCCCCTTTGAGTGAGCCGATAGATCAATCAACGACATTCAATCCTCCGGAAGACGCGCGACGTTCACCCATGCGAATCTCTTCGTAGCGTTCCCGCAGTCCCTGGTCTGAAATGATTTCCCGGTGAATGAATGCCTCTAAGGCATCGCTAACGACACCGGTTTTGGTCGCCCGATGGTGCGCCCTACAAAATGCTTTCAAGGAAGCGTCTAGATCGTCCCTGATTTTTACATATAGTGGTTTGCTCACTGCGTACCACCAATCGATCTGCTAGCCAATAATCTGATTCCCGCCCCATCTGAGATATATGGGGATAGATTTGTATATATTACCACATATTGTGTTAGACGAGGATAGACTACGAAAGATATTGTGGTCTTAGGCGTGTGAAACTTTATGGGGGCAGACCATCGGTTCGTAGTAACGTCAACAAAATAGGTGTTGAGCAGGGATCATCCCCTCAGAAAATCGCATAACGGCCAATGTGGAATCTAGGTGTTGAGGAGAGACACCCCACGGGGTGCTCCCCTATGGCGTGCTCGCTGGCGCCCGCCGGTGATGTGTCTCTTGTTCGTAAGCGTAGGCGAACCGGATCATGTTGGCGTCGTCATAGGGGCGACCGAGGAAGGTAATCCCCGCCGGTAGATTGTCCGCCGTGAAACCTGCGGGCACGACGATCGAGGGAACGAATACCAAGAACGTGTTGATGTGCGGCACGCCCTTCCCGCTGACATACGGCGGATTGATGCCGTCCGTGATCAGGGTCGGCTGGTGCTCGACCGCCTTGTGCACGATGGCATCGAGCCGGTGATCCGCCATCACCTGCAACAACCGGGTCATCAACAACTCGCGCGCCTTGAGAGATTCGTAATGCGCTTCCGGCGATCTTGATCTGTTCAAGCGGTCGCGCGTGTATTTCGTCACCTGTTCGAGCAGTGGAGAGGCCATAAGGTCGTCGCGCGAGGCATAAGGCGGGTTGGCGCTGCCGGCGAGATACGCCGTGAACGCCTGTTCATTGACCTCGGCATCTTCGGCGCGCTTGGCCAGCAGTTTAGCTAAGTCGGGAATGACGATGGGATCGACGATTTCCGCGCCCGCATTACCGACGTCGGCCACCGCCTTGTCGAACACCTCTGTGACCTTCTTGAAATCAATGGTGCCAGGTTCCGATTGACGGGCCATAGGCTCTCGCAGGACGCCAACGCGCGCGCCTTTCAACCCATCGCCGTCGAGGAAATCACCGTAGCTGCCGGGCTCATGGCCGACACCGCGCGCGGTGAGGGGGTCGTCGGGGTCATAGCCGACCATGCAGTCGAGAAGTTTCGCCAGGTCGGTGATGGTGCGCGCCATGGGCCCAAGAGAGCCTGCAATGGACGGCCAGCCGGAAAACACGCCACCCCGGCTCACCATGCCCGCGGTCGGGCGCATGCCCGCGACACCGTTCCATATGGCGGGCCGGCGGATAGAGGCAAAGCCTTCTTGGCCTACGGCGAGGGTGCAAAAATTCGCCGACACGCTTGCCGCCGAGCCACCCGAGGACCCGCCCGCCGTGCGCTCCAGGTCATAGACGTTGCGGGTGGACCCGAATAGCGAGCCGTGGGTGTCGCCGCCGCCCAACTCGCCGAGCGTCGCCTTGCCAATGAAAATCGCCCCGGCTTTTTTCATCTTGGCGACGACGAAGGCGTCGCGGTCCGGCATGTGATCCTTGAACAGCACCGAGCCCATGGTGGTCGGCATCTCCATGACGTCGGCCTGGTCCTTGATGATGACCGGGATTCCGTGCAAGGGGCCGACGGGGCCTCGGTCCTTAAGCGCGGCATCGAGCCGGTCGGCTTCTTCCAGTGCGCGGGGATTGAGCGAGATCAGGGCATTGATCACCGGACCTTTCTTATCAAAGGCATCGATTCGCTCAAGATAGGTTTGCACCAATTGCCGCGCGCTCAACTCTCCGGACTCGTAGGCCGCGTGAATGTGGGCGATGGTCGTCTCGATGACATCGAAGGCTTTGGATAAGGCCAAGGTGTTCGCTCCTGTTACCGGTCGCCAGTTGTGTCGGGGTGGTCGATTTACAAGCAAGCTAAAGGCTATCCCTACATGCTATACCGAAGAGGCGATTGACGTCAGGTCGGTTAACGTGACAATGCTCCCAACGGTGTCCCGTCCGGTCTGGTTCGAACAACCATCGACGTATCCTCCTCCCTCAAATCTAGAGTCAGGGCGTTCTTTTAATCCGATATTTTCCGAGCGCAAAACTCGTTTCATTATGATTCAGGAATGTGTTCGGCGCGAAAAACCGAAAGCGAGATAGGATGCTCTTGCGCGCTGGCATCTACCCAAAGATCGAACAAGACCTCTCCTTTGGGCGAGACCTCTATCAATCGGGCGCGGCCGAAGCCGTTTGCGTTGTCCGCCGTTGGCACGCCGTCCATGGTCGCTACACCGCCGTAGGTGACAAAGGTGTTGCCGGTTTCGGGCAGTCGTCGGGCGCCGCCTTGGAAGCAGGCGAACAGTCTGTCTGAGGCGGCCTCTCCATAGGACCATACCTGCTCGACGGTTCGGGCGTCCTCGTCGATTGTAAATTCGACGGCGCGGCTGTAGCTCTCAGCTCCCAGCATCGGCGGGTCGAACGGCGTCGCCCGGTGGTTTCCGTTATCGAAGCACAGGATGGTTCCCGCCGGGGTGACCGAGCAGTCATGCTGATGGTATTGCCATTGCAGCGTTCCCTTGGGGGTCAGAAGTTTCTCCGACCATGGCTGGCGCCAGTTTTCAGGGGCCCCCAAGATCCATTTCAGTTCCCCTGAAGCGCGGTCGATCTTGACGATACAGTCCTGGGTGCGAAGAGACACGAGGATCGAATCATCGCGCCCATCGTAGCTTGCGCAATTGGCGTGCGCCCAATCGTTGCTGTTGGGTATGTCCCGGTTGACCGTGGTCATGCGGCGGCTTCCGTAGCAGATGCGATAGGGGTCGAGGATGTCCAGAATGTGCCACTGCCGCTCGATCTTGCCGCTAAGCGCTACCTCGAGAACGATGTCGCCGACCACCACCGCCGTCTCGCGGGGGGCATCGGGGTCGGTATCACTGCCGGGCCAGTCCTCGAACCGTCTCGGCTCGTTGCTCAGCAGAAGCAGATTGCCATTTGGCAGCACGTCTATGGTGTGGTGAATCCGGGCCATGTCGATGGCGACGCTGCCGGTGGGCGGTGCCTTATCTCGCCATTTCCCCGCCGCGTGCCAGCGGCGCAGATGACGGCCGGACCTGTCGATCTCATTGATCAACCCGGCCCCGGTCTGGGAATAAAAGATATTGCCGTTTGGATGCAGCCGGACGTCCTGGGTCGGCGCGTCGAGTCTCAGTTGGAAGACCACGTCGCCCGAACGGTCGATGCCGATGATCCAGCCGGCGTCTACGGTGTCTCGGTCTTTTCCACCAGGGCGCACGTTGAAGAGCATGATCCCCGGCTCGCGCCGGCCAGCCTCGCATTTCACGAGACGCAGAAACGGAAGCCGGTCTTCACTCAATGGTCTATCCCTTCATGCTTGTTCACCGACCTTTCGGATTGTGGCGGGCCGACGGGCTAATGGCAACGCGACACCGATATCAGCGAATTTTCAAAAACAAGCCCACCGGGCAAACATCGCGGTCATATGGTTCAATTTGGCAGCAATTTACTCTATCTTGATCTTGGGCCGGAACCGAAGGGATCGGCACATGAGCACACGTCCATCGGGGCGGGCGCCCGACAGGCGCCGATTAACGCGCCGACAATATGCCGGTGGACTAACCAGCCGTTGTTCGCTCCCGGTTCATTGCCACCGCGGCGGATAGAGAGGAGGGCGACATGCCGAAAGCACAATTGGACACCGGAATTGATCTTTATTATGAGGAGTTCGGGACCGGCTCACCGGTGGTCCTCATGCCAGGAACGGGATTCGCGCTCGATGTATGGAAGCTCCATCCGGTGGATGAACTCAAGGCCAATCATCGGGTCATCATCTTCGACAGCCGAGGCCTCGGGCGCACCGAATGCGACGATGAATTCTTTACCATCGACCAGCTCGCCGCCGACGTCGCCGGGCTGCTGGACCATCTCGACGCCGAGCCGGCCCATGTCCTCGGCCATTCGATCGGTGGCCGCATCGCACTGGAGCTTGCCCTCACCTACCCGCGCCGGGTCCGCTCGCTGATCATGGCGGCAAGCGGCTCCGGCGCCGCCATCAGGTTTGGCGAAGACGCTTTCCCCATGCCCCAGCACCGTCTTCTGGTGAGGTTGATCGAGCGCGGGCTGGAGGAGCATGTGCGGCATGAAATCTTGGAAACCGACGGCTACTTCACTGAGAGTTTTCGGGCCGAGCATCCCGACATCGTGAAGACTTTTTATGAAGCCACGTGGAAGAACCATTCGGATCTGTCGAACTACCTGCGCTACGCCATGGCGCGCCACGCTTACGAGGCGACGCACCGCCTGCCGTTCCTGAAAACCCCCACCATGGTCCTGGTCGGCGACAGCGATATCGCCGGCGGCGGGCCGCATTTGCACGCTTCCAAAGCGCTCGCCGACAGGATTAACGGGTGCCAACTCACGATCATGGAGGGCGTTTCCCACGGCTTTTTCTGGCAGCAGCCGGAAAAGACCGTCGAGATACTCGAGTCCTGGTTCCACGGGCACTGACGATCGGCCCTACGCCTGTTGGCGACAGGAGGCTGAGCCCGCATAGGGAAGGGTTTGCCCCCCGGACATTGGGTCAACAAGCCCACGGGGCAAACATCGCGGTCATTTGGTTCAATTTGGCAGGAATTTGCGCTAGCTTGGGCCGGAACCGGAGGGAGCGGCACATGAGCACACGTCCATCGGGGCGGGCGCCCGACCAGTTGCGGGAGGTGAGCCTGGAGGCCGGCGCCAACAAATACGCCGAAGGGTCCTGCCTGGCGCGGTTCGGCGACACCCATGTGCTGTGCACGGCCAGCGTCGAGGAGCGCGTGCCGTTCTTTATCCGCAATTCCGGGCGCGGCTGGGTCACCGCCGAATACGGCATGCTGCCGCGCTCCACCGGCACCCGCACCGACCGGGAGGCGGCCCGGGGCAAGCAAACGGGGCGTACCCAGGAAATCCAGCGCCTGATCGGCCGGGCGCTCCGCGCGGTTACCGACCTCGAGGCCTTGGGCGAACGCCAGGTCAAGATCGATTGCGACGTGCTGCTGGCCGACGGCGGCACCCGCACCGCCGCCATCACCGGGTCCTGGGTCGCCCTGCACCAAGCCTTCGCCGGACTGGTGGAGAAGAAGCTGGTCGCCAAAAACCCTCTGACCGGGCAGATCGCCGCGGTTTCCTGCGGATTGGTCGAGGGCATGGCGGTGCTCGACCTCGATTACGCCGAGGACAGCGCCGCCCAGGTGGACACCAATTTCGTGCTGACCGCCGAGGGTCAATTCGTGGAGATCCAGGGCACCGCCGAACAACACCCCTTCTCCCAGCAGGATTTCGATTCCATGCTGGCTCTGGCGCGCAAGGGGATCGCCGAACTGGCGGCGCTTCAGCGCGCGGCGTTGGGCCTCCCCGCGCCGTCGACTGATTGAGGGTGATGGCGCGCCGGCTCACCAGCGGGGCGTTGGTCGTCGCCTCCCATAATGCGGGCAAGGTGATAGAGATCGGCGCCCTGATCGCGCCCTTGGGGTTGGAGGTGCTGGGCGCAGCAAACCTCGGCCTGGCCGAGCCAGAGGAAACCGGCAATGATTTCATCGCCAACGCGGAGCTCAAGGCGCGGGCCGCCGCCAGGGAAGCGAACCTGGTGGCGCTGGCCGACGATTCCGGCCTCGAAGTGGCCGCTCTGTCTGGCGCGCCCGGCATCCGCTCCGCCCGCTGGGCGGGGAAGGCTCGTGATTTCACCTCGGCCATGGGGCGTGTGCATCAGGAAATGACGGCGTCGAACAACCCCGATACGCGCGCCCGCTTCGTCTGCGCGCTGGCGCTTTGCTGGCCCGACGGCCATTTAGAGACCGTGCAAGGGGAAGTGGCGGGCCGCATCACCTGGCCGCCCCGGGGGGAGCGGGGATTCGGCTATGATCCCATGTTCACGGCTCGGGGCGAGAGCTTGACCTTCGCAGAGATGGAGCCCGCCGCCAAGCACGCCATCAGCCACCGGGCCGACGCCTTCGCCAAGCTGGTGGCGCGCTGCCTGGGGCCGGCCTGAGCCATGGCGGCGCCCGAGGCGCTCACGACCAATCTGCCCGCGCCGGGGCCCGCGCCGGAAGCTCAGGCCAGGCCACTGGCGCTCTACGTGCACTGGCCCTTCTGCGCCTCCAAATGCCCGTACTGCGATTTCAACTCCCACGTGGCGGATAGCATCGACCAGGGAGCCTGGCTGAGGGCCTATCTCGAGGAGATCGATGCTTGGGCGCCGGCCCTGGCCGGACGCCGGTTGACATCCATCTTTTTCGGCGGCGGCACGCCGTCGCTGATGGACCCCGACACCGCGGCTGCGGTGATCGCCCGGGCGCGCCGGATCTGGCCCGCCGCCGAAGACGATGCCCTAGAGATCACCCTTGAAGCCAATCCCAATTCGGCCGAGGCGGCGCGCTTCGAGGCCTTCCGCGCGGCCGGAATCAACCGGCTGTCTCTCGGAATCCAGGCGCTCGACGAACCCGCCCTCGCCTTCCTCGGCCGCACCCATTCCGCCGCCGAGGCGCTGGCGGCGCTCACCCGCGCCAAGGCGCATTTCCCGCGCGTCAACGCCGACATGATCTATGCCCGCCCCGGCCAGACCATCGCCGCCTGGCAAGAGGAGCTAAAGCGCCTGATGGGCGAGGGCCTTGGCCACCTGTCGCTTTATCAGCTCACCATCGAACGCGGCACGCCGTTCTTTTCCGCCCATCGGCGGGGCGACTTCACGCTGCCCAGCGACGACGACCAGGCCTGGCTCTACCTTGCGACCGGCGAGGTCCTGGCCCGGGCCGGGCTCGGCGCATACGAGGTATCCAACTACGCGCGCGTGGGCGAGGAATGCCGCCACAACCTCACTTATTGGCGCTATGGCGACTTCCTCGGAATCGGTCCCGGCGCCCACGGACGCCTGATCCTCCGGGAATTTGCCCTGGCCACGGAAAATTACCGCGCGCCGGCCGATTGGCTCAAGGCGGTGGGTGAGTGCGGCCGGGGCGTCAAGGCGGAGTTACCCCTCACGGCAATGGTGCGCGCCCAAGAGATGGTGATCATGGGGCTGCGCCTCGAGGTTGGCATCTCTGCGCTCGATTTCCGGGCCGTGACCGGTGGCGACTTCGCCGATTACCTGGACCGGGCGGCGATGGCGCGTCTCACCCAAGGGGGATACTTAAGCCGCGAGCGCGGACGGCTCAAAGCCACGTCGGAGGGCCGCCTGCGCCTCGACGCGGTGATCGCATCATTGCTGGGAACGGCCCACGGCGGATAGTGCCAAGGTGTACTAGTTGCCCATCCTTTGGAAGGTCAGGGGGGCCGGTGAAACCACCACGAAGCGCCGCTCACGCACCTCCATCACCGCGAAACCGCGCTCCACCAGCCCCGACGGCAACAACCGGAAGATGCCGTCGGCCCCGGCGAAACCGTTAGCCGCGGTCAGCGCGTGGCGGGTAAAGACCTGCCCCGGCGCAGCTGACGGCGGCGGGACCGGGGTGGGCCGGGCGGCCGCACCCGCCACCCGCGCCACCGGTGCCGCGGCCGGGTCCGGCGGCCGGGCGATGACCGCGGCAAGCGAGGTGGCGTCATAGGCCAGCGAGGCGACCGGCGGCGCGGGGCTGCCGAAGGCTTTTTTGTAAGCCGTCTCGAAACCCTGGCGGGCGGCCGGCGGCGGGGCGATGAACCAACCGCCGTAGAGCGCCGGTTCGGTGGCGAGAATCGGGTCGTTCCATTCAACGGTTCCCAGCACCCGCACCTTGCGCGGGTCGATGTCGTAGAACCGCAGCAACGGCGCCAGGGCCCGCAGGCTGGCGCCGCCCTGGGGCAGGAACACGCCGTCGAAATCCACCCCGCCCAGGGTGTCGAGTTTCTCCAGGCGCCGGAGCGCGCGCCTGGACGCTTCATCGCTTTCGGCCCTGAGCTCCTTGCGCCGGGCAAGGAGAACCCCGCGCCGCGCGTCGTAATTGGCTAGTCGCTTGATCACCGGGGCAAGGGCTTCGGTCGATTGCCCCCGATAACGGGCCACGGTCTTCAGATCCAGGCCGAGAACCGGGATCAGGCTGCGCAGAATCTGCTCGACCCTGTCGCCATAGGGGCCATCGGGGACCAGCCCGACGAGACGCTTCAACCCCCGGTCCCTGGCATAGGTCATGACCCGCCTGATCTGCGTTTCCGGCATAAAGCCCATGACATAGACGCCGTTGCCGGCGACCGCCCGGTCATTGGAAAACGACACGACCTGGACACCGCCGGCCTGGGCGATGGGCGCGACGGCGGCCACCGATGGGGCGAACACCGGGCCCAGGATCAAGCGCGCCCCACGGTCGAGCGCCCGGCGGGCGGCGGCGGCGGCGCCCTCGGCGGTGCCTTGGGTGTCCACCGGCAGTAATGCAAATCCTTGGCCGGCGACCTCGAACAGGGCTAATTGGGCGGCGTTCAGCAGGCTTTTTCCGAGCTCGGCGTGGGGTCCCGACAGGGGCAGCAGCAGGCCCACCCTGATCACCGGTTCGACCCCGGGCGGCGGGATCAGGACGATGCGCCCCGCCTCCGGCCCCGGCCCCGGTGGTGTCGCCTGGGGCGGCAGCGCCGCGAGATCCGACGACGGTGTTGTCGCATTAGCGGCGGCGGGTGCGGGCGCGGTGGTCCGCGCCTGAGGCGCGGCCGGGGGAAGCGGTTTGGCCGGGCTCACGGGTGCTCCCGCCTGGGCGCCGCCGATTTTTTTGGGCGGGGCCGTCACCGGTTCCATGGCGACCCGCTCCTGGTCCGGAAGGATCATCCTGCGCACCTGCTCCATGGTCTGGCAGCCGCCGAGCGCCAGGGCCAGGGCCAGCGCCCCGAGGGCGGCAGGGCAACGGCGGCGTCTCTCTCCTTCAGAACTGGGGCGCAAGGGGCTATCCTCGAAGCTTGCGGGTGGCGGAGCCGGCCCCCGGAGCGTAACCAGCGCGGCAACCCAAGTAAACTCCCTGGGGGTGGACATTGGACGGCAATGATGGCGAAAACCGGGCGCTTGAGCCCGGGCTCTACCTGGTGGCGACGCCCATTGGCAATCTCCGCGACATTACCTTGCGCGCGCTGGACGCGCTGGCCGCCGCCGATGTGATCGCCTGCGAGGACAGCCGGGTGACGGCCAAGCTGCTGGCCGCCCACGCCATCGCCACGCCCATGACCCCTTATCACGAGCATAACGCGGCCCGCGCCCGGCCCAGGCTGATCCGCCGCCTCAAAGATGGCGGCCGGGTGGCCCTGGTGTCGGACGCCGGCACGCCGCTCATATCGGATCCGGGATTCAAGCTGGTCGCCGCCTGCCGCGAGTTCGGCATCCCGGTCACCGTCCTTCCCGGCGCCTCGGCCCCGCTTGCCGCTTTGGTGCTTTCGGGCCTGCCCAGCGACCGCTTCCTGTTCGCGGGCTTCCTGCCGGCGAAACCTAAGGCCCGGCGCGACCGGTTGGCGGCGCTGGCCGAAGTAGACGCGACATTGGTGCTGTTCGAATCCGGCCGCCGCTTGGCCGCCATGCTGGCCGATGCGGCGGAGGCCCTGGGGTCCAGGCCCGCGGTGGTGTGCCGCGAGCTCACCAAGCTGTACGAGGAGGTGGTGCCCGGCGATCTCAAAACCCTTGCCGGGCGCTATGGCAACGAAGGCCCGCCCAAGGGTGAGATGGTCATCGTCATCGGGCCGCCGGCGGGCGGGCGGGAGCGCGTCAGCGACGCGGCCCTCGATCGCCAATTGCGGGCGGCGCTGGCCGGAGACAGCCTGCGCGATGCGGTGGCCGCCGTCGCCCAAGCCACCGGTTTGCCCCGGCGTCGGGTCTATGCGCGGGCGCTCAAGCTTTGCGCCGAGGCCCGATGACCGGCCGGGGCGGTGATAGCGGCCGGCGCAGACAGGCGCTCGGGCGCGGCCGGCGGGCCGAGGCGCTGGCCGCGCTGTTCCTGGCATGCAAGGGATACAGGATCGTCAAGCGGTCCTACCGCACCCGGGCGGGCGAGATCGACATCGTCGCCGAACGGGGCAAGACCCTGGCCATGGTCGAGGTCAAATACCGGCCCCGGAAGGCCCTGGCCGCCTGGTCCATCACCCCCGCCCAACGCCGGCGGATCGAGCTTTGCGCGCGTGGGTTCATCGCCGCTCATCCGCGCTATGCTTCTCACCACATCCGTTTCGATGCGGTGCTGATGGCGCCCTGGCGCCGGCCCACCCACCTGAGGGATGCCTGGCGCAGCTGACAGCGCCGCGCTGGACGCGGGCTGGACAACGGCCGAGAGTTGTGAATCAATGGACCGGGGCCAACCGTGCCATGTCAAACATTCAACGGGGCTGGATCCATGATTACGACGCATCCGAAACCCTCTGCCGACCAGGGGATGACCGGCAAAGGCCATCGCGCGCGCCCGGGAATCCGCTCCTTTCGCCGCCTCCGCCTGGCCGCCGCCCTTTTCCTTGCCCTCGGGGCGGGCGGCCTCACCGGGGCGTGTGTCACCTCCGCGGTGGTGGGCGTCGGCGCGTCGGGCGCCGTGGCGGCGTCGGAAGAGCGTGGGCTCGGCGGCGCGCTGCGTGATAAGCGCATCAAGGCGGTGATCAACTATCACCTGCTCGACGTCGATCCTAAACTGTTGAGGGGATTGTCCACCGCCGTCTACGAAGGGCGCGTGCTGCTCACCGGCATCGCCACCACCACCGCCAAGCGCGACGCCGCGGTGCGCATCGCCTGGCAGGCCGATGGCGTCAAGGAGGTGATCAACGAGATCATCGTCGATGCCAAGGGCACAAGCGGCAGCTTCGCCCGGGACACCTGGATAACCGCCAAGCTGCGGACCAAGCTGTTGTTCGAAACGGATATCGTCGGCATCAACTATTCCATCGATACCGTTCGCGGCACGGTGCATCTGTTGGGCGTCGCCCAAGACCGCGAGGAGCTCGACCTGGTGCTTATCTACGCGCGGAATCTCACCTATGTCCGCAACGTGGTGAACCACGTCATCCTCAAGACCGACCCGAGGCGCCAAGCCAACCAAGCCAAGAAGTGACCCGCGTCCGCGGCTCGTGCATTTTCCCGCCAAATTGAACCATTTGACCGGAAAATGCTCTAGGCTTGGCCGATTGATCCCGGTGGATTCACCAAGGGCCCCTGCCCATGAGCCTTGCCGTCGCCTTCCAGATGGACCCCATCGAGCGCATCGACGTTGCCGCCGATTCCACTTATGTGCTGGCCGTCGAGGCAAGTGCCCGCGGCCACGCGCTCTATCATTACCTGCCCCAGGACATGACCCTGGCCGGCGGCCGGGTGGTGGCCCGGGCCCGGCGCTTCGAGGCCCGGCCCGACGACGACTGCCCGTTCACCATGGGCGCCGAGGAACTCATCGACCTGGCGACGCTGGACGTGGTGATGATGCGCCAGGACCCGCCCTTCGACATGGCCTATATCACGGCCACCCACCTGTTGGAGCACATCCACCCCGACACCCTGGTGGTCAACGATCCGGTCCAGGTGCGCAATGCGCCGGAGAAGCTCTTCGTCACCCATTTCGCCGAGCTGATGCCGCCCACCCTGATCACCACCGACCGGGCCCAGGTGGTCGCCTTCCGTGCCGAGCACGGCGACATCATCATCAAGCCGTTGTTCGGCAACGGCGGCGCCGGGGTGTTTCACCTGGCCCCCGGGGACGAGAACCTGAACGTGCTGCTGGAACTCTATACCGAGCTCTACCGCGAGCCCATGGTCGTGCAGCGCTACCTGCCCGAAGTGCGCGCCGGCGACAAGCGCGTCATCCTGATCGACGGCCAGGCGGCGGGTGCCCTCAACCGGGTGCCGGCGGCGGGCGAGGCCCGGGCCAACCTCCATGTGGGCGCGCGGGCGGAGCCGGCCGAGCTCACGCCCCGCGACCTTGAGATCTGCGAGGCCATCGGCCCGACCCTCAGCGAGCGCGGCCTGGTCTTCGTCGGCATCGACGTGATCGGCGATTTTCTCACCGAGATCAACGTCACCTCGCCCACCGGCATCCAGGAAATCAACCGCTTCGACGGGGTGCGGTTGGAAAGCCAAATCTGGGACGCCGTGGAGGCCCGGGTGCAGGCGCGCCACCGCGAACCACCGGCTTGAGAGCGCCCGATAACGGTATTTGCCATCGTTTTTAGGATTTGGGAGAACGCCCGTGCCGATCCTGACCGCCGCCTACGCCGCGATTCTCGGTTTGTTGCTGGTCGCCTTGAGCGCCCGTGTCATCCAGCTGCGCTACATTCACCAGGTGGCCACGGGTGACGGCGGCAACGTGCGGCTGGCGCGCGCCATCAGGGGCCAGGGCAACTTCGCCGAATACGTTCCCCTGGCGCTCATCCTGGTCCTCTGTCTGGAGCTATTAGGCCAACCGACCTGGCTGATCCACGGCGCCGCCATGGCGTTGCTCGCGGGCCGGATCGCCCATGGCATCTGCTTCGCCTGGTGCGAGAGCGCCCCGCGTCTGCGCATGGCCGGCATGATTCTAACCTTCGCGGCGCTCGTCATCGGCGCGTTGGGAAATCTAGCCGCCGTCTTTTCGGGGACCCTTTAGGACCAAGCCGCCACCTGGGCCCGCGACGCCGAGGTGCCTCTCGACTCTTAGGTCCCGAGCGGCTACACTGACTAGAACAAAACACAAACATCGAGGGGCGGGGGGCGCATGGTCGCGCGGGTCAACACGGTTGCCTTCCAGGGGGTCGACGTCATCGACGTCGACGTCCAGGTGCAGATCAGCGCCGGCCTGCCGGCCTTTTCGGTGGTCGGGCTGGCCGACAAGGCGGTGGCCGAATCCCGCGAACGGGTGCGCGGTGCGCTCAATGCCCTGGGGCTCGCCCTGCCGCCCAAGCGCATCACCGTCAATCTGGCGCCCGCCGACCTGGCCAAGGAGGGCAGCCATTTCGACCTGCCCATCGCCCTGGGCCTGCTCGCCGCCATGGAGGTGCTGCCCCCCGAGGAGATCGCGAACTTCATCGCCATGGGCGAGTTGGCCTTGGACGGCCGCATCACCGCCGTCGCCGGCGCCCTGCCATCGGCCATCCATGCCGAGTCCCGCCAGATGGGCCTGATCTGCCCCGAGGCCGGGGGCGGCGAGGCGGCCTGGGTCAAGGGGCTCGAGGTGCTGGCCCCGGGCGCGCTCTTAAACCTGATCAACCATTTCAAGGGCAGCCAGATGCTGGCGATCCCCAAGCCTTTGGTCGAGGCGGACGGGCCCAGGCCGCCCGACCTCGCCGACATCAAGGGCCAGGAAAGCGCCAAGCGGGCGCTGGAGGTGGCGGCGGCGGGCGGGCACAACCTGTTGATGACGGGGCCGCCGGGCGCCGGAAAGTCCATGCTGGCCGCCCGCCTGCCGGGCATCCTGCCGCCGCTCGCCCCGGCCGAGGCGCTCGAGGTCTCGATGATCCACAGCCTCGCCGGCACCCTTGCCGAGGGCCGCATCCTGCGCCACCGCCCGTTCCGCGACCCCCACCATTCGGCGTCGCTGGCCGCGCTCATCGGCGGCGGCCCGCGGGCTAAGCCCGGCGAGGTGTCGCTCGCCCATCTCGGCGTTCTGTTCCTCGACGAATTGCCGGAATTCGCCCGCCCCGCCTTGGAGGCCCTGCGCCAGCCCATCGAGACCGGGCGCGCGGTGGTGGCGCGGGCGGCGGCCCACGTCACCTGGCCGGCGCGCTTCCAGCTTGTCGCCGCCATGAACCCCTGCCGCTGCGGCTATCTGGGGGACTCAGGCCTCGCCTGCAACCGGGCGCCGCGCTGCGCCGCGGAATACCAAGGCAAGATCTCGGGCCCGCTCTATGACCGCATGGACCTTCACGTGGAGGTGCCGGCGGTCGATGTCGCCGATCTCGGCCTGCCGCCGGCGGCGGAATCCTCGGCCCTGGTCGCCGAGCGCGTGGCGGCGGCGCGGGAAATCCAGGCCCGGCGCCTGAACGCCGAG
>Ga0209980_10000280_pt1 | contig 27204 bp, 33 predicted proteins | sample CR02metaG_FD_183611 | JGI IMG/M metagenome (GOLD analysis project Ga0209980, IMG submission 183611) | Deep subsurface microbial communities from Mariana Trench to uncover new lineages of life (NeLLi) - CR02 metaG (SPAdes) (version 2) | ecosystem: Environmental > Aquatic > Marine > Ocean trench...
CCGGGCAATGACAGCGCTACCGCCGTGACCATTGTCGAGAATCCGGTGCCGGCCCTAACCACCCTAAACCCGAACACGGCTTTCGTTGGCGGCCCGGGGTTCACGCTGACAGTGACTGGTACGAACTTCTTGAACCCCGCTTCGACCGTGCAGTGGGACGGAACGGCGCGTACGACCACATTCGTTTCGTCAACGCAGCTTCAGGCTGCTATCACGGCAGCCGATATCGCCGCAGTCGGAACGGTAAATGTTACCGTCGTCAACAATCTGCCGGGTGGTGGACCATCAAATGCGTTAACTTTGAGCATTGTGAACCCACCCCCACCCCCACCCTCTACGAGCAAAGGCGGCGGCGGTGGTGGTGGCTGCTTCATCGCCACCGCCGCCTATGGTTCACCTATGGCGGATGAAATCCGCTATCTGCGCGCCTTCAGAGACGGTTATCTGTTACCCAACCGCATCGGGCGTCGCTTCGTCGAACTCTACTATCGGTACAGCCCCCCGATCGCGGACTACATTAGCCAACGCCAACCATTGCGCAGATTTGTTCGCGTCGCGCTCATGCCCCTGGTAGCGTTAAGTAAATGGCTTGTCGGCGATCGCGTTGTTGATAGTTCGTACCACGCCCCCCGCTAGACTGCCGGGTCTGGTGTTCAATGCGGAAGGTGATCGCCCCTTTTTCTTTTGCGCCGCATGTACGATGGTTTACGCTTGACTCCTTGATGAGTGGGTAAGGTGGAGCGATGGGTGAGGAGGAAAACCAGCGATTGTTTTTCGCCTTGTGGCCCGACGAGGACACGCGCGAACGCCTAGCCACGCTTGCCCGGGATGATAGTACTGGCCGCCGGGTAAGCCGTGACAATCTTCATGTGACGCTGGCGTTTCTTGGCGCAGTGGATAAACACGCGCGATCGTGTGTGGAGCATGTCGCCTCGCAAGTGAAGGCACCGTCGTTCACGTTGCACCTGGATGACGTTGGTTATTGGCGAAAGCCGCGCATTCTATGGGTAAGGGCATCTCGGCTGCCGTCGCCCCTGGTACAGCTGCTAAGCAGTTTAAACGACGGTTTATCTACATGTGGCTTTAAACCAGAGCGACGCGAATATCGTGCGCATATCACCCTTGCCCGTAAGGTGCACAAGTCCATCGCTCATCGTAGTATCGATCCTATACGCTGGCCGATCGATAGTTTTGTGCTCGTCGAATCGCGAACGCTGCCGGCCGGGGCAAGTTACCAGGTGTTGAGAACCTGGCCTCTAAAGGACACTGAACATACCCGCAGGTCGATATGTACGGACGGTCAGGGTTAGTTGCTTTTGTTCTGTTGTTTGCTACTTCAGTAGGTGCCGGTGACGTAGAAATCGTCATGGCAGTATTGAGTAAACAGGGCGACCAATGGGTTTGCGAAACAACGCTGCGGCACGACGATCGCGGCTGGGATCACTATGCCGATGCCTGGTGGGTGGTGACTTCTACCGGGAAGATACTCGGCACTCGAACACTGTACCATCCGCACGTTGATGAGCAGCCCTTCACGCGCAGCCTACGGGATATCACGATTCCCGCCGACGCGAAAATTGTTTTCATTGAGGCCCACGACAAGGTTCATGGATGGAGCAGCAAGCGTGTGAAGGTCGACCTAACCAAAAAGGCTGGCAATCGCTACCGCGTCAATCGCTCTCGGTAACCCGTCTCCCTGCTGGCCTCCGGCGAACAAGTGGGGGAGGTAAATTCCCCCTCCCCTTGTGGGAGGGGGTATTAGAAACGTTGGCTGGGAGCGGTCAATGGCAACCCGGTTTGCATATAGGTTTCGTAAAATTCCAAGTGTCGGTATTGTCGGCTCTGCGGTTTGAACGGTGCCGCTCGAACTTGGCTATTGCAGCCTGCATAACGACGGTGGAGCGTGCCCAGCCCGTCCCATTTGGTGCGGTGGGCTGGGAACCCAACGCCATGGCCGAGCCCCGGACTAATTAGATTGCCACCGATAGACTTACCGGCAAAATCGACGTGACAACTTGCGCAGGAAAGATTGAGTTGGCCACGTCTCGCCCAGTAAAATCGTTTGCCTTCCTCATAGGCCTCGATGGCCTCAGGGCTAGAAAGCTTTAGTCTGATTCGCTGACCGCGAGACAGTGATTTCATATATGCCACGACCTGGGCCATTGTACCCTGCTTTAAATCCTTGATGGGTTCTTTGCCTTTGCGTTTTAGGCACTCATTGATGTCGAGCACGATGGTGCGCACCATATTCGTTTTCTTGTCCCAATATGGATAGTGTTGGGCGATATTTTGGCCACCGTTCTTGAAACAACTTGTCAGGTTGTTCTCTTGCCAGAAGATCTTCCCTTTTTCGAGTTCAGCTTTATAGGGCGGGGATTCCATTGCCTGCTCCCACGCTTTGCGAAGATCGTTGGCGGCTGGTAGCGCGTAAATGCCGTTAGCGAAATCGTCGAACGGCACGGCGGGGAACATTTCCTTGAAATAACGCTGAAACGCCTTAAGATCCGCGGCCGAATCAGCGCTGGCCAGTTGTGTGGTACCGGTAATTAATCCAAACACAACGAGAGCAATAATCGGTTTTTTTATCACGTTTCCCCCAACAAGAAATACCGGTGTTTCCTAAGCGATGGTCGTGTGCGCACTACCACTTTCGCCCATATTATCGGTCCAATTCACGCTTATCGTGTCGCCTGTCCTAGTGCCCCTCAAGCGAACCGCAATCACTGGTCGCCTCGAGACACCGCTACCCGTATCGGCAACGGCAACCCGTTGGCCGTTTAGCTTGAAAACCATTTTTTGGATGTAGTGAGTCGGAATCTTCCTGTTGGTCTTTCCGTCGACGCGTTGCCCGGTCTCCGTCGGGTGGTTGACTAAGCATAACACTTCGATTACCTCTCCGCGTCGTTTGGTTCTCATTTTCGTTAGTCTTGTCACCTTATTGCTCAGTCTTATATACCTGCCATTCGGGTTTGTAGTTTATTCGTCTTCAACCACGCCAACGATTTGCGTGGTTCGATAGAACTTTACCTTGCGGTCGAACGATCCCTTGTATCCGGGAGGGCTTGCTCACTTTTGCGCTAGCACTCATAGTAGATTCGGCACCGGTAAAACTCATTCTTATTACGAAAGGTTGTGGATTGTCGTCCACAATAATGGCAATCGAAATCAACGTCGGGCAGTATGGTCGATACAGAAACTAGTACCGTTGCCCCGTTTGCGGTCTCAGTCGGCGGCTTTATTGGTATGGCATTGCTGTCATTAGCCGAGCCGGTGCCATAGATTGCCTTTAGAGCATCTGCGACGTTGTCGGCATTAAAGGCATTTCTCGGCCCTTCAGCCGCTAGAATGCGCGCCGGCAAGCCACCACCCATGGCGGCTGCTATCCCTGCCGTCAGAGTGCCCTCTGGCAAGATTCTGCGTTTAGGGGCAGTCATCTATCTGCCGTTTGCAATGGTTACAAGGAGTACAGCCATTCAACGATGAGGTCGATTTCTGTCTCGCTGAGTATCTTATGCCTACCGAACGGCGGCATATTCGAGCGTGGATTAAACTCGGCCGCATCCCAGATCAGCATTCGTAGCTTTTTCCTGTCTGGGAAACGTGCCTTCATGGCGATTAGCGGCGATGCGATTGTACCGGGCTGCAGGCGTGCCTCTTTTAAGCCCTTAAACTTGTGGCAAGCCATGCAGTTGCCCTTTCGTTTGTCAGTAGCGACGCAACTGCCAGTCACCGCGGCGGCGTTGTTTTTCTGTGCACACACTTCCTTACTCGGCATTTCACCGACCGCCTTTGCAAATGGAGTGAAACCGAGACTAACGAGTGAGAAAATACAAACGCTCACACTAATGATGATAAAGTTGGTTCTATTCATTTATCTTGCTCTAACTGCAATAGCTCTAATGTTATGATTTACAGCGATACCACTAGAATAGCGATCTCATAGGCGATGACAAGCCTTGGCGACGGACATTAATTCTCTTTCTCTTCCGCGAGTTCCTTCTTGATCTCTTTGATGCGTGCCTCCAGGCTAGACTTCAAATAGAAGCTGTCGCCGGTAAACCGCTGGGCGATCGTAAGTTGTTCGACAGCAGCCTTCAAGTCACCATTCAAATAGTAGTAGGTAGCTAATGCCTGATGGGCCTCCGTACGTTCGCCGGCTTCTCCGGCGGCAGTGGCCAACATTTTTTGCAATGTGGGGTCGTCGGGCTGGTCCTTCACCGCTTGTTTCAACAGCACCCGGGCTTCTTGTGCATGGCCAGTCTTGAGTAGCGCGGCGGCATGGTATCGCTGTAGCGGGCGATTGCTAGGAAATCTTACGGCGGTCGTGGTGTAAAGGTCCAGAGCCCGCTTGTACTGCTCAGCCGCTATTTCGATCTCTGCTTGCAAAATCCGATATGCAACGCTGTCAGGGTCTTGACGTAGCAATTTGGCAATCTCGTTGCGAGCTGCGTCATACTGCTTGAATCGCAACAAAGCTAATGTATAACCATAGCGCTCGGCGTGGACATTGCGATATTTTCCTTGGGCCAGGTTTTCCTTGAAAATCTCCACAATGGTGGCAACGTTTCCACGCTCACTAGCACGTAGCTTCGCACGAACGCGATGGAATTCTGCGCTGTCCGGGACCTGCTTGTACGGGTATTCATCCGCACGAGCGCTGGATTCGGCGATTCGACGAGTTGTAATCGGATGTGTACGAAGAAACTCGGGCAGCGACGTTTCGTTGAGTCGATTCCAGGTCTGCAGACGTTCAAAAAAGGCTGGCATGGCACGAGGATCAAATCCCGAGTCTGCAAGGATACGAATACCTACGCGGTCGGCTTCTTCCTCGTGGCTGCGTGTGAAGTTGAGTTGTTTCTGAACGAGCCCAGCTTGGGCCAGTACCAACGTAGCGGCGCTGCCTTCAGTTTCGCCGGCGTTCGCCAGCACAATCGCGGCAAGTAGAGCACCGATGAGTTGTTTTGAGCTTCGCTTACTTTCAGCGAACATCCGCGCTAAATGGCGTTGACTGACGTGCGCCGTCTCGTGTGCCAACACGGCTGCCAGCTCGGACTCACTCTGCGCCGTAAGGATGAGACCAGCGTGTATGCCGATGAAGCCACCGGGAAGAGCGAATGCGTTGATACTTGGTTCATCGATAACGAAGAAGAAAAAATTTGACCGTGCACTATCGCTGTTGGCAACAAGCCTATGCCCGAGGAACTGTGCGTAATCATTGATTTCTGGGTCATCGACCAATCGCAGACTCCCCCGAAGTTGCCGCATCAGCCTTTCGCCGAGCTTGCGCTCCTCGTGAGGAGACATCACGACGGCCGATTCGTCGCCGAGATCGGGCAGCTCCTGGGTACCGGCGTACACGATTGGCAGTGCCAGTAGGGTGATCAGGACAACCGTCAATCCGCGCTGCGCGCACATCATGGTGCCTGCTATTGTAGGCTGTGTCATGGCAAACTTCGACCGCATCACATGTGGTAGAGTTCCGGATGCCCGGGGCTTAACAACGGTAAGTTATTAGGCCCAAATATACGGTTATCGCCCCCATTCGCAACATCTGAATTTAGTAATATACTAATTCTCAAGACTTGATGCGGGGGTCTGTTGCAACCGATTTGCGGGTCTAGGAATCGAGGCAATAGGCTCGCGGATTGTCGCTTGTAAGCTTGGAGGTTAAATGGCAGATCTAGAACTCGATGCACGTGGATTAAACTGCCCACTCCCCATCCTGCGCGCCAAGAAGGCACTAAACCATATGAGTAGCGGTCAGATACTACACGTGGTAGCTACGGATCCTGGCTCGATCAAAGATTTTGAGGCATTTGCGCGGCAGACCGGCAACGAGCTGATCGAATCCAACGAGGTTGATGGGGAGTTCTTGTTTCTGGTAAAGAAGGCTTAAGTGATGCCGAGCGGAAGAACATCGAACATGAAAAGACTGTCATTTATGGTGATACTGACACTCGTAATAGCTGGGTGTAGTTCGGCGGGGAACAGATCGAGCACGTTCGACAATTTATACGCCCAAGCCGAGAATGAAATCAAACTTGCCAAGCAAATGGGTTTTCTCTGGCGCGATACGCAAGCGTTCTTAAGACAAAGCAAGCTTGCCCGCGAGGCAGGCAAAAAAACGCAGGCCATGGAGTTAGTGAAGGAAGCATTGGATCAGGCCAGGCTTGCCCAACAACAGGCCAGGGACCAGACAGACCCCGACATCTTCTATCCGCCGAATTAAAGACTGGTGCTGGCAGGCCGCCAGTTCTCGCGAAACCAAAACAATCGACTCGAGGATACGGCGGGGCAATTTTGGGCTCGTGGGAGTACTTGATGAAATTCGGAATCATAGTGAGCGCTGGTCCCTACACCCATCAGGCGTCAGATACTGCATACCAGTTTTCTAAGGCAGTGTTGGAGAGAGGCCACGAGATCTTGCGCATTTTCTTCTACCACGATGGTGTGAACAATGGCACCAGGCTAACGACACCGCCGCAAGACGATCGGCATATAACCAATCGTTGGAGCGAGCTAGCAGCGAAACACGAACTCGATTTAGTGGTGTGTGTGGCTGCGGCGCAGCGCCGCGGAATTGTTGATGTTGGTGAGGCCAAGCGTCACGGGAAAGACGCGAATAACATTGCGCCTGGCTTCCGTATCTCTGGTTTGGGGCAACTGATCGAGGTTGGCATTCAGGCGGACCGTGTGATTACTTTTGGCGATTAAAGAAATGACCATGGGTGACGGGAATTCAAGCAGAGTAACGAAAAGGTTTATGTGCATAAATCGTAGGGCACCCTATGGCACGATCTACGCGCTTGAAGGCCTAGAGGTAGTCCTTATGGGTGCCGCTTTTGAACAAGACATCAGTGTTGTGTACCTTGATGATGGCGTTTATCAACTTAAGAAAGACCAAGATACCACTGATTCGAGTATTAAGAATTTTTCCCCGACCTACCGCGCGCTGGCTTCATACGGCGTAGAAAAACTCTACGTCGAAACCGAGTCTATGGAAGACCGTGGACTCAGCGAGCAGGATCTGATTGTGCCGGTCAAGATGATTAGTGGCGCTGAGCTAACGGAACTGATGGAACAGCAAGACGTCATACTAAACTACTGAGTAAGCACAAGTGCTGCATACCGTCAACAAATCGCCCTACGAGAAAAGCAGTCTTGATACTTGTCTGCGTCTCGCGAAACAGGGCAGCACGATTCTGCTTATCGAAGATGCGGTTTACGCAGCAATCACCGGCAGCTCGCTGGAGTCGAAAATAAGGCAGGCAAGCAAGCGATACGAATTTTGCGTGCTGGGACCGGATCTGAAGGCTCGCGGGCTCGATGAGGCGAAACTCATCGATGGCATCCGAGTAGTGGATTACGGTGGATTCGTTGATCTCGCCGTTAGCCATGACAGGGTTCAGTCTTGGCTTTGAAGGCTGGGTAGTAGCAGTAAATCGGTGAGGATGACAACATCATGCTTGAAGTTAACGGAAAGATTCTTGAGACCGATGACGAAGGGTATATCGAGAATATGGACGATTGGAGCCCCGAGATAGCCGAGAGGATGGCCGCCAATGACGACTGTGAACTCACCGACAATCACTGGGAAGTGATCAAGTTTATGCGCAGCTATTATGAGGAGTACAAGATTTCTCCGACTGTGCGTGTTCTAACGCGAGAGATTCGTAAAACGCTCGGCGCTGATAAGGGCAACAGCAGATACCTGTACGCGTTATTTCCCTATGGGCCGATTAAACAGGCTGGTAAATACGCGGGTCTGCCAAAACCATCGACGTGCGTTTAGTTTTGCTGCTTATTGCCCAGACTGAAACCAAGCGAGTTTTTGTTGTAAGCGAACAACATTGCCAACGATTACTAACGTCGGTGCATGCACATCGGCAGCGCGTATCGTTTCCGATAGTATTTCTAGGGTGCCAACAAAAACCCGCTGGCGCGGTGTAGTGCCCTGTTCTATAAGTGCTGCCGGCGTATCGGAAGACATTCCATGTTTTATCAGCTGTTGACACAAGAGTGTCAGTCCTGTTAGAGCCATGTAGATCACGATCGTCTGTTGTGGCTGCACTAACGCATCCCAGTTCAGATCCATGGATCCGTCTCGCACGTGTCCGGTAACGAACACGCAAGACTGGGTAACGATGACTGATGTTATCCGTGGCCGCTCGCTTGCGCGTGACTTATATAACGTCGGTGATACCACGCTCACATTTGTACCGGTTTGTCGAAACAGCGAAACCTTGCGGGCGGCCACCTCGCCGCCCTCCACCAGGCACGGCCGCGCTCGTACACGTAGAAATATTGGTAGAAAGTTTATGACAGGGTGGCAAGCATAGGGTTGTTGTACGGGATTTTTGTTAAGCTAATTCAATTCTAAACGTATAACGCTGCTACCATACCTCGGTGGTGCGTTTAGGATCAGCCAGTGCGGGCAGACTGACAACAAACGCCCGGCATTTTCATACGCCGGGCCCCGGACAAGGGCGCTATGAAAGATACTGCAGTGGTGTTAGCAAATGGCCGTTATCGAACGCCAAACGCAAAGACCGCGCATGGATTGGTACGGTCGTCGTCGCGGTTCCAAATCGTGTCGGTGATTGATCCGGCGTGCGCCGGTCAGGATGCCGGTGAGGTCTTGGATGGCGTACATCGCGATATCCCTATTGTCAGTTCGTTGGATGATGCACTTGCGTGCGGTTCTAAACGTCCAACGCATTGTGTCGTCGGTATGGCTACCCATGGTGGGCGGTTCGACGATGAGATACGTGATTTGTTGCTGCAGGCGGCGCGAGCCGGGGTAGCCATCGTCAACGGTCTACACGATTACGCGTGCGACGTCCCAGAGATCGTAGCAGCGGTTCGCGAACACGGTACGATAATTATCGATTTGCGCAAGCCACCACCTAAGGACGAGTTGCATTTCTGGACCGGCGAAATTTTTAACGTGCGGGCACCAAGGATTGCAGTGTTAGGCGTGGACTGTGCCATCGGCAAGCGTACGACAACGCGATTACTCGTCGATGCCCTAAACGCCGCCGATATCAAAGCCGAAATGATCTACACGGGCCAAACCGGTTGGATGCAAGGTGCACGCTACGGGTTTGTGCTTGATTCTATCGCAAACGACTATGTCAGCGGCGAGCTGGAGCATGCGATTGTGTTTTGTGACCGCGAGGTCCAACCGGATGTCATGATATTGGAAGGACAGTCTTCGCTGCGGAACCCGAGCGGGCCCTGTGGTGCAGAGTTCTTATTGTCAGGTGCTGCGCGCGGTGTGATTCTGCAGCACGCACCTGGCCGTGAGTTCTTCGAAGGTTACAAAGAACAGGGCCTGCGGCTGCCGCCGGTAAAAGACGAAATGGCGTTGATCGAATTCTACGGTGCGCGCACGTTAGCGGTTGCGTTGCACGGAGAAGGGCTAGATAGCGGGGCGCTACGAACGCATCAAGCCACGTTACGGACGGAGCTCGGTATTCCTATCGTTATGCCACTTGAGGGCGGTGTAGCGGAGTTGGTTACGGTGGTGCGCCAGTTCATCGACAGGGAGCGTCAGTGAAAATCACCGCGGTTAGAACTTGGGTCGAGCACTTCGAACTGGTTCGGCCTTACACGATAGCTTTTCGTTCAGTCGACGCAGTAGAAAACAGTATCGTCGAACTGCGTACGGATGGTGGGTACATTGGCCTTGGCGCCGCGTCACCCGAGCCCCATGTCACCGGCGAGACCGTCGAGGCGTGCCAGGCAGCATTGGCCGAGGGGGCGCTTGCTTGGTTAATTGGATGCGATGTACGTGAACTACCGGCACTATGTCGCGAATTGGGCAAACGAATGCCCCAAGTCCCGGCCGCGCGTGCGGCCGTGGACATCGCACTGTACGATCTGTTCGCCCAGTTCTTGGGGTTGCCACTCGTCGACATACTTGGTCGTGCCCACGAAAAACTACCTACCTCTATCACCATTGGCATCAAACCGGTCGAAGCGACACTGACCGAAGCCGAGGAATATCTCGAACGTGGATTCCATGTATTGAAGGTGAAGCTTGGTCACTCGCTTGAAGAGGATCTCGATCGCCTGCGTACGCTAAGGGGCAAGATCGGCTCGCATGTAAAGATTCGAGTCGATCCCAATCAGGGTTACAGTCCGGCGGAGGTCGTACAGTTTGTTGAGCAGACTCGCGAGTTAGACGTCGAGTTCTTGGAGCAACCCATGGACGTAGCCAAACTCGATGAGCTGCGAGCACTGCCCGTGGAAGTTCGGCAACGGGTGGCCGCCGATGAGAGTTTGCTCAGCGAAGAAAACGCGCTTGATCTGATCACACCACCACGCGCCTGTGGCATCTTTAATATTAAACTTATGAAATCCGGCGGTGTGTTTCCCGCGCTACGGATAGCGGCGATCGCGCAGACGGCTGGCATAGCACTCATGTGGGGCTGTATGGATGAGAGTATCATCAGCATTACGGCAGCCCTGCATGCCGCACTGGCGTCGCCGGCTACACGCTATCTGGATCTCGACGGCAGCCTCGACCTGGCACGCGATGTGGTCAAAGGGGGCTTCGTCTTACAGGATGGATACCTGTCGACCTCAAATGCGCCCGGACTCGGTGTCGTGCTACTGACATGATTGTACGAGTCACTAGTAAGGAGTAAGCAATGCAAGCAGCCATAGTAGTTTTTATGTTATTTGGCTGTTCAGTTATTACGTCATATTGTCTTGCGCAGGAATCTGGAACACGACCATTTTTAGTTTCTTCTGAAGATACCTTCAAGATCGCAATCCTTCGGTGGAAGATCATTACGCCAGCGCCAGCTTATGTGCAAGAAATAAACCAGGTTGTGTTTGCGGGCGCGGAGAAGGCCATCAGCGGTCAAAGCAACAGAATTAGGCTCGAATATTCCTTTCACCGGGCATTCCCTTCCGCCAGTTAGAGCAAGATCATCGATAAAAGCATCGTGTCTAAGCAGGTAGAGAAGAAGATCTGGAAAGGCAGCAAACCCAATTTGGATCTGGTCATCGACGTTGCTAAGAAACCAGGCGTTAACGGCGTGCTCCTTTGTCGTGTTCGAGTACAAAGTGGCCTCGATACTATTGGTTGCCACGCAATCGAAGTGAGCAGCAAGCGGTCTTTCAAAGCGAAGAGAACGACCGAGGGTTTTCTTGACTATGAGGAAGGGTTAGGCGCGGTTCAGAGCGCAATCAAGGAGGCATTGGAGAAAATGCTAAGCGCTGGTTCGGCGCGGACACCTGGGTCGAGGGTAGCGACTGTTTTTGGTTAACCGGTATTTCGTGGGGACGATAGCATGTCGAAATACGTGGGCGCGATCGATCAGGGAACGACCAGCACTCGTTTCATTATCTTTGATCATACCAGTAATCCTGTTGCGGCTGCCCAGAAGGAGCATGAGCAGATCTTTCCGCAACCTGGTTGGGTGGAACACGATGCCACTGAAATCTGGGTGCGAACGCAAGAGGTAATCAATGCCGCACTCGCGAAAGCTGCGATAAAGCCCGACGAAATCGCCGCAATCGGCATCACTAATCAACGCGAGACCACCGTGGTGTGGGAGCGGGCAACAGGCAAACCGATTAGCAATGCACTTGTTTGGCAGGATACGCGTACCAGCGATATCTGCCGCGAGCTTGCCGAACAAGGCGGCCAAGATCGATTTAGGCTAAAGACCGGCCTACCTCTGGCGACTTATTTTTCTGGGCCGAAGATCCAATGGATTCTCGACAATGTCGACGGTGCGCGTGCGCGGGCGGAGGCAGGCAAATTGTTGTTTGGCAATATGGACACCTGGTTGATTTGGAATTTGACGGGTGGCCCTTCGGGTGGTGTGCATGTAACCGATGTTACCAATGCCAGCCGTACCATGTTGATGAACCTGAATACGCTGCAGTGGGACGCCGAATTGCTCGATGCCATGGATGTGCCCCCGAAGATGTTGCCGCAGATCAAATCCTCAAGCGAAGAATATGGTCAGGCTACGGGCGCGCTAAGAGGCGTCATGATTGCCGGTGATCTTGGCGACCAACAGGCAGCGCTTTTTGGACAGACCTGCTTTTCTTCGGGTGAGGCTAAAAATACCTATGGCACGGGTTGTTTCTTGCTCGTCAATACTGGCAACGCGGTGGTGCACTCTAAGCATGGTTTAATTACGACGGTCGCGTATCGGATCGGAGAGCAACGGACAGTCTATGCGCTTGAAGGCTCGATCGCTATCGCCGGTGCCTTGGTGCAGTGGCTAAGGGATAACCTTGGGATTATCGAGCATGCTCCTGACGTGGAAGGCTTAGCGCGTTCGGTGCACGACAATGGCGGGATTTATTTTGTGCCGGCCTTCTCCGGTCTGTACGCCCCCTATTGGAAAGACAATGCGCGCGGTGTCATTGTCGGCATGACCCGTTATGTCAACAAAGGCCATATTGCCCGAGCCACCCTGGAGGCCGCTGCCTATCAGACCCGAGAGATTGTGGAAGCGATGCAAAAGGACACGAATACACAAATTTCTATCCTCAAGGTCGATGGCGGTATGGTTGCTAACGAACTATTGATGCAGTTTCAAGCCGACCTCCTGGGAATTCCGACGGTTCGACCAAGTGTGCCCGAAACCACGTCACTCGGTGCAGCGTATGCGGCGGGCTTGGCGGCTGGATTTTGGGAAAACGAAGATGGCTTACGTAAGCATTGGCATCAGGATAAGGCGTGGCAGCCAGTGTTGCCCAAGGATCAGCGCGAGCACTTATATGGTGAGTGGCTCAAAGCAGTAACACGAACTTTCGATTGGGTGGAGTGAGCTGGCATGGCGCGGGTGACCTTTACCGATAACATCCAACGTCACATGTCCATCCATGGAAGTACCAGGGCAGACCGTACGTGAGATCTTGGAGCAAGTGTTTGTTCACCAACCGCCTATGTGTAGCTACATCCTCGACGATCAAGGCGGGGCTCGCAAACACATAGTGATTTTTATCGATGGTATGCAAATTCGCGATCCAAGGGGTCTTAACGATCGTGTGTCGGCAAGTGGCACGGTCTATGTCATGCAGGCGTTATCGGGTGGCTAGACCTCGAAGAAGTGACACATGAGCGGGGTTGTTCTTGTTGCAACACGAAAAGGCCTGTTCACGGTGGAACGGGCACGGTCAGAATGGTCAATCACTCGAAGCGTTTCTCGGGGACAATGTCTCTATGGTGCTGCCTGGCGCGCACGATGGGTTCCTTTACGCAGCACTCGAGCATGGACACTTTGGCGCGAAACTCCATCGTTCGCGCGATGGTGGTGCCACCTGGGAAGAGTGTGAAGTACCGACCTATCCGCCTAAACCCGAAGGCGTCGAAGATCTGGATCCCATGCGTAAGACACCAATCCCGTGGAGTCTGCAGCGTATCTGGTCTTTGGAGCAAAGTGACGCCGGCGTGCTCTGGTGTGGCACCATTCCTGGCGGCCTGTTCTATTCCAAGGACAGTGGTGCGTCATGGACGTTTGTCGAGTCGCTATGGAATCGCGATGAGCGTAAGCAGTGGTTTGGCGGCGGGGCAGACGCCCACAAGCTAATGACGGTAAGGCCGAGATTGAGGCGGATACACAAAGCTTCGGGTATAGCATGGTGTTCTGTTCAATGTCAGCGATAGTACCCGTATTGGCGTTGCCCACCGTTCGGCCATTCGCCATGAGCTAACAGGGGACTCGGATATTATGACCGTCGGACCAGGCGCGACGGCGTTTGCGGCGGGTGCCGACATTGTTGACTCCGATATCGAAGTCGACCTCACGTTCCCAGCCACTACATCGATAAGTGTGCACCACCAAGTAAACTCAAAGTGGCCGGTGATGGGCAATGCCACGCAGACGCGTTGGGGCCGACTCCAGGAACTACGTATAAAGTTTGACTCGGGTCAAGCCGATAGTGTGATTACCTTAGATTTGGATGACGTTTGGCGCTACTCGGTCGGTGCTACCTATATGCGCGATAGTCGATTGAGTATCGGTTCGGCATTATTTTTGACGAGTCGCCCACCCCGAACGCCGAAGCGACAACGGTGCGCCTGCCCGACGAGGATCGTACTTGGTTGACGTTTGGTCTGAGTTATAAGAAAGACGAACGGCTAAGCCTCGATGTCTCTTACGCACATATTAAAATCGACGACACAGGCATAAATAAAAATGCCAATACACCAACCAGTGAAGACCTGTTCCGTGGTAACCTAGTGGATGAATATGAGGCGGATGTGCATCTCCTAAGCCTTCAGGGCAATTGGAAATTTCAGACATGATGAAGCTGGGCGAACAACTTGCCTGTGTAGCCCGGCCGCTGGCGGCCGGGCTTTTTTGGCCTAGTTGCCCGCGGTAGCAGGGAACACCCCGACTATTTGTTAAGCCAAAATAATGGCTTAGTATAAAGGCGGGACACTGGATAGCGCGCTGTTACCCCCACTTGGTGATGGACTATAGTTAAGGACAAATGACTGACACAAGCAGAGCCGTCGTCGACGACGCCCCAGCAGGGTCGACCAGCACCACCGATCCACTTCGCCTACTTGGTCAGGTCTTGACGCTGGCGGTCCGGCACAAGGCCTCGGATATCCATTTGCGTGCGCGCAACCATCCGATCTTGCGTATCGATGGCATCCTGCGGGCGGTGCGCGAGATTCCAGCCTTTCCGCCGGATCTATTGGATCGGATCGCGCGCAATATGATGTCGGCGCGGCACATCGCCGAGTTTGAGAAGGAGCACCAAGTAGATCTTTCCTTCGGGTTCAAGGATATCGGCCGGGTGCGCGCTAATATTTTTCATCAGCGCGGCAGCGTCAGTATCGTGTTGCGTGTAATCAGCACCGAGATTCCACGGCCGGCTGAACTGATGCTACCGGACATCGTCAGTAATTTTACAAAAATAGAACGCGGCCTGGTTATTGTAACGGGCGCTACCGGCGCCGGTAAGTCAACGACCCTGGCATCGCTGGTGAACGAGATCAATCTGGCCCAAACCCGTCACGTCATTACGATTGAGGATCCGATCGAGTTCTTGTTCACCGAGCGACGTTCCATCATCACCCAGCGTGAAATAGGTATGGATACCAATAGCTTTGCCGATGCCATGCGCGCGGCAATGCGTGAAGATCCAGATGTCATTCTCTTGGGTGAAATGCGTGACCCGGAGACGATCGAGGCGGCATTGACCGCGGCTGAGACGGGACATTTGGTGTTGTCGACGATGCATGCACCGGCAGTAGCAGAAAGTATTCCGCGTATCATTACCGCCTTTCCGCCCGAAGCGCAGGCAAGTGTTCGCGGAAAACTCGCGCAGAATCTACACGGCATAGTCGGTCAGCGCCTGATACCGCGCAAGGACAACAAAGGCCGAATTGTTGCCTGTGAGGTCATGACCGTGTCGGCGTTAGCACGTGAACTGATTCTTGACCCCCTTAAGGTCAAAGATCTATCCGATCTCGTCAAGAAGGGTACGCTTGCCGAGGGCATGTTGAGTTTTGATGCCTGTCTTTTCGATCTCTTTAAGAAGGGTATGATTGACGACGATACCGCCTTGCAGTACGCCACCAGCCCAACCGATCTGAAGTTGAAGCTGGAGGGTTTCTAAACCAGCACCCTCGGGCAGCGGTAGCGAGCGCTACTGTGCCATTCAACTTACCCACTCTCGAGCGCATAGCGCGCAGTGGTGCTTTGCACCGGTGTCGGGCTATCAATAGACGTGCGGTTGTGCTGAAATTTCGTGTGCCCATAAACTTGAGCCCGAACGACTACATCGTTCGGTCCACCGTCCGGTGAGTGATGGTATGGCGGATCGTAGACTACAAGTGTTTCACACAGTGCCGCGGCTGTTGAGTTTCACGAAGGCAGCCGAGGTGCTGCACATCACCCAGCCCGCGGCCACTTTCCAGATTCGTCAACTGGAGGAGTACTTTAGCACGCGCTTGTTCGATCGGACTCACAATCGCATTAGTTTGACCGCCGCCGGTGAACGGGTATTCGAGCATGCCGACAGAATCATCGCCTTTGGACCCACCGCTCGACAGGCCGTTCTCCGTTGTTTATCAGCGGCAGAAATTTCGACTCCGAGCTATGCATGGGGTTATGGCATTTGCCCACCGGCATTGCGAAAAACGGTCATCGCAGGCGCAAGGCTAAGTCTGTGACGTCAAAGCATCTCGCTAGCATAGTCGGCCAGGCGCGAGCGTTCCCCGCGTTGCAGGGTTACATGGCCGCTGTGTGCCCAACCCTTGAATCGATCTACTGCATAAGTGAGCCCCGATGTTGTCGCCGTCAGGTAGGGCGTGTCGATCTGTGCGATATTGCCTAGACAGACAATTTTGCTTCCCGGCCCAGCGCGAGTGATCAATGTCTTGACCTGATGCGGGCTTAGGTTCTGCGCTTCGTCGATAATGATGAATTTTCTAAGGAATGTACGACCGCGCATGAAGCTCAGGGATTTTATGTGGATACGATTACGGATGAATTCATGGGTAACGGCTCGACCCCAGGCGCCGTGATCATGGCCACCAGTTTCATACAACACGTCTAGGTTGTCCTCGAGTGCTCCCATCCATGGTCCCATTTTTTGTTCCTCCGTGCCGGGGAGAAATCCGATGTCTTCGCCCACTGGGAGGGTGGCACGGGTCATAACAATCTCCGTATAACGCTTTTCCTCCAGTGTCTGAACTAGTGCCGATGCCAACGTCAGAAGTGTTTTGCCGGTGCCAGCTTGTCCAAGTAGGGTGACAAAATCGATGTCGGGGCTGACTAGCAGGTTAAGTGCAAAGTTCTGTTCACGGTTGCGCGCATGTATTCCCCAGACACTATTCGGAGCTCGCGTATGGTCTTTAATGACCTCCAGCACAGCACCGTCGGCACAATGCCGCACCATGAAGGTGGGCGCGTTGTTTTCGACCGGATACAGAAACTGATTCGGATAATAAGCGTTCACATGCATAGCGGGTATCGTGTAGGCATCAGCCGACCCTTTTTCTTGGTTTACCCCATCTAGCTTTTCCCAAAACTTGCTATCAAATTCGGTCATGCCGGTATAGAGCAGCTCAGTGTCGTCCAGCACTTGGTCGTTCGTGTAATCCTCGGCCCGAATATTAAGTGCATGAGCCTTGATTCGTAGATTTATATCTTTTGAGATTAGTGTTACTTCGTTGTCGCGGTGGGTTTTGCTCAGATCAAGCGTAATGCCCAGGAGGGTATTGTCACAGCTGTTGCGCGCAAGCCCCTCGGGCAACGCGCTCTTCACAGCCTGTGAATAGAAGTACAAGCGCCCACCCACGGCGCCGTCCACAGATGGTAGCGTTACCCCCTGCGAGATATCGGCATCCGAATGTTCGATCAAGCCGTCTAGGATGCGACTGACCTCGCGCACGTTGCGCGCTACTTCTGATACCCCAACCTTCGCGGCGTCCAACTCTTCGAGTACCGCGATCGGCAGTACGACATCATGCCTTCCAAACCGCAGCGGTGCGGTCGGATCATGGATCAGGACGTTTGTGTCGAGAACGAAGACTTTCTTGTTTGTGGCCATGATTTCTGCCGTAAACTTTTGCAACCTTTTAGGTGGCGTACCCCCAATCCTAAGCTGCAAAGTCTTTGAGTCGCACCGGTAGCCGCCGGGCTCCCCAACTACCTGGCTTGGCCTCTAATACGCCCGCTAGCTTCGTACCACAATTAGGGCAATGCCCGTCTTCAGTAAGATTCCATGCGGTGATGACATACCAGTCTCGACCAATCAACTTCTTACCGCATTGATGGCAGTAAGTGCTGCCACCGGCCTCATCGTGTACGTTGCCCGTGTAGGCATAGCGCACCCCATTCTTGGTGGCGATCCGACGGGCGCGAGTAAGCGTACTGGGTGGTGTGTGGGTCTTGTCCATCATCTTCCAATCGGGATGAAAGGCGGTGAAGTGCCAGGGTACATCGGGACCGACGTTCTCCACTACCCATTGCGTCATTTCCTCAAGCTCCCTGTCCGAGTCGTTCTCTCCCGGGATCAGTAGGGTGGTAATCTCAAACCAGACGTCTGTCTCGTGTTTGAGATATTTCAGTGTGTCGAGCACTGGTTGCAAATGGCCGCCACAAATCTTGTAGTAGAACTCCTCCGTGAATGCCTTGAGATCGACATTGGCCGCATCCATCGCTTGGTAGAACTCTGGACGTGCCACGTCGGTAATATAGCCAGCGGTGACTGCAATCGATTTGACGTTGCGCTCGTGACAAGCGGCTGCCACGTCGACCGCATATTCCAGAAAGATAACGGGGTCATTATAGGTATAAGCAACACTACGGCAGCCAAGTTGTTGGGCCGCCTTGGCGATGGTTGCCGGTGTTGCGTGATCCGCTAGGGTGTCGATTTCGCGCGACTTACTGATGTCCCAGTTCTGACAAAACTTGCACGCGAGATTACAGCCAGCCGTACCAAAAGAAAAAATCGGTGTGCCAGGCAAGTAGTGGTTAAGCGGTTTCTTTTCGATAGGGTCGACGCAGTACCCGCTCGAGCGCCCATAGGAGGTGAGGACGATCTGCGCGTCTTGGTGAGCACGTACGAAGCAAAGACCCCGTTGACCCTCGCGCAACTTGCAGTAACGTGGGCACAGGTCGCACTGAATGCGGCCGTCCGCTAATTTGTGCCAGTATCTACCCGGTACTGCTGAGCCTATGTCTTTGTGATTCATCGACGATGAGGAGTCGGCGCCCACTCTGAAGAGGTAACAGCTTAATTATACACCTATCGCTTGCAAAACAGTTTCTTTAGTCGCAAGGTAGAGGATGGAGAAGACGATGACCACGGTGCGCAATCCAGCCGTCGCAGGCACATTTTACCCTGCCAATCCCGCCGAGCTAAAGGCGACAATAGACGAGTATCTCGGCGCCGCCAAGACCAGCGGACCAGTCCCGAAGGCGCTGATCGCGCCGCACGCCGGGTTCGTTTATTCGGGTCCGGTGGCGGCAAGCGCCTATGCCCGTATCGCCCCGGCACGCGACACGATCACGCGCGTCATCTTGCTCGGACCGGCACATCGGGTTGCCGTCGCGGGCCTTGCATTACCCAGCGTTGACAGCCTGGCAACGCCACTCGGTAACGTACCTGTCGACAAGAAGGCAGTGGCCATGATTGCGGATCTGCCGCAAGTGAAAGTGATGGATGCCGCCCATGAGTCAGAGCACAGCCTGGAAGTGCATCTGCCGTTTCTGCAAACCGTACTCGCACAGTTTGCCCTTGTGCCGTTAGCGGTAGGTCAAGCATCGCCCACCGACGTCGGCGAGGTGCTAGAGCGGCTGTGGGGTGGGCCCGAGACATTGATCGTCATAAGCTCCGATCTCAGCCACTACCATTCCTACGAAAACGCCTGTCGCTTGGATAAGACCACGTCGCGGGCGATCGAACAACTGCGGGCCGAGGACATTTTGTACGAACATGCCTGTGGCCGGATCCCGATAAACGGCCTACTTCATGCAGCACGTAAACGGGGAATGAGCGTGACAACGATCGATCTGCGAAATTCTGGTGATACCGCTGGGCCGCGTGACCAGGTCGTCGGCTATGGGGCCTACGTGTTTGAAGAAGCCGGCTGAAACTCTGTCGAGCGGTGATCAACAAGATCTCCTGAAGCTCGCCGCCGATTCTATTGAGATGGGTCTGAAGGGCACCCAGCTCGAGGTTGATCTCACCGTTTATTCGGGGGCGTTGAGAGACCCCGGTGCCAGTTTTGTAACGATAAACGTGCGCGACCAGCTTCATGGTTGTATTGGTTCATTAGAGATAAAACGGGCGCTTGTTATCGATGTGGTAAAGAACGCCCGTGCCGCTGCGTTTGATGATCCACGTTTTAGTACCTTGACGCAGGAAGAGTTTGAGGATCTGCACATTCATATCTCTGTCTTAAGCTCGCCGGAGACTATTGAGTGTGCCTCTGAGGATGAGCTGGTGCGACAATTGCGTCCCGGCATTGATGGCGTGATTCTAGAAGATGGAGCTTCTCGCGCAACCTATCTGCCCAGTGTATGGGAAGCGTTGCCCGATCCGCAGAAATTTTTACGACAACTTAAGTGCAAAGCAGGACTGTCTTTGGATCATTGGTCGGAGACGATGAAGGTACAACGGTATACAACCAAATGCATGTCTTCTCGAGTGAGCTCGGGGAAACGTCGTTAGTTTTCGGTAGCGACAATCTTTAGGATCTTTCCGCCGTGGTCAACAACGTAGAGCTCTAAAACCTCGTCTTGACCAAAACTGCTGATCGAATAGCGTGATTTTACGAGTTGCCGGTGATTAGTAACTTTCTTACCGGCATAGCGCAGTCCCCATATTTTTTTTGTCACATAGTCGCCATAGATATAGGTACCGCAAAGGGCGGGGATTTTCGTACCTCGATAGACGAAACCGCCGGTTATAGAAAACCCCTCTGGCTGTGGATAGACAAAAATAGGAGAGGTGAGACCTGATTGGTCACATTGGCGGTTCACATCGGGGGTGCAGATGTTTCCCTCCATAATATTCCAGCCATAGTTATGGCCTTTCTCGATGATGTCGATTTCCTCGAATCGATTCTGGCCGACATCGGCAAGATACAAAACTCCATTTGCCGCGTCGAAGGAAAACCGCCATGGATTTCGTAACCCGTAGGCCCAAATCTCGTCGCGGGCGTTTGCTTGTCCCACGAACGGATTGTCCGAGGGAATGCCGTACGATCGACTGGACATTTTTTGGTCTACATCGATGCGTAGCATCGCGCCCAACAATGTTGTCAACCGCTGTCCGTTATCATGGGGGTCGTTAGCCGCGCCACCATCGCCCATACCGACGTATAGGTATCCGTCTGGACCAAAGGCAAGTTGGCCGCCATTGTGGTTGCCCCAAGGCTGGCGGACCTTTAGCAGAACTCTCTCCCTCGCTGGATTAGCGCGATTGACGCTAGTGCGCTTGAATTCGGCGATTATGGTCTGTAGGCCATTCTGTCGAGTGGTGTAGTTCACATAGAACAAACCATTGTCCTTATACCTTGGGTGAAACGCGACGCTGAGCAGGCCCTTTTCACCACCACTACTTACGCGGTCACGAATATCCAGAAACGGGGTTGGATCCAAGACCCCATTTTTTATGATGCGGATAGTCCCTTGTTGCTCAACCACAAACAATCGACGGCCCCCGTCACCAGCATGTGTCAGCTGGACGGGCTCCCTCAGGCCGTCTGCTATTTCCTTTAGCGTAATAGATGGAATCAATCCCTCGGTCTTCATCTCGTCGCAGACCGCCGCGTAGCCCGGCAGAGTCGCGAAAAGAATCAATCCGCATAACAGTCGTTGTAGCGATTTAATCATTGGTTTCGAATGTCGGCATGATGGGGCTGATGTGTATTGTATCCCTTGTCGTTGGGTGAGCACGCACCTCCCCGCAACGCCGGTGGCGGACCGAAAAACCGCGGTTTGAGCGTGTTTACTTGTCAACATGTGGACAGGAAAGTACTATTTGGACATCAGGGTTATCCCGAGGCCACGCGCGCTATGTTCAAAGGTAGTATGGTCGCATTGGTTACGCCGATGTGGGACGACGGCTCGTTGGATGTATCTGCCCTACATCGTCTAATCGATTTTCATATCGAGAACGGTACAGATGCCATCATTGCGGTAGGGACGACCGGCGAATCAGCCACCGTGTCTGTGGATGAGCACTGTGAGATTATCCGGCATTGCGTGGAGCACGTCGGTGGCCGAATCCCAGTGATCGCGGGCACCGGTGCCAACTCTACCTCTGAGGCTATCGAGCTGACACGGTTTGCACACGAAGCCCGTGCCGACGCCTGCCTGCTGGTGACACCTTACTATAATAAGCCGACACAAGAGGGCCTTTACCAGCACTATAAAGCTGTCGCCGAATCCGTAGCTATCCCGCAGATCTTATATAACGTACCGGGCCGCACGGCTTGCGATATGTTACCGGATACCATCATCCGGCTCGCCGCTATTGCCAATATAGTGGGCGTTAAGGAAGCGAGCGCTGACATTTCGCGTGTTCCCAAGATTACGCAAGCTTGCGGGGACTCAATGGAAGTATACTCGGGCGACGATGCGACGGCGTTGGACCTGATACTAGCAGGTGGACGGGGCGTCATATCGGTGACGGCCAACGTAGCGCCACGCCAGATGAGCGACATGTGTAAGGCTGCGCTCAAGGGCGACGAAGCTGGTGCGCGCGCCATCAACGACCGGTTGATGAGCGTACACAAGGGATTATTCGCAGAGTCCAACCCGATTCCCGTCAAATGGGCTTTGAAGGAAATGGGGATGATCGAAGGCGGCATCCGGCTACCATTGACGCCGCTTGCCAGCGAACACCACGAAACCGTGCGCGCTGCTTTAGGCGATGCCGGGATCATCTAGCCAATACGTTTGATTTTCCGTGACCCTCATACAATGAGAAACACCGGCACTGCCGGCTTAGTGATCGGCCTATTGGTGATTGCCCTTGCTAGCGGATGTAGCAGCAAAGGTCGCAAGAAGATCGATTACGACGCTGCGCGAACGTTGCCGTCGCTGGAGATTCCCCCGGGTTTGAGCACGTTACCGCAAAGTTCCAGTGGCCAGTCCGGGAAGGCAACCTATTCAGAGTTCGAGGTACAACAACAACGCAGCAAAGGGCAGTTCCCGGACCTGCTTCCGACCTTCGATAACGTGAGACTCGAACGGGCGGGCACACACAGGTGGTTAGTCGTCAAAGTCGAAGCCGAGAAGCTGTGGCCGCAAATGCACGATTTTATGGACAGTGTTGGCTTGACGGTGGCGAAAGAGCGCCCTGAGGTCGGGATCCTCGAGAGTGACTGGGCGGAGAACAGAGCGAATTTGGGCACCGGGATCCAGAGATTTCTCGCCAAGCTCGCTAGCGTCGTCGGTGGCGCCGATCGTATGGACAAGTATCGTATTCGACTCGAACGCGGCGAGGTGCCGGGGACGACGGAAGTTTACTTGAGTCATCGGGGTATGCAACAGGTGGTGGTAGCTTCTGGTGCGTCTCTCTCGCGTAAGGATGAGGAGGTATTAGGATGGAAGCCGCGCCCGTCGGACCCTGAGCTCGAAGCTGAAATGCTGCGCCTACTCATGTTGCACATTGGCGTGACAGCATCGCAGGCGGTTGCAGTTTTATCAACTGAGCCACGGCCAGCGCAAGCGACTATGGGACGTAATGAATCGGGATTTCCAGCCCTGAATTTATTCGACAGCCAAGAACGCGCATGGCGGCGGGTCGGTTTGTCGTTAGACCGTATCGGATTTACGGTTGAAGATCGCGACCGCTCGAGGTGGACGTACTATATACGCTATGCAGACCCACAAGAAGACAGGAAGAAGAAGAAAAAACGAAAGAAGAAAAAACAAGAGGAGACCGAACAAGAGTATCAAGTAGCACTAAAGCCAGTCGAAAACGGTACGGCAATCGAAGTGTTTGATCAAAATGGGGCTCCCAGCGCACCCAAGACCAGTGAACAAATCCTTAGCCTGCTTTATGAGCAACTAAAGTGAAAAGGTAGGTAGCGGCTGACCGCAAAGCGACCTGCTATGCGATTTGCGTCTCTCGGCAGTGGTAGTCGGGGAAACGCTACTCTCGTCGAGTGCGGCGCGACCTGCATCATGGTCGACTGTGGGTTTTCGCTCAAAGAGACACTGGCGCGGCTGCGGCGGTTGGGCAAAGTGGCTGAGGACCTGACGGCCATCGTCCTGACCCATGAGCATGGTGACCATGCGAAAGGTGTTGGTTGGTTGGCGCGCCGTTTCAACCTACCCGTGTGGATGACCGCCGGTACGTTCCACATGATTGAAGCTCGGGTTGGGCCGCTACCGGTGACCAGGCTGTTCGATCGGCATCAAACTTTTGCCATTGACGAAATCTTGGTTACACCATTTCCCGTCCCGCACGACGCACTCGAACCTAATCAGTTCGTATTTTCTAATGGCGACCTACGTCTCGGGATATTGACGGATACTGGCCGTAGTACGCCGCATATCGAAGCTACCCTGAGCGGTTGCCATGGACTAATACTCGAGTGTAATCACGATCGCAGTATGTTGTGGGGCGGGCCCTATCCGCAATCGTTAAAGGCGCGTATAGGAGGCGAACAGGGCCATCTCGATAATGTGGCGGCAGCCAAGATACTCGATGCACTTGATCATACAAAACTACAACATCTGGTGGCAGCGCATCTCAGTGATACGAACAACACGCCTGCATTAGCGCGCGCAGCACTAAGTCAAGTGCTTGGCTGTACATCTCGCTGGATCCACGTCGCCGATCAGGAATGTGGTTTGCCGTGGCATAACCTATCACGCGTATTCTAGAGGCTATCGAGTTTATGAAAGCTCCTGAGTCGCCCGCCCAACCTCGAGACAACCAGGAGGCCCTCCATATTCTGCGTTTGCGGAGTGCGCCGGCGCTGTCGGGGTTTCGCCTTGAAAAGCGCTTGCGCGAGTTTGCCGGTGCAATTCCCAATCTAAAGCAGGCTTGCGCCGAGTACTGGCATTTTGCTGCGTCGATCAGTCCCCTCAGCGCAGCGCAGACGTCTGTATTGGAGCAACTATTGACCTACGGTCCGCGCCATCCCACGAGTGTGTCTCGAGGTGACTTGATATTGGTCGTTCCCCGACTGGGGACGATTTCTCCGTGGGCTAGTAAAGCGACAGATATCGCCGGCCACTGTGGTCTGGGTTCTGTCGTACGAATAGAACGTGGTATTGCCTGGTATTTCGAAAAGAAAGGACAGGCGGCGTTGACGTCCGAGGAGCGTCAACGTGTACTACCTTTGATTCATGATCGTATGACGGAAAGTGTGTTGGCGGGGTTTGATGAGGTTAACGAATTATTTGGTGATGCCGTACCTACACCCCTTAGGGTAATCGACGTTTTGACCGACGGCGTATCGGCCCTCGAGGCGGCGAACACCGACCTTGGCCTCGCGTTGTCTGCCGACGAAATAGACTACTTGATGGAGAGCTTTACGCGGCTGGCACGCAATCCGACGGATGTAGAGCTCATGATGTTTGCCCAGGCCAACTCGGAACACTGCCGACATAAAATCTTTAACGCCGATTGGTTGATCAACGGTCGTCGGCCTGGTCCTTCACTGTTTGCCATGATCAAGCAGTCCCATGCGCGTAGCCCGCGCGGCACGCTGGTCGCGTACACCGACAATGCAGCGGTCATTGAAGGTTTTCGTATCAGTCGTTTTTTTCCTGACCCCACTAGCCAGCAGTACGGATATCATGAGGATGACACTGCTATTGTGATGAAAGTGGAGACCCACAACCATCCAACCGCGATCTCGCCTTATCCTGGTGCGGCGACCGGTTCGGGCGGTGAAATTCGTGACGAAGGGGCAACCGGGCGTGGGGCTAAGCCAAAGGCAGGCATTACAGGTTTTTCCGTTTCTAATCTGCTTATCCCGGGGGCCAAACAACCATGGGAAACGGATTTTGGCAAACCGGATCGAATCGCAACTGCGCTCGATATTATGCTCGCAGGGCCAGTGGGTGGTGCCGCTTTCAATAACGAATTCGGTCGCCCGAATATTGGCGGGTACTTTCGCACATTCAATCAACGCATCGATGGCGAACTCCGTGGCTATCACAAACCTATCATGTTGGCGGGGGGTCTTGGCAACATATGTGTGCGGCACGTAACGAAAGCGCCCATCCCGGCCGGCGCGAATTTGATAGTCATTGGCGGGCCCGCGATGTTAATCGGTCTTGGCGGTGGTGCTGCCTCCAGTCTTGCTAGTGGGCATAGTGTGGAAGATCTTGATTTTGCCTCGGTCCAACGCGGTAACGCCGAGATACAGCGCCGCTGCCAAGAGGTCATTGACCAATGTTGGCAGCTAGACGACGGTAACCCGATCTTGTCGATTCACGATGTCGGTGCTGGTGGTCTGTCGAATGCGCTGCCGGAGCTGATCGAAGGTGCCGGGCGTGGGGGCCGGTTTGACTTACGTGCGGTGCCCAATGACCAACCAGCTATGTCGCCGATGGAGATCTGGTGCAATGAAGCACAAGAACGCTATGTGCTGGCGATCAAAGCGGATGATCTAGAAATCTTTCACAAATTATGCGAGCGCGAGCGTTGCCCCTACGCTGTCATTGGTGAAACGACAACTGAGCGACACCTAGTGCTTAACGATAGCTACTTCGAGACCACTGGTGATGGTAAATCTAACGGTGATACGCGAAGCAAACCTATCGACCTTGCATTATCCGTTTTGTTCGGCAAGCCACCAAAGTTGGTGCGCGACGTAAAACGGACTCGACGCAAATTGCCGCCTTTCAAGACCCGCGGTATTGATCTCGATGAAGCGGCCCATCGCGTGCTACGTTTGCCAGCTGTGGCCAACAAGACCTTTCTAATTACCATTGGTGATCGCACTGTTTCGGGGATGGTGTGTCGTGACCAAATGGTGGGCCCTTGGCAGGTCCCGGTGGCGGATGTGGCGGTGACCGCAGGTGGCTACCAAACCTATTGCGGCGAGGCCATGGCGCTGGGCGAGCGAACGCCGCTGGCACTGATTGACCCAGCCGCGAGTGGCCGTATGGCCCTCGGCGAGGCGTTGACTAACTTGGTGGCGGCACGTATCGAAAGGCTGCCAAATGTGAAACTCTCAGCGAACTGGATGGCGGCCGCCGGCCACGCCGGTGAGGACGCCGCGCTCTATGATACGGTGCGTGCGGTCGCGGCCGAATTGTGTCCCGCCCTCGGTATCTCCATCCCTGTCGGCAAAGACTCGTTGGCGATGAAAACGGTGTGGGAAGACGAAAAGGGCGAAGCCCAACAAGTCACGGCACCACTGTCTGTGATCGTGTCGGCGTTCAGCCCGGTCGTGGACGTACGCAAAACGTTAACGCCACAATTGCGTACGGATCGGGGAGACACCGACTTGATCTTAATCGACTTGGCCAAAAAGAAAAATCGACTGGGGGGTTCAGCCCTAGCCCAGGTCTACAACCAAATGGGACGAGAATGCCCGGATGTGGACGATCCTCGCGTGTTGCGACTCTTCTTTCACGTGATTCAAGCCCTAAACGAACTTGGCTTTATAGTTGCGTATCATGATCGTTCTGATGGCGGCTTGTTTGCAACCGTCTGCGAAATGGCATTCGCTGGGCACACAGGCGTACATATCGATTTGACCGCATTGGGGCGGGATCCGGTCGC
>Ga0209980_10000281_pt1 | contig 27192 bp, 24 predicted proteins | sample CR02metaG_FD_183611 | JGI IMG/M metagenome (GOLD analysis project Ga0209980, IMG submission 183611) | Deep subsurface microbial communities from Mariana Trench to uncover new lineages of life (NeLLi) - CR02 metaG (SPAdes) (version 2) | ecosystem: Environmental > Aquatic > Marine > Ocean trench...
CAGTTTGTGCAGTGCCCTCAGGTTCTCTCTTGATCTCAGCTCATCATCCCCGCCGACATGACTTCCGTGTTTGCGGTAAAGGTAGACCACCTCGTTGACAAAACCGATCCGATGATTCCTGAGGACACGGAAGGCCAAGTCGAGGTCCCACGATATGCGAAACCAATCGTCCAAAAGACCAATTTCCTCCAGAGGCCCCTTTCGTATCATCGTCCCCTGCATCCGAACCACCCGACCGTCATATACATCCTTCAGGCCAACTCCTGCTTCCAGTTTTTTGGCCTTCCAGGATGGGATTATCGTGCGGCGGTTGTGGTACTCCCCTTCGAGATACGCCCCGTTACCTACGACCATTGCATATTGAGGGTAACGTTCCAAAAAGTCGGTCAAGCTCTGTAAATGAAGAGGCGTGGCCAGGTCATCGGAATCCATAAAGGCAACATATTGACCTCGCGCATGGCGTATCCCGGTATTATGGGCGCCTGCCCCGCCCCGATTCTCCTGATAGAGATAGAGGATCCGATCCTGATAGGGACGAAGCTCTTCTTCGGTCCCGTCGGTCGAGCCGTCATCTACTACGATCACCTCAAAATCTTGAAAGCTTTGGCACAACACGCTGTCCAGGCTTTCTCGGATATAAGCCCTTCGATTGTAAGTGGGCATTACCACTGAAACAAAAGGCGCTTTTCCAGCACAAGATGTAGGCTGAGGCTCCATGAGATCAAGTTATATCGACCACGGGGTTCAAACCCCGTGGTTGACCAAAGGGAAGAGCTACCGATTCTCCCCCTGTGGAGTAATGGACCGCGACTCCAGGGGGAAAACCCCATCGGTAATGTGCCCGCGGCAAGCCGCGGGGTATCCTAATAATCAATAGAGCTTCCTCTTGGAGGAGCGATGGAAGATCTCCTTGACAGCCTTGATGACCAGCTCTGCATCCTTCTCCTCCATCCTGGGATAGAGGGGCAGGGAAATAACCCTTTCGGAGGCATACTCGGCCTTTGGAAAATCCCCTAACTTGAAACCAAAAGTCTTGGAGTAATAGGACATTAGATGAAGGGCGCGAAAATGTACGCCCACGCCAATGCCGGCACTCCTTAGTGCCTGCAAGATGGCGTCGCGGTTGATGGTCAGCATTTCGGTCTTGACAACAATAACGTACAGATGATAGGCAGATTTGACATCGTCCTTCACGGAAAGGATTTGGATTTCCGGAACCTCCTTGAAGGCTTCATTATAGATCGCTACCAGACTCCTCCTTCGCCGCCAAAACTCCTCGATCCTTTTAAGTTGATGAATGCCCAGAGCGGCCTGTATGTCAAACATACTGTAATTGTAACCCGGATAGATGACGTCCCAATGGGCGTAGGTGTCCCCACCATGCCGCTGCCATGTATTTGCATTAATACCGTGATTGCTCAAAGAGCGGATCCCCTTGGCCAGGTCATCCCGGTCTGTGGTTATCATCCCTCCCTCGCCGGTGGTAATATTTTTCGTTGGATAAAAGCTAAATGCCGTGAGGTCTCCAATGGTCCCCACCTTTTTTCCACCGATCTCAGCTCCGATCGCATGAGCAGCATCTTCTATAACCGGCAAGCGATGCCTATGGGCCAACCGACAGATGGTCTCTATCTCACACGGGTGGCCGAAAAGATGAACGGGCATGATGGCCCTGGTTCTTTCGGATATGAAATCTTCAATAAGGGCCGCGTCGATGTTTAATGTCTCTGGATCAACGTCCACGAAAACGGGCCTCGCCCCCTGGTGCACGATTACATTTGCAGATGCTACAAAGGTGATGGGGGTGGTAATAACTTCATCCCCCGGTCCGATACCTAGGGATACCAACCCCACGTGCAGAGCGGAAGTACAGGAGTTAAGGCCTATGGCGTGTCTGCAACCGACGTAATCAGCAAAGCATCGCTCGAACTCTCTGGTCTTAGGACCTGTCGTCAGCCAGCCGGACCTCAGGGTCTCTATGATCTCCTTCTCCTCTTCCGCTCCCAGCCAAGGACGATGGAATGGACAGAGGACCTCTGGTTCCTGGATCTCAGTACTTCGACGAAGGGGTTTGGTCACTGGATGTGGCTCCTCGTTTCCATTAAGATTCTAACAACATTTACACTGAGACAGAGTCTGTTTTCCCACGATCTGATTTTACACCCACGGTTCCTTACCCAATGCTATCTGAACCTTCCCCACCAGATATCCCCAGTACCTCATGATTCGCCCCTCAGTCTTGTAGGCCTTCTGGGTTCTCCCTAGGACCCAGTAGAAATTAAAGCGAATGCAGTTGGCGATTAAATTGGGAAGTACATTAAAAACGATCGATTCCTGCCGATAAATACTCCGGCTTAGTCCCTTCCGATACTGGACCGCTCGATTGTACTCTCTCCCATACCGATTAGGATTCAGCTCATGGTAAACAAGGGCGCCCGGGGTATAACCAACTTTAAAACCTGCACGGCGTATGCGCATCGAGAATTCTGTATCATCACTGAACCCTAATGCCCCTGGCCCTAAACGCACATCGAATAAACCCACCTTTTCGAAAACTTCTCGCTTAAAGGACATATTGGCACCTGTGAGCCCCCGGATCTCCCGTATCTCATCACCATAATCGACAACTGGGATGTTGTACTCCCGAAGCCTTTTCGGGTCTCCTGGTCTCCCCTGAGGGTCAACCCCTGGAAGGATCCGGCCTTGAATCGCTCCAAAGGATGTGTGCTTATAAGCAGCCATCATATTCTTCAGCCATTTCTTATCGACGACTACATCGTCATCGAGAAAGCAGATAATCTCAGCCGAGGCAAGAGAAAAGCCTCGATTATGAGCCCTTGACCTGCCTTTTTGTGGTTCTTCTACGACCCAAAAATCAAAGTTATGAGCTTTTGTCTGTTCTCGGGCAAGAAGTTCGGCAGTCCCGTCCGTCGAACCATTATTGACGACTAAAACCTCAACTTGGGTTGAGTCTGAATGCTCCAGGGCGTCAAGACTCTCTAAAAGCTTTTTCAGCCCTCTTACTCGGTTCAAAGTTGAAACGATAATGCTAACATCTGACCCGGGACTCATGGCTGGGGTTAATCCCTTTCTTCTATCACCAGCATTCCGGGGGAAAATGATCTTGAAAAGCGTTAAACGCCCGAAAAAGGAAATTCAAAAAATCCATTAAGGAAGAAAAACTGCCTTACTAAGGACCTCACCTTTAAAAGATTCTGCAATCTAACAGAAAAAAAACCCGGTGTCGAGGTTTGTCGTCATGGGCCTCTCACCTTCCGTATCCGCAACAACCCTACACCTTTTGCCTCATTTTGACAGTGGTGATATAAACCGCCTAGATGTGAAATTAGAAGGAAAACGCTTACCTCCTATTCAGCAGGTCAAGAGTATCATTGAAGGAGTTTAAAGGAAGTGGTCGAAAGTACGTCTCAGATTCATGGCTTCGGTAAGGTAATCGGGATCATAAAATATGCCAAAAGTAAGTGTGATTATCCCTGTATTTAATGGCAATCGATTTATATGCGACGCGATAGTGAGCGTGCTAGGACAGATCTATAGGGACTTTGAGCTGATCGTTGTGGACGATGGCTCCCAGGATCAAACTGCCCAGAGGGTTAAGGATTACGGCGATCGACTTACTGACCTGTATCAGCCCAATTCTGGTCAGGCCCGGGCGAGAAATCTTGGCCATACTCACTCGAGCGGTGAGTATTTGGCCTTTCTAGACGCTGATGATCGATGGTACCCGAAAATGTTAGAGGTTGAAGTTCGAGCCATGGATGAAAATCCGCAGGCTGGCTTGGTGTACAGCGATGTGGGCATCATTGATGAAGAAGGTAAGCTTTTACAAGAACGATACCTTGCTCAAAGAGCAAAGAGAAAAATGCCCATAGATTCGATTATCGGTTACCATTGGATTCCGTTTCCTTCAGCCTCGCTATAACGGCGTGACATCTTTGAAAAGGCCGGTTGTTTTGATGTCTCGTTTTATCAAGGCGGAGAAGATGTCCTCCTATGGGCAAAGATGTATCGCTTGGCAGACTTCCAGTGGGTTCCTCAATCTTTAACACAATGTCGTACTCAGCCGCATCAGATCAGGCACACGAGAGAAAGACGTTTTCAAGCAGATATAATTGCCTCTAATAAGCTTTGGACATTCTTCGCCGACGAACCGGATCGAAAGGCAGATCTTCTCGTCACCTACGCTCGAATCTGGTCGCGAGAGGGACAACGCCTGGTTAAGGAAGGAAACCTCGCCTCAGGTAGAGAATGCTTCAGGCGGTCGTTTCGGTTTTACCCTTTCTATTTTCGCAATTATATAAGGCTGACCAGGTCTTAATTCTATCGCCGCTTACTGAAAGCAAAACCGGAGGGAGAAACATCTCTGGATCAACGATCCCTATGACAGACTCTTCTAATAGGCTCCGCTAAAGAATAACGCTTGAAATCTGTCTGTGGGCTTGTTCTTTAAGACTCGCAAGAATGATCCTTTCGGAGAGTCGCTTCCATGACGTCTCCAATTCGAAGTAGATCGGCCAGAAAGAAAAATGGCTTCAGGGTACGTCGAATGGGTTTGTTCCTGGGCCAGTCGATCCGATGTAGCCAACCGAGCCGCTGTCTTCCTTTATCCTCCAGAAGGTATTTTCACGCTCCTGACAAAGTTAAATGTCCCTGATTGAAAGCCTATCTCGGCAATCTCGAAGCGAGTGGCACTACAGAGAAACCCCAATGTCCTCGGGCAATAGGAGATCACATGCCGCGGCGGGTCAAGCCCATACCAGTTCTCTTGAAACAACCAGAAATTTAGACTCCCGGTGTTGGGGAGCGTCACGTACAGGATGCCGTCAGATTTTAGTATTCCGTGAATTTCGCGGAGCGTCCTCTTGGGATCCGTCAGGTGTTCCAGCGCGTGGTTGAGCCTGGCGACATCAAAAAAACCATCGGGAAATCCCGCATCCTCGACCTGCCCCTGACGTATGTCCAACCCCAGTGATCTGGCCTGTTCTGCCCCGGTTACGCTCGGTTCTACACCAATAACATTCCATCCCCACTGCCTGAGCCGGTGGAGATAGGACCCCCCAGCACAGCCCACGTCCAAAAGCCTCCCCTCCCCGCGGTAGGGAATAGCGCCCCTGGCCATTACAAACGAGAGAAGAAAGGCGACCCATTTCTTGGGCAAGGAAGTATTTTTCCCATTCAGCGTAGGATAATGATAATAATTTTCTAAGATAAACCGGCGGACCCCAGTGTAATTTTTTTTTCCAAGGACCTGGAATGGCGGTATCTACCGTAATGGTCCGAATAATATGTGGATAAATCATCATCGGTCAGCCATGGGTGGATAAACACCGCACTGCAACGGCTACATCTAATGATCGTAAAAACACCCGGCAGGCCGTGGACGCGGTCTCTACTTTCGAAGAGATGATTCGTGCCGTCGAAGTCACAGAGGGGACAAGAGACCATCATTGAACCCCCTGCCTGCGAATAACAAACAGCTTCTCTCTACTCCCTTCCGAGAATTCCCTCTCCAACAGCCACCCATGCTCCTTGAGCCCACCGTCCGCCCTGTCAACAACCCACTCATCCAAAGCCAGATAATCCCCGTCCAGCACCGATTCGAAACCGGCAAGGTCACCGAAGTCCTTGAGGACTATGCGGTTTTGCCCCTCAGCATAGAAGGCCACGCGGCCGTTACTTGTAAGAATCGTTGGATTCCCCGGTTTGCCCTTCAAATAGAGTCCCGCCCGGCGCAAGTAGAACTTCTCACGGCCAATGGCCTTGAGGGTCTTGGGTAAAGTACCAGCTAAAAAGAGGGCTAACACGGCTCCCATTATCAGGTATGCCCTTCTCCGCCACCGCCTGTGGATATATTCATTGAAGGCAAGATACCCGGCACCCACCCATCCAAGGGAAAAGGGGACGAGGGGAACCGCAAAGCGGCGATTGACATAGATGAGGGCAAATACGCCAAGGTAAAAAACAATTAAGGCTACGAGAAAAAAGTCCCCCTTCTCCCAGAATCTCCCGCGGAAGTAGAAAAACCAACCAATAAACAAAAAAAGAAGATAGGAGTAGTGGAGCGCCTCGAAATAGACTCCCACGGAACGGAAGGAGTCGATAAATACCTTCTTTGCATATGCAAGTGGCCGCGGCGAAATTAAACTAACGATGCTTACTTGGTCCGACTCCTTCATGGTGAATTGCCTCGTACTCGGATCAACCTCTGACAATCCAATAGCAAGAACCAAGGCAGCCTTGCGGCTGATCAGCCAATTCCCGGTATCCCATTTGAGGTAAAGTACATAGGGAGCCGCAAAGAGGATAAAACCGAGCAATAAAATGCCCAGTTGTAGCCAACGTCTCCTCAGGCCCCTCTTTATCCATCCTCTGTAAACAAGATATAGGGTACTAGCAATGACTAGGCCAACTCCCTCAGACCGAATGAGGGTGGCCAGGGCTGCACTTATCCCCGTCCCAAGAATCCAAAATAATTTTCCTCTATCGATGCCCCGTTGCAGAAAATAGAGGCCCAATACCAGGAAAAAAGTATAGGGAATATCACTTCTCACGTGCAGCGACAAACGGGAAAGATAAGGGCTAACGGCATAAAAAAACAGGGCTGCAAGAGCTACTTTCTGGCCGTAGAGTCTGCGAATGAGACCGAAGAGGGGGAATAGTACGAGGACCCCAAGGACCAGCGGCCAAAACTGACCCGCCAACTCCCATTCGCCGGTAATGGGATAGGCAGCGGCTATGAGGAGCGGGAATAGGGGCGGATAGTATGACCCGAGGCCACCTGTCCAGTTTCCATCCCAGAAATACCGTGCCGCTTCGATGTAAAGGATTCCGTCATTGTTGATGGTGTAGTAGTTCTTAAACAGATAGAATCTGACCGCTAGGGTCAAAATAAGGGCGCCCGTCAGATAATAGACACCCGGAATCAGCTTAGAAAACCCAGATTCGGGACTGGAAAACCTGGGAGTTGAATCCTGCACTGCAAGCCTACCTCTTCCTGAGGGAGCGCCGGTCCCCTCGTTCGCTACCTTTCAAAACCCTCTGAATCCACTTCCGCTTTGCTCCACGGTCGAAAAAGGGATCTCCGAGGTAGACCTTGAGTAGATAGAGCCTCTCAGACCAGCGTAAATACCTTCCCATCGTTCGATTCAACTGAACAAGATTTTTGAGCCTGCGCCGTTCGCTCAAATGCCGATAGCTCCTGATTCCCTCCAGATCCAGCAGATAGAAGGACCTGTTCTGTTGCCCGTTATCCGAGGAGAAAAGGATATTGGCATCCTTAAGATCATTATGGTAGATACCGAGCTCGTGAAGCGAATGGAAAAGCCAGGCCAATCCATTTAGAAACTCTCGCCGCCGGCGAATCCCCTCCACACCGCCAGCCGGGAGAAGATCCTTATTCCAATAATCATCCACGGTCCTAGCCTCAGGAATCTCCTCCGAAAGATAGAAGCTCCTCGTTAACATCCCCCAGGAGCGTCTCTCCACTGCTGCGATTGGTTTGGCCGTGTTAAAACCGGCATTCATCAGAATGCCTGCCCCCAGCCAAGATCTAAAAGCCCCTGACGGAACAAACAGGGACCCCAACCGATACCGCCATGAAAAGGCATTGTATCTCTTCAGATAGATTTTTTTTCTTTCCCCGCCAAACTCCAGCAGCATTCGCCCAACCTTGATCTTTTTCTGATCCTTGATGATTTCGCATTGCGGCATGGCAAAAAGCCGATCCGGATCGGCCAAGAGACTGAGGTTGGGATCATTGCAAAGATGGTCCGAAATCCACATGCACGCACCACCAACCTTCAAGCAAATCAGGCTATGGTCTCGACTCACGAAGTGTTTCTTTGGTTTGTCCGCAAGATCCCTTTTCCTGACAAACCGCGCTTAGAAATTTCTCCAATTCAAGAAAATGATTACTCCAGGACCACCGCTCTCCTATTTCTCTGGCCCTAGAGGTAAGTATGGACCAACGACGATGATCCACCATCGCAAGGATTTTATCCTGTAGCTCTCTCGGATCGTCTGGATTTACTAAAATCCCTTCCCTGAGCTGCCCGGCTAGAAGTTCGGCCGCCCCTACCGCCATGGTGGTCAGCACAGGCACACCAGAGGCCAGGGCCTCCAAGATGACGTTTCCGAACGCCTCCTGGAACGCCGGGAGAGCCAGAATATCCGCAGCGCCGTAATAGTCTTCTATATTGTCCTGACGTCCTGTCAAGATAACCCTCCCCTGCCCCTGTGCCAGCGCCCATGATCGGTAACGCTCCAGGTGCGCGTCTTCCCCTACCACCAGGAGGTAGATTCCCTCGATTTGAGGTGATCCCCAGACCTTCAGAAGCCTGTTTAATCCCTTCCGTTGAAAACCGCTTCCAACAAAAAGCACCAAAGGGGCTTCTGAAGGAATTCCCCATTGCGCCTTTATCTTGGCCCTCGACCGCTCGCGGTTACGGGGATGGAATCGCTCGGTATCGACGCCATTATAGACGACCGCAATATTATCCTCCGAAACCCCATAGGTACGGATAATTTCCCGCTTTACCTCTTGAGAGACGGCCAAGATCTTCCGATAAGACTGTGGTCGAAATTGAAGAGCCTCAACAGCAAGGACACTGCGGTGATAGAGACTGAATCGATGCCAGAGCCGGCGCAGGACCCCTTCTCCCTCTCTCATCTTTTCCAGGAATACTCGATGAGATCCACCACCGCTCCGCAAGACATCTTGCGATACCATTCTCCCGAAACTTACCAACACGTCGCATCTGTGAGGGAGAATTGTCTTTGGACCAAGGAAGGCGAAGCTTAGGAGTTGGGCCGTCCTTCCCAGGCGCAGGGTTGGAACCCTGTGCGCGTGGGTCTCTTTTGGAGGCGGGACTCGAAACTCTCCGCAAAAGAGATGCACCTCATGCCCCAGATCTCTAAGGCCCTCTGCGGTACGATAAAAGTCCCTCTCCGTTCCTCCGCCGAGATCGAGCCTTTTATGGGCCAGAGCGATCTTCATCCGCTGTCTTCTTTCTCGCCTTCACAACGATATTATCAGAGAAAAGGAGAGGGCCACCAAAGAAATATTTTAGGATCTGCCAATTGGTGCGTTTCTGCTTAGGGTCCTTTTCTGCCCGAATAACAGCCTCCAGACTAAAAAGCCACATGAAGGGGTAAAGAAAGATTGAGAAGAAAACTGGTGCGAATTTAATTCGGGTCGTCTTTAATTCCTCGACAACAAAGCCATAGTGGAAAAGAAGGTAGTAAAGTTCATAAAAGTGTATCAGGTAGATATTAGGCGCCTGTCCTGGACCTTTCGTATGGTGCACCGGTCGAACTCGTCCTCGCATAAACCCAGTGAAGAGAAAGCGGAGGCGCGAAAGAACGTTGAGAACGTTGGGAGTACTGATCACGACCACTCCGCCAAATCGAAGAACACGCGCAATTTCTCGAATAAGCTGGGCCTGATGCTCGCAATGCTCGATGACCTCGGTCAGATTAACCCCATCAAAAATACCGCTCTTGAAAGGCAGACATTCATTCAGGTCAACTCCGCCAACACGGAGAATTCGATTGCCCAAAAAGGGAGGATGGACATATTCTGTTGCTACCACTGCGAATCCCTGATCCTTCAACATAAAGGCCGTATCTCCCCCACCACAACTGAGATCCAAGACACTTTTAATCCGTCCGACTTCCTTGGACCAGACCCTGGTGGCGGCCCTAAGGATAAATGGATTCGGCATACCCCAAGCGGCTCCCTAGACGATTTGGCTCTTCGAAATAAATCGATGCTTAATCAATCCCGAACTTCTTGACACGCCGAATTCCCTTCTTGTGGAGGATCTCAACTTCTTCTCCTTGCGGACCAATTCGTAATAGTCTCGGACGCGGTTGATGATCTCTCTGGTAATGTGGGTGGCTCTCTGCTACGTTTTTATTTAGTGTAGATGATCCGGATATCACCCCGCCACTGCCTATGAAGACGCTTGAGGGCTTCCTCAAGGGACATTGCCTCCGTACCCAATAGCTGACTCATTTTTTCGATCTTCAGACCTCCCCGAAGGGGGCGTAGGGCACGTTGCTTCAATCCGGCGGTAGGGACAGGAGTGATCATCTCAGGATCCATGTCAAATACCTTCGCCAAGGCCTTGCCAAACTCCGAGCGAGAGAGCAGGTCCCTACCAACAACGTTCACTATTCCGCGAGTCTCCTGCTGAACCAGCCGGATACTGGCCTCTGCCAGGTAATCTACCAGGGTCGGGTTGCCGACTTGATCTTCGGGCACTTGCATAGGTATTCCAGCCTGAAGCTTCTGATAGACCTGCATGGCGAAGTTCTTCGATCTTCGGTCCCATCCATAGACGACAGTGGTGCGCAGGATTAGATAGTCATCCAGAATTTCCTGAATGCCCCTCTCGGCCTCTAGTTTGCTCTTCCCATAATTACTTGCAGGACACGGCTGCGCCTCCTCATCGTAGGGTCCGCTTTTACCGTCGAAGATGTAGTCCGTTGAATAGTAGACCAGTTTGGAGCGGCAACGTGCTGCCTCCTTTGCGACATTTCTTGGTCCTTCTGTGTTGGTCTGGAAGGCCTCTTCCGGATGATCCTCACAGTAGTCTACGTTAGTTAAAGCAGCAGTCAAAAAAACGACCTGGGGTTGGATCAGGCGGAAGGTGTCGCGGACGGCAGAGGCATCGGCGATGTCCAGGGAAATCAAACCGTCAGCGGGATGAGTCGCATAGGTTCCCGTAACCTCGTATTGGTTATTTTCAAGCACCCGCATGAGGGCTTGTCCGACCAGCCCCGACGCACCGATGACTGCGGCCCTCTGGCTACCCATGCCTGAGGTTCCAATCGTAGGGGATCCTGTCGGAGACAGGGTCTATTCGCATTATTTCAGACGGGTCATGAGGCTCCGTGGCACAATTGGCCACAATGGCCGACTCAACCCCAAGGCCCTTAAACGCATTCCACACGTTTGGCGGAACAGTTATCAAGCAGTAGTTATCTTCACCGGCAAAGATCTCCTGAAGCTTTCCCCTGGTAGGCGAATCTTCACGTTCATCGTACAAGACCAATTTGATGCTTCCCATGATTACGGCGTAATTCCAAGAGAATAGATCTCGCCAAGTCTCTCAAACCACGGATTCGCCACCGCAGAGGATTACGGATTTCATAGAGCAACTCCTATCGCCCTCCCACGAATCAGAACAAGATGAGCCTTGCCATCAGGCCCGCTTCCCTTGCTCTTCAGTAGCGCCGCTGGGAGGGGTCCTTTCATAGCATCCATCTTCTGCCAGTCCCTTTCACTCATAATGAAATAGCTGCCTGTAGTCCGCAAGTTCTGTGCCAGTTTCTGGGGCGTCCACTGCAGCACAGGAATATTCTTGCCGCGATAGAAAACCACCTGGCCCGAATCGAATGCCCCACTAAAGAGATAAACTCGCCCCCCCTTAACCAGTCGATTCACTTCCTGCATGAAAGGACTGTAGCTCCTAGCCTTAGCGATGGAGGGGATCAAAACGTTTTGAGCCAAAAACCCGGAGAATAGGGAAATCAGCGCCAACCTAGATGGCAAGGTACGGATACGTAAAGTCCAGAGGCCGTGGCTGAGGGAGATCCAGAAAAGGGATGAAAATAACATAAAGAGAGTGAAAATCCATCCCGCTCGAACCAATCCTTCCTTGACGATCAAGAGATTGGCCTGATCTTTAGGCTTCAATAGCGGCACAACTGCAGAGAGAAACCAGGCCGGCTCTCCGTCCCAAACCCATCTCAGAGTCGACACCAGGAGAACAACACCGACCGCTAGCGAGCCAGCCCCCAATAGCCGAAGCCCAAGTTTCTCACCCTTCCCCACTCCATTCGATCTATGAAACCAGACCGCAACGAGGAGCGAAAGCGGCGGATAAAGAGGAAGAATATAAGGAGGCCTTTTGCCTGCCGAGAGCGAAAAAAAGACAAAGACAACAACCGCCCACACGGCCAGAAAGAGAAAACCCTCATCGGCAAATCTCCTGCCCTTGAACCACTCGACTAACAAGAAGGGAAAGAACAAACTCCACGGCAGGCCTTCCGAGAAGAGATACGGGAGGTAGTAATAGATGGGCTTCTGATGTCCGGACCCCCCTTCTCCAGAGATGAAAAACCGACTTAGATTCTCGTGCATAATTTGGCGATTGAAAAACTCTTCACCACCTTCCACCAAAGCCAGGACATACCAGGACAGGGCCACCATGACAGTCAGGATCGCACCCCTGTGGAAAAAAAGCTGATACAGATAATTCCATCTTTTTCGCAGCGCAAGAAAACAAACAATAACCATTCCCGACAGGATAAGACTGATCGGACCCTTGGCGAGGACACCGACCCCAAGAATCAGGTAAAACACATAGTTCCAAACGACCCCTGTTAAATAACCCCGGTAGAGTGCGAAGAATAAAACCAAGGAGAAGGTAACAAACAACGTTAGGGTCATATCGACACGGGCTGAAATGGCTAAGTGCTGGTATTCCATCGAAGTGGCAAGGATTACGCCTCCCAACAGACCAATCTCCGGACCGAAGAGCTTACGGCCAAGGAAGTAGACGGCTAAAATGCCCAGAGTGGCAAGAAGCGCTGAGGGAAAACGAACAGTAGCCTCGGTTACATCGCCCCAGACAATGGAGATGAAAGCGCCAAGCCAGTGGAAAAGCGGTGGTTTGGATGGGATATCAGATTCCATTTTCAAAGGGAAAAGCCAATTTCCTTGATGAACTATGTTCTGAACGACTAACCCTTCTCTCGGTTCCCCTTTATTGAAAAATGGAAATGTCCCGAGATTGGAGAAAAAAAGGATGCCGCAAAGAACCAACAGTACGGTCAGGTGGAGAGCAAGACTGGACTTAAACCTAAAGTAATACATAAAATAGTTACTAGACTTATATGAGATATTTAAAGAATTTGCATCAATCTAGTATTGTATTTTTCTGATTCTTCTCTGTGTCATCTCATCGAGCGAACGTATCAGCCGGCGTTTCCTCTTCCCCCAAGTCCTGCACCCGAGATAAAAATGTAGAAAACGCACGCGATCTCGCTGGGAAATTCCTGGGAGGGAAACCCTGTTGAGCTGCACCAAATTTCTCTTCCAGAGGGGATTTGGAAACCAAGAGGGATAGCGTCGGGTACGGTCATTGTCCATAAAAAAGAAATTCAATCCATCCCCTTGGGCCTGAACCAGGATATTGTAAGGCACCAGATCACCATGAACAAACCCGGACTGATGCAAGCGGCGAACCTCCGAGGCAAGCTGTCTGAGATATTCCCTTTTCTTTTGTAAAACAGATCCATCCGAAGGGCGAGAATAATTCTCCTCGAGAAAATCAGGGAGTAAGGTTCCTTCCACGCTTAACGTCAGGAAAAACGCTTTTTTGACGAACCGAAGAGTCCTTTGCTCTCCCGCTGCCACCGCCAAAGGGGTATGGAACCCTTCACGCAGCAGTACCTTTGCCTGCCTTAAGGCAAGAAATGCCTTGGAGGCCCGAAAGAGATCCTTGATTGATCCCAGAAAATCCGGGCGATGATATATCTTGAGGTAAAATTCCTTACCCGTGCCGTCCGCCGGGTAGTAAAGTCTCTTTGTCTGAGGATGATGTGTGCGGACTTCGCCGCTCAAATGCCCCAAGATCTCGTCCCATAGTCCTCGACTCCATATTTGAGGAGTGACCTCGAGGCTCCAATCTCCATCACGGTAAGATCGACATTCAGCTCCAGGCCACATTGGTTTTACCGGTCTGATCCAACGCCTCTCCAACTTTGTCCAACACCTCTTCGATCCCGATAGACTGCATACAAAGACGCCCAATTGGGCACCGCCTGAGATAACACGGGGAACAATCGGCCTTCCCCCGGACTATCAAATTTTCATAATTGTACGGTCCTGTTCGAACTGGGTTCGTGGCACCCCAAAGGGAAACTACCGGGGTTCCCACAGCATCGCAAAGGTGCATGAGACCGGTGTCAGGACCGATCGCAACACTTGCCCTCGAAAGAATTCCTATGGCCTCTCGAAGCGAGCTTTTCCCCACCCAATTCGTAAGGCGTACCAATCCGTAGCTCTCAACTTCTCGTGCAAACGAAACTTCATCGCTCCCCCCAAGAAGGACAATCGCGAGACCGTATCGTCTATGAACCTCAGAGGCGCTCAGTGCAGTCTGATACGGAAACCATCTCTTACTTTCCCAGCGGGCACCGACAAAAAAAACGGCAAAACGACCATCTATGGCCTGCAACCGCTTGGTGACGTTCTCCTCTTCTAGAGGAGTGCACTGGAGCTTCCACTCAATGGGGGCTTGGTGGATACCGATAAAATCGGCGAATTTAAGATAGTGGGATAACTTGAGAAACCCGTCGCCCATCGGGGGAATATGGTGATTATTAAAAAGCCAGTTCCCTTCCTTGGAATCAAGTCGGTGAAATCCCAAACGATAGGGCGCCCCAGACCACCAACTTACAAACCCGCTCTTTAGAAGTCGTTGGAGATCCAGGACCAGGTCGAAGTCACCCCCTCGAATTTGCCGTAGAAAAGGAACAAGGCTCTTCCACCAAAGTTTGCGATCAAACACGATGATCTCATCGATGGCCGGATGATTTTCGAGTACAGGAAGAGCTAGGGGTTCAATCGACCACGTGATCCTAGCATTCGGATATGCACGCCGCAGGACATTTGCCAGAGGTAAGGCCCGAGTCACATCCCCAATTGAGCCGTGCAGCACTATCAGGATCTTCTTTCCCATGCTCCGTTTCCTAGCAATCCCGAAGTTGGTAAAACCCCATAAAGACATCCCAATCCTCCTCGGAGAGGACCTTCTTCTTGGGATCTAATTTACGCACGGATCGTAATAATCGATTGAGGTTCCTGTTTGCCAGCTCCAGAGGGACCCCCCCGGGATAAAGCCTTGCCTTGTCGAAATCGATCACATAAGCGCTGATTCCCCTATTTTCTCGCCGAACCAAGATATTTTTCAAATTCAGATCTGCGTGATAGACTCCGTGAACGTGCATCTGCCGTATACCCCTTGCAACGGCCTGGAGGAGAGATCTTCCGTCCCCGGCATACAGTCCCTTTCGTAAAACCATCCAGAGATCTTCTGCCCCTCCGAGTTCACGGGTTACCAGCCAACCATGGTAGAACGGGCCCCAGCTTCTCTCCACAAAAGCTGCAAGGATCTCCAGCGTCGGAATTCCCCTTTGACGTACTTTTTCAGTGATGACCAGTTCTCTGAAAGGGCGAGCAGGCCACGTGAAAAAACATTTCCCCGTGACCCGGCGGAAAAAACCTCCATGATGGTATGCCCGTAACAGAACGTCGCCGCCGTTTTCAAAGCGGACGCGGCGAAGCCTTCCTCTCCCAAAAAAAGTGCTCGACTCTTCCCTTGACCCCATGGGCAATAAAATCTTTGTAGCGATCAAATCGGGATCTAACCCCTCCCGCACCAACATCAACCGTTCATTGTTCCAGGAGACCTTTCTATAACCCAGCGGCGTATCGCCCCAAACCCATCGTTCCAGCATTTTCCTTATTGTTTCCAGTTCGCCATTACCGGACCAAGAGTGAGTGACTCTGACCTCTATATAACTCACCGGCCACTGAAACCGCGATCAAGTTATATCGACCACGAGGGATACCCCATCGGTTATGTGCCCACGGCAAGCCGCGGGGTTACCTAATAATCTAACTGGTCTATGAAAGGCCTTTCACTCGGGAACCTGACTGTCGTGCCTCCCACAACTTCATTGCACTAGCCAGGGTGACGTATGCTGCAAGGGCAGATAGGCTCAAGCCTGCCAGGCCTTCGCGAAAAAGTCCGTCGATAAACAGGTGCCGCATCAGAACGCGAAGTGGATAGACGGTCATGGCGACATTACTGAGTCTCGGCCCTTCTGACCGTAATCGTTCTGCCCACAGACTCGAAACGCTATTGACTCGGTCCACCCCGTCTCTAAGCTCGGAACAAGAATAGTCTTCAATCCACCCACGTAGCAACCCAGTGGTGCCCCAACTGTTCTTACTGGCTGGACTCCAACCACCAAAAGGTGGTTCTTCTACCTGACGGCGCAGACGGGGAGACGATGCAGGATCCCAAAGGCTTCCCTTAACCCAACGACCCAATAGATGTGAGCGAATGGGAATCAAGTAGGATGTCGGCTCCGCCTGCAATTCGGCGCGGCGGATCTGATGCAGCTCTTCTCTGAGTTCTGCCCCCACCCTCTCCTCTCCCCACAGATGAAGGACCCAGTCCGTACCTACCTGCCCAGAATACTGCCCACCCTCCGCGGCTTCCTGGTCCAAGTGGCGCACGACAACCTCATCGACCCACCGAACGCTCTCCAGGCACTCGGAAAGATGCTTCATCCCCCGTATACTAAAGACAACGGCGCCTAAGGTAGACATGAAGAAATGGCTAAACGGTTATAAAATCAGGCGTATAGGGATGTCCGTTTGAAGAGCCAGGTTGACCTCTGCCCTTTAGTAGCCGCTCTACGCCACGGAGGACATCCTCGGCGCCGATCAAACGGATACAGTCCTCCGTGCCCAGAGGGCACCGTCGCCCCCCATGTGAGCTACACGGCCGACAGGAGAGATCTCTTTCCACAACTACGGCCCTGGAGGAGTAAGGATAAAAACCTAGTGAGGGAGTAGTCGCGCAGAAAACCGCCACCACAGGGATACCCCGGGCTACCGCTATATGCATCGGCGCGCTATCGTTAGTAATAAAAACATCGCACCAATCTATGGCGCAGGCCAGTTCTCGCAGACCAATCTTTCCCACCAAACTGACCCCAAGGTTACCGCAAAGTTCCTGAATGCCATCAACGGCCTTGCAATCCTCGGGGCCACCGAAAAGGAGGATCTCACAAGGATACCTCCTTTTCAATTGGACCATTAACTCCGCATATCCCTCGGCGGACCATCTTTTGGTCGGCCAAACCGAGCCAGGGTTCAGGCCGAAGACAATCCTGCCCTCTTTTCTGTCGATTCCAAGTGAGCTGAAAGTACGCTTTACACTTTCCTGGACCGCAGACTCGACCTCCATCCGAAGATCTTTTCGACACTCCTCAAGATCCACACCGAGTGCCTTGAGGATAGAGAGGTTCCTTTCAACGTCATGGCATCTCACGTCGCGATCTACACGATAGTGATATAGAAACCATCCTGCGCTTTGCCGGAACCCGACTCGACAAGGAATCCGCGCCAGAAAAAGGAGAAGAGCGCTCCGCAAGGATTTGTGGAGTGAAAGAGCCAACGTAAAACCCCGATTGCTTAATTCTATGGCCTGGCGCCATAATCCCCCTATCCCCCTTCCCGCTCCTCTTTTGTCATCTGTGATGATCTCCTGGATATCCGGATTGTCCAATAGGAGACTCTTTGCCTCAGGGGTACAGAGGACAGATAACTCTGCCTCCGGAAAACGACGCTTGATCTCAGCCAGAAGAGGAACCGTCAGGACAATATCGCCGAGGAAACTGGTTTGAACCACTAGGATCCTTTCTCCCTTGCCGTGATCCCTGACCTGTAATCCGGTGCTCATGATTTACTGCCTATCAGCTTTCAGCCCTCAACCATGAACCAATGGGTTATAGCTGACTGCTGATGGCTGACCACTGATGGCTCATTATAATTTGACCGCCTCATCGATCAGCATGACGGGGATATCGTCTTTAATGAGATACATTAAGCGACAAGACTCGCAGATAAGGCCGTCTCCGGACTCGTTGAGATGTATGTCCCCTTTACACTTGGGACATGCTAGTATATCCAATAAATCTTTACTAATAGTCACCTTTCTCCCTCCCCTTTCTTATTTCTTCTGCCTGTTGCCTGCTGCTCTCAGCGCCAGGCGCAAAGCGTGTACATCCCAGGACGGATGACCGATGACGGGAAGAATGACTTCTGAAAGCTACTTTGCTATTAGCAGTTTTCAGTCTCCGGTCCGCGGTCTCCGATCTCTGCTCTTTGCCCTTTGCCCTTTGCTTGCTGCCTCCTGCCTGCTGCCTACTGCCTTCTGATTCTATCTTCTGTCTTCTAGATTCAAATCCTGGACGATCCATTGAACGGCCGCCCCAAAATCCTTCTCCACTGACACGATGGATGAAACACCGGCCCAAAGAGACACCAATCTATCCCCACTCTGTTCCAAGGTAGGATTTTCGAGAAGGATCCCCTTGGCCGAAATCCTGACGGCCAACTCCATATCACTCGTCTGATCCCCAACCACATAGGAACCATTAGCATCCACCCTTAGGTCTGAACACGCCTGTTCTACCAATCCGATATTGGGCTTACGACACCGACAGAGGACTCGATAAGGTTCTGCCCCTTCCGTGGGATGATGGGGGCAGTAATAGATTCCATCCAAGAAAGCCCCATCCCTTGCCAATCGCCTCTCGATCTCCCGATGAATTTGGTTCAGTCGCTCCTCCGTTATAAAACCTCGAGCTACGGCCGACTGATTTGTGACCATTACCACCTTGATGCCATAGCGGTGTAGCAACTGAATAGCCTTGGGGACCCCGGGTAATACCTCAATTTGTTCCACATGACGGAGGTAGCCTACCTCCCGAATTAAAGTCCCGTCCCGATCGACAAAGACCACCGGTCCATTTGCCATAGTGGCCCCTTTCCGGTCCTTGAGACGCACACTTTTCTTGCGAATAGTATCCTCCACGGCCCTCACCAAATCATCTTCTCTCTCAACAACCATACCGACTCGCAAAGCGAGAATTTTTCTCTTGGCAAACGGAAATTGGACCAGTTTAACAATGTCCTTCTCTGTCGTAACGATTAAATCCACATGACGAGCGATCTGGTTGATCTTCTGCCAATCTTTGATGGAGTAACGGTGATGATCCGGAAACTCCATTGTTTCCACAATTTCTCCTCCCCATTCAAGAATCATACAGTAGAAAGAGGAAGGATTGGCAATAGCACAAATCGCTAAAACCCTGGTGTGTCCCAAGAGGCCTAGAGGAAGCTCTTTCCACTGATCCCCCTCTCTCGCCAGGAGGGCCTTGGGCTCAATAGATCCAAGAAAAGGGTCTGACGTCCCCCGAGCACGGGTCAAGATGTCCTTCCAATGATCCTTCGATCCTGTAATGAGGTAAAGGTGAGCCCGATCTAGAGCGCTTCTAGGTTCGCGAAACGGACCTGCAGGGATTAACCATCCGCTCCAATCCCATCCCAGAAGCAGGATGTCCAGGTCGCGCTTCAGCTGACGATGCTGGAATCCATCGTCCAGAATAAACACATCAACTTTCGAGTAACCTAGTAACAGATTCGCCACCTCAAACCTCTTCCTTCCCACGCCGACCCTTTGGCCGTGGGCTGTAGCCATCATGACCGGCTCATCCCCTGCATCCAAAGGACCATTTTCTTGGCCAAAAGAAACAGATTTGCTGATCCCGGGCTCCAGGACCATCGGCTTCTTTCCAGTCCTCTTATAACCTCGACTCAGGATCGCCACCCTGTATCCTCGTCTGCCGAGTTCCTCAGCCAACCATAAGGTCATCGGTGTTTTACCGGTGCCGCCCACCACGAGATTCCCCACGCTGACGACAGTACAGGGAAGACCCTTGGTCGACATCCATCCGGCCGAATAGAGGAAGTTCCGAATTCGAATCCCCAGAGAATATAAAAAAGATAGAGGGAGGACTAAAAGCCAAAGGAGCCGCGCCAGGAGGGTACTCCTTTTCCAGACCCTTCGAATTAAATAATTAGATCCACTCATTAAACTCTATTGTTAGCCATCGTCTGTCATCCCCTATTAAAACGCTGACAGCTATTTGCACAGAGCCATGAACTATCCCTGAGCTATGTAACGGCTTATCAGGGCCATACTCCGCTCAACCACTCCGCTATCCCTCCCCACCGCCTGCGCCGCTAGTTCCCCCATTTTCATACCCTTCTTCGGGTCGGTCAGCAGATCGGATATTTCGCGTATGAGATCTTCTCTCCCCCTAACCTCAATCCCTCCCCCATTTTTTTTCATCTCCTCGGCAATCTCCGCAAAGGTCGCCATGTAGGGCCCAAACAGAATTGGTTTGCGCCAACGCGCCGGTTCCATCAAGTTGTGTCCCCCCGCATCCACCAGACTTCCTCCCACAAAAGCAACATCCGCAAGACGGTAGACACCTGGGAGATCGCCAAGGGTATCCAGAAAGATAACTTCAGGCAATGCCGTTCCGAAACCATTCATTTGGCTCCTCCTCTTGTAGTTCACATTCCTCCTCTGCAACAACCTCTCCACCTCAGCAAAACGCTGAGGATGCCTAGGGGCTAAGACCAGTAACAGATCGGGAAATTGCGACTTTAGAAAAACAAACACATCTAGTAGAATCTCTTCCTCTCCCCGATGGGTACTGCCTGCTACCAGGATTCGGCTGCCCTCCTTGCGGGTTAAATCTAAATCCAACTTGCCATCTCCTTTACCAAAACTTCCCCATTCTCCAGGGGCCTGCTTCAGATTGCCCATGATACTGACCTTGGCCGGGTCAACTCCCATGGAGATGATTCGTTCTGCATAATTCTCGTTCTGCATTCCAAAGGCGGTAAACTGTCTCACGGCACTAGAAAAAAAATGTCGTAAAATCCGGTAGCGGCGAAAGGCCTTGGGTGAAATACGACCGCTCAGCAGCAGCGTTGGAATTCCTCGGGAATAAGCCGAACGCAAAAAATTTGGCCATATTTCGGTTTCAAGAAAGATCAAAAGCGAGGGGTCGAAAAGCTTTAAAGCGCGTCGGACAATCCACGGATGATCCACAGGGAAAAAGATGACCCCATCCACATGAGCACCCATCCGACGGGCGATTTTATTTCCCGTACTAGTAAAGGTGGAGAAAAGGATTTTCCGATCCGGAAATTTTTCCTTGATTTGAGAAATTAGACAGGCCGCGGCTCGCACCTCACCTACCGAAACAGCATGGATCCAAACAGGCCTGCACCCGCGAAAGGAATCTTTTAGGACCTTTGGATAAAAACCGACCCTCTCAAGCCACTCCTGTCGTGACCTCCCTTTAAACAAGAGGACCAGGGTTAGTAATGGCAGTCCAATGAATAAAAACAACGTAAGGAATAAACTGTAAATCCAGTAGACCATGAGCTCTCAGTGTAAAAGTTCCCCGTGTGAAGCCCCCTCTTCCTCTAAAAGCTGCAGGGTATAGAGCTTACTATACGCCCTCCTTCGAGCCAACAACTCCTCGTGGGTTCCCTCTTCGACAACCGCTCCATCGACCAACACGACAATGCGGTTTGCCTTGCGGATGGTCGAAAGCCGATGGGCAATCACTAATGTCGTCCGCCGTATCATCAAGTTCTCCAGTGCCTCCTGAACTAGTCTCTCAGATTCCGTATCTAAAGATGAAGTCGCCTCATCCAGGATGAGGACTGGGGCGTCCTTGAGTAGTGCCCGGGCGATCGACAACCTCTGCCGCTGCCCTCCCGAAAGTTTCATACCCATCTCACCGACGATGGTATCGTAGCCCTGAGCCGTGTCCATGATAAAGTCGTGGGCGTGGGCCGCTTTCGCCGCTGCCGTGATCTGATCCATATCCTTGCATGGATCTCCGTAAGCGATGTTGTTCCTTATCGAGTCGTTGAATAGAAACGTGTGTTGGGCCACAATGCCGATCTGAGAGCGAAGCGACTCAAGGGTCACATCTCGGATGTCTGCTCCGTCAATAGTAATTCTTCCCGAGGTCACATCATAAAAGCGTGGGATAAGATCCGCCAAGGTACTCTTCCCAACTCCGCTTACACCCACTAGGGCGATCATCTCTCCAGATGTTATTTTAAGGTTGATGTTTCTCAAGACCAATTTCTGCTCGTAACCGAAGCCGACGTCATGAAACTCAATTTCCCGGGAAAACGCCGCTGCTGGTCGGGCACCTGGTCGATCCTTGATTTCCGGTTCTACATCCAAGACCTCATAGATCCTCTCGGCGCCGGCAAGACCCTGCTGGATTGTCGTATAGGTCTTAGTCAAGTGTTTGAATGGCTGGTACATGAGGAACATGGCTGTCATGAACGCCATAAACTCCCCTTGTGTGCGCCCCCCTCCAATAACACTTGATCCCCCGTACCAAACCACTGTTCCAATCGCCAGAGAAGCCAATATTTCCATAGATGGCGTTACCACTGCCTTCATGCGACTTGCCCTGAGGGATAGTTTGAAAAGACGCTTGTTTTCTTGGGCAAATCTGCCACTCTCATATTCCTCCATTCCGAAGGCCTTGACAATCCGATTCCCCTGAATGCTCTCTTGCAAGAGGGTGACCAGGTTCCCTGTAGTTATTTGCCCACGTTTGGTGAAACGCCTTACTTTTCTGCTTATCCGTGTAATGGGAAAGATCGACAATGGAAAGACAACGAAGGCGATGGATGCCAGGACCCAATCCATATGAAAAGCTACTGCCGTCAACGCCAGCAAGGATGTGGTGTCTCGCATCAAAGAGGCCACTGAATCCGTCAGTGCTGACCGTACCAAAATCACGTCGCTGCTCACCCGGGAGATAAGGGTACCCGTTGGATGGCGTTGAAAGAAAGAAAGGGAGAGGGACTGCATATGCTGATTAAGGACATCTCGAATGTCTTTAATGATGCGTAAACCAACATAGGCAGTCAGATAGCTCTGGCCAAAGTTCATAAGGCCGCGAAGGACAAAGACCCCCACGATGATGAGGGGAAGATAAAACAGAGCCGTTTGATCCTTCCGGGCAAAGACATCGTCAAATATACTCTGAACGAGGAACGGTATCGCCCCCCCCGTGGCGCTGAAACCGAGCATACAGACCATCGCGATCGAGAAGTACGGCCAGATATAAGGCCTAAGAAATTTGAGTAGACGCCGATATATCTTCAAAAAGGCCTCCCCGTTTTCTCTCAAAGAGTCATCACTGTCTTATGCCATCATGGAAAGGGCAATGTCCGCCACTCGACCCGCTGCCCCGGGGGAGCCGAGTTTTTCTCGGACCCCTGCTAATTTGTTGCCTATTCGCTGGCGCAGCTCTGAATCCTGAAAGACTGTCTGACTCTCCATTACAATTCTCTCGGCCGTCATGTCTCCCTGAATCAACTCTGGCACAATCTTTTCTCCGGCAATGATATTGACCATCCCTATGTGGTTCACATGAACCAGTAATCGGGCCAGAAAGTAAGTCAACCAGGCAAAACGATATACAATAATCATAGGCCTCAGCATCAATGCCGTCTCAAGCGTGGCCGTTCCGGAGGCAGTCCATGCAAGGTCACAGGCGTGCAGGACATCGTAAGTATTTCCCTCTGAGATGGAAACTGATGCGGGCGCCTGAGCGAGCATCTCTTCCAGATTGCGGCGATCGATGGTGCTTGCGAGGACCAAAATAAACTGTACCTCCATCTTCCGGCTTAAGCGGTCTGCAGCCTCCAACATCGGGGGGAGGTGATAGGTAATTTCCCGTCTCCGACTCCCCGGCAGGAGGGCAATGGTTCGCCTGGACGGTTCTAGACCATGCCGAACCAAGGTTGTCTCACGGGGCTGGGTAGAACGAACAACGTCCAGCAACGGATGACCCACAAAGTTGACCCGCACCCCTTCCCTCTCATATAGCGGGACTTCAAAGGGAAAGACCACTGCCATCCGATCGACCCACCGGGCGATTTTGTGAATCCGTCGCCGCCGCCAAGCCCATACCTGAGGACTGATATAATACAGCACCGGCACGTGTAATTTTTTGGCCAAGCGCGCCAGACGCAGATTAAACTCTGGAAAATCAATCAAAATCAAGAGGTTAGGTTTTTGCTCTTTCAAAACCCTTTGCAAAAGCCGATAGGCCTGCCAGAGGGTCTTGAGACTTCCAATGAGCTCAGCGAATCCCATCCCCGTTAGTCGAGCCACATCGAAAATGACCCTGATCCCCTCTTTCTTGAGGCACTCTCCTGCAACACCAAATATTTCTATGGACGGATCCCGCTGGCGAAGTGACTTGACCAAACGAGCCCCATGGAGATCCCCTGAAGCCTCACCCACGACAAGCATGACCCGCTTTGACTGTTTGAGCGCATCATTCATCAGCGTCTGCCACAGCCTCCTCCAGTCTGCTCAGACCGTTCTGTCATAATTGTTCACTAATCATCGAGGCGATCTCTAGAGCCCTCAATCCCTCCTCTCCACTCACTAAAGGAGGCCGACGGCTTTCAACAGACTCCAAGAAAGAGTCAATCTCATCAGCCAAGGCATCTCCGTCTTGAATCTCTAGGGTCTCTCTCCGGATACTCTCCCATCCCTTAGACTTATCCGAGATTCGGTAGATCTGCGCCTGCCTCTGGTCATAGTCAAGAGAGATATAGGCATCCGGTTGAAAAAACCGGATCTTTCTTTCGCGCTTCATGGACACACGACTCGATGTGACATTGGCAATACATCCATTGGAAAAACGGATACGCGCATTTGCAATATCCGGCTTGTTCGTTAAAATCGCGACCCCTACGGCCTCCACCTGATCGACGGGCGAGTGGACCACACTGGCAATGACATCGATATCATGGATCATGAGGTCCAGCACCACATCCACGTCGGTCCCCCGCTCTACAAAAGGGGCAAGGCGATGGCATTCAATAAACTTAGGCTCCCGAATGACCGCCTCCACCCGACGGACCGCAGGGTTGAATCTTTCCAAATGACCGACCTGTAGGCAAAGCCGCTTTTCGGCCGCTAGCTCCACCAACTTCCTTCCCTCATCAAATGTAGCTGCAATAGGCTTTTCCACCAAGACATCAATCCCCGCAGAGAGAAAGTCCCTCGTTATCTCGTAATGGTAGCGCGTAGGGACGGCAACGCTCACGCACCGGACCATACCAAACAGCTCTCGGTAATCGGTTAGAGAATCAACACCAAGTTCCTGTGCGACTACCGTGCTTCGCTTTTGGTCAATATCCACCACTCCTACCAGATTTGCTTTTTTGGAGGCAGCATACTTCCTTGCATGCATTTGTCCGACATGCCCGATTCCAACCACCGCAACACGAATCATTGTTTCAGTCATTTTGTCTGTCTCGTCTGTCTCGCCTATCTCGTCTATCTTGTCTGTCTTGTCTATCTCGTCTGTTTCGTATGTCTCGTCTATTTCGTCTATCCCGTCTGTCTCGTCAGACCAGATAGACCAGATAGACCAAATAGACTAGATGGACCAAATAGACCAGACAACCAGATAGACCAACTAACAGCTTACCGCGACCACAGTAATGCCCACCCTGTTTGCCTCCTGGAGTAATTCGTCTTTTTCCAGGAGAATCGTTTTGCCCGCCTCGATGGCCAGGACTGCCCCTCCCACCTCATTCAGGACCCTGATGGTATCCATCCCGACTGCAGGCACATCAAAGCGAAGGTCTTGCTGGGGGTTGCTGACCTTAACCACGACGACCCCACCTTTTCCCAATTCCCCCCCCCTGCGGATGGCCGCGTCCGTCCCCTCTATCGCCTCGACGGCCAAAACCACGCGCTCCTTGACCACGATAACTTGCCCGACTCCCAATTGCCCGATGGCCTTAGCGACCTCAATTCCTAGGCGCACATCTTCCCACTGTTCGGATGTGGGGGACCGTCGAGTCAGGACTCCCTCCGAGGGAATGATCCGAGACAGAAAGAGAGTGGACTCTAAAATCCGGATGCCTTCCCCCTCCAATTCCTTAGCCACGCCTCTGAGCAGCTGATCGTCTTCTCTGCTCCTCATCCGCAAAAGGAAGGCGGCTCCCCTAAGATCCGGCCTGAAATTGGAAAAGAGCTTTGCCTTTCCAATCCCGCCCACCAAAACCGCCTCTTCAACCCTTGCCTTGTGAAACGTGCGAATGATTTTCCCCAACTCTCCCACTCGGACCCAGGTTACTGCATCCACCAGCCTCTCGATCCGGTCAGGGGTTTCTCCCCGATGAGCCACCGCCACTAAAGAAATCCCCTCCAGCTTTGCCTGTTCGGCAAAAATCAGCGGGAACTTTCCATTTCCAGCGATAATCCCCAGCCGTCTCATAAAATGGCTATCAGCTCTCAGCAGTCAGCTATCAGTCACGAAGAGAAGAGGCTGATAGCTGATCGTTGGCGGCTAACATTAGCGACAGACTCCCCTCTCAGAGCTCTCTATAAAACGGATCATGTGTTCTACCTCGCGGGTTTGTGGGATTTCCGTCCTCGCCTTTTGCAGGGCCTCTTTCGTCCTCAGAGCTGATTGGAAAATAATACGATAGGCCTTTTTCAGGGCATCGATCCGATCCCTGCTAAACCCTCTGCGTCTAAGCCCCTCGAGGTTCAGTCCCCTGAGTCTCACCCGGTCACCCGTGGCATTACAATAAGGGGGAATATCTTTAGAAACCATCGAGCCAGCCCCCAGAATCGAGCCAGTCCCAACCCTGACGAACTGATGGATGCCCACCAACCCGCCTGCAATCACATAGTCCTCAATGATGACATGTCCCCCAAGGGTGGCACCGTTGGCTATAACGCTATGACTGCCGATGATACAGTCGTGGGCAATATGACAGTACATCATCATCAGGTTGCGATCTCCAATGCGAGTCAGCATTCCTCCCCCGCTGGTTCCCGGATTGAGAGAGGCAAACTCCCTGATGACGTTATAAGAACCGATGATGAGCTGGCTCTCCTCTCCCTTGTACTTGAGATCCTGGGGAACAGAGCCTATCGTAGAAAATTGGAAGATATGGTTTCCCTCACCGATAGTGGTATTGCCCTCAACGACTACATGGGAATTGATACGTGTTCCTTTACCGATCTTTACCTTTGGACCGATGATGGAATACGGACCCACCTCGACGTCCAGATCCAGTTCTGCACGAGGGTCCACCAATGCTGTGGTATGGATCCTGGACATTTCCACCTAGCCTTAAATATCAAGTCAGACAATCGGGGCCTTGATTGCCCGTATCTCTCCTTGGGCAGCCACTTTTCCATCGACACTGGCCACTCCCCACATTTTCCAAAAGGTCCCTCTTCTTTTAATCAAGGTTAACTCTAGACGCAGCTGATCTCCCGGTTCCACAGCACGCTTAAACTTGACCCTATCCAGCCCCGTGAGCATGAATACCTTTCCCTCCTCAGTTTCCGATCCCGAGCAATGGGCAAGGATCGCACCGACCTGAGCCATAGCTTCGCAAATCAATACTCCAGGCAT
>Ga0209980_10000282_pt1 | contig 27170 bp, 20 predicted proteins | sample CR02metaG_FD_183611 | JGI IMG/M metagenome (GOLD analysis project Ga0209980, IMG submission 183611) | Deep subsurface microbial communities from Mariana Trench to uncover new lineages of life (NeLLi) - CR02 metaG (SPAdes) (version 2) | ecosystem: Environmental > Aquatic > Marine > Ocean trench...
TTGCGTTACGCCGAGAACACCGGTTTGGGTAACGCCACTCGTACTGGCGTCGTTAATCGTTTCGGCTGCTGCCATTTGTGACAGCGTCAACGCAGTCAGCGTCGCTCCCAGAATGGTAAACATTCTGGCGCTTCTTGCGATATCCATCGCTCGCTCCTTTAACTTATTATTGCTCCAACCTTCCCTTATCTTATATTTCAGTGTGCATGTCCGTGACACACCTGATTAAAATCGCTCGATTATTTTGGGATAACACGGTTTCAGTCTATGTCTACACCCCTTTCGAGCAATATCTCTCTTAAGCCGCTCCTTTCCTCTTTGTTATCAACGTAATGAACCATATAAAACCCGGTATCCTTCCGTTGTTGATTTGGGTCATTCGCGTGTTCATTTGTGGCAAACCAAACATCAATTTCTTCAATTAACTTCTGTCCTCGAACCTTCACGTATTCGTCAAATTTTTCAATTACATCGTCTGTGCACCCGTCATCCGCGAAAACAACCCGCTCGAAAAAACCGAAGTCCTGTCTCTTTTCCTTTTCCATATTCTTGGCAATCGTCGAAAATACCCAATAGCCGATGTCCCCAAGGCGGCTTATTATCTCTGGCGACAACGGCGCAGGTTCATAGTTGCGCCGGATTGCTTTGTATCGTTGGTCCAACTCGACAACCGATCCGGAACTTAGCAATTCGGTCAACATTTGTCTTGGCGCCATATCTCCGCTGTATGCCCTAACCAATTTGACGAAGCTGGGATCGTCCAAATCCGACGATTCATATGGTAATTCCAGGGGAATCCCATACGGTCCTGTGTATTTCGGATCGCTATACCAACCTGTCAATACTCGCTCGGGTCTGGAAAACATCCTAGCCTTGTTTCCTATCTCGAGCGTTCTATCAACGACGTTCTTTACTTCCTTTCGTGTCAGCCCGGTCAATATAGCGACTCGAGACTTGTTAACCTTGCCTTCTGCGTCAAAGTGACGAAGTGCGATCTCTACATAAACTTCTTTAGCGGTTTCGGAGAAATCCGCATGTGTTACGCCCTGTGCTATCAACAAACGCACCAACGGCTTTAGCAAAAGCGTCAGGGCCGCCTTTAAATGGTGTTTAACTGATTCCGCCATCTACCGGCTACCCGTCTTAAGTAAAGTACCATCAACAATGGCAGCGCAACAAATTTGCTCGTTGGTTCCCATAAGTGGCATCAATTTGCATAGTGATCTCATCGGCAACCATGGATCAATCAGTTGCGGCTGAAATATCTCATTTGAGGACATGTGAATTATGTAAAGTTATGATTATGTTCAATTTTCTCGCCTCATTTCTCTCATGATTTCTAAGTATTCAGTTGGCTGACTGTAATCCGTCACTTAATCATGCGCAGGCACTTCCAAGGCGCCAAACCTCATTTGAGCTTCAAGTTCAATGGCAAATTGCGCAAAGATCTGAGCAACAATTTTCCAAATTGGACACTTTTAACTTAAATAGCATGTTTAGGGTCACTGTTCCGTGCCCCCAACCAGAAGGCTAAGGTGTTTGGTGTAATGAAAATCTAGAACATTGTCCTTCCAACCTACTACTCTATCGCTAACCAGGTGCTTGCTCACGTAGAAGTAGATCGGGATTACTGGATGATCGGCTAGTGCAACGCGCTCTGCCTCCTCAAGCAAGCTCCTTCTTTTGTTGGGGTCTACCTCTTTGGCTGCATTACCTAAGAGTGCATCCACAACGGAACTTGAATAGGAAGTTAGATTTGATGGATTCTCACTTTCAAAAAGTTGCAGAAAAGTGTACGCATCATTGTAGTCGCCGGTCCAGCTTAGGCGAAATACCTGCGTGATCTCTCCTGCCTGTATATTCGACACGAGTACCTTAAATTCTTCATTGACCAGCAAGACTTCAACACCGAGAACCTCCCGCCACATCGACTGAATCGCGAGTGCGATTCGCTGCTGCACGTCAGACGTATTATACCTAAGCTCAAATCTTAGGGGATTGCTAGGCCCGTAGCCAGCCTCGCGATACAGCCGCCTCGATTCGGCTTCCCGTTCTGGACTCGCCAAGTTGGAGTAGTCAAATTGTTGCGCGGAGTAATTGTCTATCCCAGACGGAACCCATCCATATGCAGGCTTTTCACCTCTCCGCGTTACGTGCTTGACAAGTGCGTTTCGATCGATCGCCATCGACAAAGCACGTCTCAAATTTGGGTTTCCAGCGAATGGACTTTTCCCCAGATTGAATCCGTAGTAGTACACTGCCAAGAACGCTGAGACATGCAGTTCATCGGGACGCTCCTCACGCATCGTAGAAAACATTCCGCTAATGACATTTCCAGTAATATCTAGTTCGCCAGCCCGATATCTATTTATCTCAGTTGCCTCATCAAGTATGAAGTGATTTACGGTGTCAATTTTAGTTCCATCATTGTCCCAATAAAAAATATTACGACTGAGAGCTAATTCGGAGCCTACGATCCAATCATCTAATTTGTACGCACCGTTGGTGATAAAATTGCCTGGGCGAAAGAAATTGTCGGCATTTGTCCGAATAGACTCTTGATGAATCGGATAGGTACTAGGATGAGTTAGAAGCTGAACGAAATAAGGGGTTGGCGATATCAGTCGAATCACTAATGTGCTCGCGTCAACAGCGCTTACACCGAGCTGATCAGGCGATAATTCTCCTCTAACAATCGCTTTCGTGTTTTCCACTGCGCTGAGGAATTCTGCATATGGGGCAGCGGTAGATGGTGTTACCAGACGACGAAAGGCAAATACGAAATCATTCGCAGTTACCTGATCACCGTTTGACCAGCGGGCATTAGGCCGAATGTGGAACACATAAGTACGACCGTCCGGCGAAACGGTCCAACTCGCAGCAGCACCGCCAATTAATTCGCCATCTGCTGAATAGCCCACTAGTCCCTCGCCGAGGTCCCGCAATACGTCGCCAGCTTGGGTGGAGCTAAATTTGTGTGGATCCAAGGACTCTGGTTCACCGTTCAAGCTGCGATTAAGTGCTAACTTTCTATCACCATCGTCGTTGGAACCGTCGCAACTTGCTAACGTCAAACTGACGGCAATTACCAAACCAAGTAACATCGGGCCCATACATACATTCCTACCGGTATATTTAAAATGCGCTATCTAAAGCGTTTTGAGTCGATATTGCTAAATTTAGACAATACTAGTGCCTAAGCAACTGAGAATGCATAGGTACTCTACGCGTTTCGAAAACAGCCATCAAAGGACAGGCCTCTCGTCAACTTTCGCGGAGATCGTTTATAGTCCCGCACGTTAACATCGCTGTCTTCGACCCCGTAACTTTATCTTTGTCACATATTCTATTTCTGGAGTTGAGTTGAAAGTCATACATTTCGCGACGGCGAACGAATTTCGGGCGACATGTCGCGATTGGCTGATGGAAAACGAAGATATCAATAACGGATTGTTGGACCTAGTAGAATTACTTTCGACCGGACACCAAGTATTCCAAGCGCCATATTGGTTCGCTAGTATCAATAATTCTGCTGGAATAGTGGGCTGTGCGATCCACGCCATGCCGGACGGCCTCGTAATGTCCGATATGCCTAATGACGCGGTCGCAATTCTTGTCCATAGCCTTCGTTCTAAAATCGCACATATAAACCGTGTATTTGGACCAGACGGTGTTGCCAGTGAATTGGCTGCGTTGTGGGGTGACAGCGTTGGCCCGGATCCAGTTGTAGAATCGAAATGGAAAATATATCGCCTTGATCAAGTGATTCCGATTGACACTATCTCTACTGGTAAGCTGCGAATAGGAAACGACGATGACATTGGTCTTGTACGAGAGTGGGGGCAGGCCTATGGAGATGAAAAGGTGTCCTTATTGGAGGTAGCCGATTTTATGGCTCGAAAACTATCAGATAGAGATCTGTTCATTTGGCACGATGAGCGCCCGCGAACAATCGTTACACTCTCGGGCCGAAGTAAAAATGGCGTTCGAATCTCTGCAGTGTTTACGCCACTCAAATATCGAGGACGCGGGTACGCTTCCGCCGCAGTCGCTAGTTTGTCAAACAGCATTTTGCGGGACGGTTATGAATTTGTTACTTTGACCGCTGAAATTGGTGATCCGGCAGAAAGAGTTTACAAGCAATTAGGGTATTATGTCATCGGAAATCGAACGTGTTATAAGTTCGACATATAGTGTGGAAAAGAACTCCGATCGAAAATCAGAATAGCAATAAAACGATGATCGGGTACTTTTCGAAATATCCTTTCGGTTACCCATATTCTACCAAGTATAGCCAGCATCGCGATCTGCTTCTTCAAAGTAGAACACTCCGATTGCCATTGTGATGTGGTCATCACTTGATTGATCATTCTCATGTAGAGTTTCGTAAGCCATGAATAGATCGTCAAGCGACTCGGCAAATTCGATGATTCTATCTGCGCTGATCCGTCTCAATCGTGATTTGTCGGATTCGCGGACAGATTGAGTGAATACTGTCCTTTGTGTCCAAGTAGGCTCTTTTCTTTCTGCATTTGTATTGTGCGCTAGAGTCGATATGTGCGGGTAGATACTGTGTACTAGATGAGACACCAGAACATTGTGGTCGCCTTCAGGTCTAAAACTTCGTTTGATCGCACGCAATCCACCATCCGCTTCCTCGTGAATGGCACCTACCCTTTTGAGCTCCGTCCTCATCGCGCCCGGAGGAATGTCGCCGCCAAATTGTCGCACTAGGCTTGAAAAAGAACGTTTATCGCCATTGAACGGAAGTACCGAAGGGCGTCCAGTCGAATCGAGAAATTCACTCTCAGCATGCCATCGATGCAACACTTCAACAAGTGGAGTGGTCTTGACGACGATCGCGTGATCTCCATTAGAAATCTTGTCTCGCAGTCGGCGAACCTCTTTTCGTGTCAACCCGGTCATCACAGCGATCCGGGAAATATTTGTTGGCCGGCCACGGATGCCATATTCTCTGCTCGCAACATCGACAAATGCTGTCTTGGCTATCTCAGCAAATTCTCGGAACCCGATTCCGCATCGCAGCATAATTTTTGCGACTGGCCTCAAGACAACCAAGAACGCGTTGAGGATTTCTTTTTGAATCTTGTCCTGCATGCCACGGGAATATATTGATCTGTTGAGGATAATGCCATGCAAATGTGGCACTTGGGAAAAATTGCCCAAGCATTGACAGGGCCAAAGATAAAAAGCCATACCTGTTTCTAGACGAATTACCTGGATTCACCTCCCCAGAGCCCGCAAGACCACTGGTGGGCCAAACAGCTTCCCGGCCAGCTACTCAGTTGGTCTTCAGGAGCTTTTGAAAATGTGGCTCGTCCAGAGTGACGACGTCGAGCTCTCGGGCCTTGGTGAGCTTGGAACCCGGCTTGTCTCCATAGACCACATAGTCTGTTTTCTTCGAAACGCTGCCGGTGACCTTGCCACCGAGCTCCTGAATGCGTTGTTTGGCCTGATCCCTTGTCATGCTTGCCAGGCTACCTGTAAGCACGAAGGTCTTACCATTCAGGGGGCCGTCTTCAGGGGCCATTTGCGGCTCCATCTCGGTCCAATTAACCCCCGACTCACGCAATCGTCCAACAATGTCGAGGTTGTGCCGCTCGTCGAAAAACGCCCGGACCCGTGACGCCACGATCGGCCCAACGTCACTGACGGCAAGTAATTCCGCTTCTGTCGACGCCATCAGCGAATCGAGGTTGCCAAAATATGCCGCCAGAGAAGCCGCTGTAGCCTCTCCGACCTCGCGTATTCCCAGCCCAAAAAGAAACCGAGCCAATGTCGTCGATTTGCTCTGCTCAATGGCCGAAATCAGATTTTCCGCGGATTTCTCGCCCATTCGCTCCATGGCCGCCAGTTCGTCCCTGGTGAGCACGTAGATATCCGCCACTGTTTTTAATCGGTCTGCCGCGACCAATTGCTCGATAAGTTTGCCGCCGAGCCCTTCGATATCCATCGCCCTCCGAGAAACGAAGTGCTTGATGGCTTCAGCACGCTGGGCTGCGCAAAACAGGCCACCGGTGCAACGTGCCACAGCCTCACCCTTTTCGCGGGTTACTTTGGACCCGCATACCGGACATTTTCTCGGCAGCCGTATCCGCTTGGCGCCCTTGGGTCGTCGCTGTATGAGCACGCTGACGACCTCCGGGATGACGTCGCCCGCGCGCCGCACAATGACCGTGTCCCCTACCCTTACATCCTTGCGGGTTAATTCATCGATGTTGTGCAGCGTCGCATTACTGACCGTCACGCCGCCAACAAATACAGGTTCCAGTCGTGCTACCGGCGTAACAGCACCCGTCCGACCGACTTGATACTCAACACCCCTGACCACCGTCAGCTCTTCTTGCGCTGGAAATTTATGGGCGATAGCCCAACGTGGTGCACGAGAAACAAACCCGAGTTCGCGCTGATGCGCCAGACTGTCGACCTTGTAAACAACGCCGTCGATTTCGTAGCTCAACGACTGCCGGCGGCGGCCCAGATCCTCGTAAAACGCCAGGCAGCCCTCCACTCCTTTGACGACCCTGCGCTCCGGGCAGGTCTTGAAGCCCCATTCCTGCAACCGGTCCAGCGTTGCGCTGTGACGGTCCGGCAATTCGCCGCCTTCCACCAACCCAACGGCGTAGACGTAAATATCCAGCGGCCGTGCCGCGGTCAGTTTCGGGTCCAGTTGCCGCAAACTACCGGCTGCCGCATTGCGCGGATTGACAAAGGTCTTTTCGCCGGCCGCAATTGCGGCCGCGTTGTAAGCCGCAAAGCCCGCTTTCGGCATGAAGACCTCGCCACGAACTTCGAATCTCGACGGATAACCTTTGCCGATCAAGCGCAACGGGACTGCGTCGATCGTGCGCACATTGTGCGTGATATCCTCGCCTGTATTCCCGTCTCCCCGTGTCGCGCCGCGCTCGAGTCTGCCATCGACGTACAGCAGGCTGACGGCGGCGCCATCCAGTTTCGGTTCCGCCGCATAGGCCAGAGCTTCGTCCCCGCTGTCGAGTTCAAGTCGATCTGCCACCCGACGATGAAAATCGCGCAACTCTTCGGCAGTGAACGCATTGTCGAGCGACAACATCGGCAATGCATGATCCACGGTTCCAAAAGCTTCGACAGGTTGGTCACCGACTCGCTGCGTCGGGGAATCGGGACTGATAAGCTCGGGATGCTGTCGTTCCGCCGTCTGAAGCTCGCGCATCAACCGGTCGTATTCCGCATCCGGAATTTCCGGATCATCCAGAACATGATAACGATAGTTGTGGTGTCGAATCTGGTCGCGAAGAGCTTCGACTTTCTTTCGAATTGCGTTTGACGCGGTCATGGGAGCATCCGAGCCGGGCAGGACTCAGGCAACCTTGATGCTGTGCTCGAACTTGATAATTTCCTCGCGCATATACCTCTCGCGCTGAATACTGAGCGTGCTGCCGGATTCGTCGAGCAATTCGGCATTGAGCGCCCGCCCGAGCGCGCGAGCCGCGACTATCATCAGATCGAATCCCGCGGCACCATCAATGTGCCCCGGTAATACGAGAAACAGGCTGATTCCGGGAATCTGCTGCTCTTTGATATTGGCAAGATCAAAACTTCCAGGCTCAACCAGGCTTGCGGCGCTGAATATGGTTTTGTCTTCGTCGCCGCCCTCAAAGCGGTGAAAAATACCAAATTTACCGTGTCGCATGCCGATGCCGCGGAGGCTCAGAATCAACTCATCCCCGCGAAAAAATCCCTGGTCACGTGCGACGAGTCGCAATGTCACGATTTTCTGGCGCGTCGCATCCGTGTCCGTTTCAGCCGCATCCGACGCGTCGGACTCCGCTTGCCCGCTCTTTGTATTCTCGCCGTCCAGCGAGGGCTCAAGCCGACCGGCACGATGCCGGGTATCCGGCTTGCTTCGTTCGCGGCGACTGTAGATATACACACCCGCGATCGCAATCATTCCGAACAACAAAAGTAACCAGCGCAGACCGTCCATCTCTTCAGTTTTGTGACCGTGAGGCTGTTCGATTATTCATCAATTGGCGCTAACTTGCTGCCATTTTCACCGCTTCGTCGAGGTCAACCGAAACCAGTCGCGACACACCGGGCTCCTGCATCGTGATGCCGATCAGCTGCCGAGCCATCTCCATCGTGACCTTATTGTGCGTGATAAAGACGAATTGTACTTTTTCGGCCATCGTCTTCACGATGTCACAGAAGCGGCCAATATTGACATCATCAAGCGGCGCATCGACCTCGTCGAGCAAGCAAAAAGGCGCAGGGTTGAGTTCGAAGATCGCGAAGATGAGTGCCACAGCGGTCAGCGCTTTTTCGCCACCGGAAAGCAATTGAATTGTGCTATTGCGCTTGCCCGGCGGACGCGCCATGACCGTCACACCCGTCGACAGGAGGTCATCACCGGTCAGTTCCAGATAGGCGTGTCCGCCGCCAAACAGTTTCGGAAATAATCGCTTGAAACCGGCGTCAACATTATCGAACGTTTTGCGGAAGCGAGTGCGCGTTTCACGATCAATTTTGCGGATCGCAGTTTCGAGCGTCGCAAGCGCATCATGCAGATCTTCGAGCTGTGAATCGAGATACTCCTTACGCTCGGATTGCTCTTTAAATTCACCGATCGCGGCAAGATTGATCGGACCCAGTCTGTCAATGCGGCGGCGAATCTTGTCGAGTTTCTCTTCCCAGCCCTCAATGGTCGCCGCCTCATCCATCTCATCGAGCAACGCCTCGAATTGAAAATTCGTCGCCGCCAGTTGCTCGGCGAATCCCTCTCGCCGCACGCGAACTTCCTGCAGCGCCATTTCGGCCTGGCCAACCTGACCCCTGGCGTCCTCTACAGACTGATCCACTTCCATCCGCCTCTGATCCAACTCGCGCAGTTCTGCGTCGATATGCTCGACCAGTTTGCGGGCGGCCGCCAATTCATCTTCGACATCGATGCGATTTTCGAGCTGCTGATCCAGCAATTCCTTGTTGTCGGCAAGCGGTGTTTCGCTCTGCTCCAGCTGTTGTCGAATTTCCTGCTCGCGCTTTTGAAACTGGAGAGATTGCGATTGCATGCGTTCCAGGCTCTGCGCTGCCGATTCCTTGCTCGAACGGCGGCTTTCATACTGGATCGTGATGGTTTGCACCGCCTGTCTGGCTTTGTCCGCCTGCTCGCGGACGCGGCGCAGCTCCTCGCGCAGCTCATCACGATGTGCCATCAGGCTGGTCTGTTGCGCCTCAAGCTCCGACAGCGTCTCTTCCGCTTCGTCGAAACCGCGACGCGATTCGCGCAACTGGTCTTCGGCTGAAATTTGTTCGTTGTCGACCTCGCCGGCTTCCTCAGCGATCGCAACCTGACGTGCTGTCGCCTGGTCGATCTCAAAGCGCGCCGAATCAAGCGCTGCTTTGATTTCGGAATACTCGCTCAGTATCGATGTCGCCTCCTGCTGCAAAGCATCGCGACGCTCCTCGAGCTGCACAAGCCGTGTTCGGCCATCCTGCACAAGCCTGGACGCGCTGTCGAAACGGGCCTGAAGCTTGCGAATTTCATTTTTCAGCCGCCGCAAATCGTGCCGTCGCGACAGCACGCCGGCGTTTGCTTCCTTATCCCGGGAAACCCGTAACCATTGTTTGCCAAGCCAGATGCCGTCTTGCGTCACCACCGAGCCGTCGGCACTCATCGAATTTCGAATTGACAATGCGTTGTGCAAAGAGTCTGCGACATGCACGCGAGCGAGTATTCGGTGCACAGACTCCGGAGCACCACTGACTTTCGATGCCAGCGAGGTGCCGTCTGTTTTGCCCTGATCGGCTGCTATGTGGTCCTGCAAGATTGTCACATTGCCGACTCGCAGCTCGGCGATACTCGACGTTACCGGGTCAATTTCCGGCACACAGATGGCTTGCAGATAATCGCCCAACACGGTTTCAACGGCATTTTGCCAGCCGTCCTGTACATCGATGGACTGCGCAACGCGTCGATTCTGATCGAGACCCGCGCCTTCGAGCCAACTCTTCACACTCTCGTCGCCCTCCCCCAGTGCAGCCTGTTGCAAGGCTTCCAGTGACGCATGTTTTCCCTGGGCAAGCTGTAATTTTTCACGGCGTTCGTCCACGAGGTGAGTCAGCTTCTGATCCTGCTCGCGCAGCTTGCGAATTTTCTCGGCCAGTTCGGCCAGATGACGATCGAATTCGTCGCGCGCCTGACGATTATGCAACTCCTGAACAGCAAGCTTCTCGAACCGTTCCTTGCTTTCGGCCTGGTTCGTAACCGTCTTTGCGTCATCCAGTTTCTTGCGACGTTCAATGTAGCTGTGGATGCGTGACTCGATTTGCTCGGAACGCATCTGCTCGACATTGCGCTGTTGCTGCGCTTCGTTGGACCTGGCCGCGAACTGATCCCACCGCTTTTGCCAATCTGCCAGGGCCGCTTCGGCTTTTTGCACGGATTCTGCCGAGGTTTTCTCGCCTTGCCGTGCCTGTTCCAGACCCGGTGTCAATTCACTCAAGGTCAAATCGAGTTGCTCAATCTCGCTCTGGTCCTTATCGATGTGCTCGGCGATTTCACGGCCCCCCTGAATCGCCTGCCGGAGATCCGATTCTTGCCGCTCTCGCAACTCGCGGGAATGCTCGATTGTCTGCTCGAGACGCGCAATCTCGGCCCCGGATTTGTAGTAACGCCCTTGCACTTCATTGAACGCATCGCCCTGCTCGCTCTGGCGATCGCGGCCGTCTTCAAGCTGCGCCTCGAGTTTGCGCTGTGCGGCGATCGTTCCCTCCAGGCTGGTCCGACGCTGCAATAAGTGAGCATTTGCGCCGCTCGCCTGCTCGTCCAGATCCGCTGCTCTCAATACCAGCAATTCAGCCGCCATTCGGCGCTCACTTTCTTTGTGACGGCCATAGCGCTCGGCCGTCTTCGCCTGCCGATTGAGATGTTGGATCTGTTTTTCGACCTCATCGAGCACGTCCTTGAGCCGGTCGAGATTGTCTTTGGTGCGTTGAATGCGGGTAGTTGTCTCGCGACGGCGCTCCTTGTACTTCGAAATACCGGCAGCTTCCTCCAGAAAGACGCGCATGTCCTCAGGCTTGGCTTCGATGAGGCGCGATATCATGCCCTGCTCAATGATCGAATAACTGCGTGCGCCCAATCCGGTACCAAGAAAAACACCGGTGATATCCTTGCGACGGCAGCGCGTGCCGTTCAGGTAGTAGTTCGAGATGCCGTCTCTGCTGACTTCACGACGAATCGCGATTTCGGCGTATTTGGCATATTCGCCTTCAAGCGCGGTCTCACTGTTGTCGAACAGCAATTCCACCGATGCGCTGCCGACCGGCTTGCGCGCGCTCGAACCACTAAAAATGACGTCGGTAATCGAATCACCGCGCAGGCGGCTCGCTGAACTTTCGCCCATCACCCAGCGTACCGCGTCAATCACGTTCGACTTGCCGCAACCATTGGGCCCGACGACGCCGACGAGGCTACTCGGGAAAGTGATGGTTGTGGGATCGACGAAGGATTTGAAGCCGGCGAGCTTGATCTTGCTTAGTCGCATGTGCTGGTGATAACGCCCTTAGCCCGTCAAATCGGGCTAGTCTAATGTAATTGAACTCATAAGACGATTGCCGCAGATACCGGACACGCAGCCGGAAATACGCCGCCAACAGCCGATTTCCGGCCTTATTCACGGTGCGGCGGCAGGGACCGGGCAGGGCCGATTCTACCCACCCTGAAGAGAACTCCGACCGCTTGTCGGTGTGTCAATCAAGGGTCGCTCGGATCACACAAAAAACCTTGCAAATAGGCTTCCATGTTCGCGCAGGCAATGTATAATCCCGCCCTTTTCTCGATCCGGCAGGAGTTGGAAATGCCCGCAAAGAAGACCGCGAGCAAAAATCGGAAGCAAGTTGCAACCTCTCGCAAGAAGGTTGCAAGGAAGCGTAATGTGTCCCGGAAAAAAGTAGCCGCACGCAAGAAACGGCCCGTAGCCCGGAAAAAGATCGCGAAGAAGAAAGTCAGCAAGAAAAAAGTATCTGCCAGGAAGAATAAGGTCAGCAAGAAGCGGCCCGTGACCCGGAAAAAGATCGCGAAGAAGAAAGTCAGCAAGAAGCGGCCCGTGACCCGGAAAAAGATCGCGAAGAAAAAAGTCAGCAAGAAGCGGCCCGTGACCCGGAAAAAGATCGCGAAGAAAAAAGTCAGCAAGAAAAAGGCGGTCAGCCGCAGGGGGCCGCCCGCTCGCAAAACATCCGTACAACGCACGAGGTCGCGTGGCGATTTGTTGTCCGGCCCAATCCACGGCATCTCGGCGTACAAGCCGCGACGTGGCGAAGACTACATGAGCACCGGACAGCAGCAGTATTTCAGTGAAATTCTGGGTGCCTGGAAGAGTGAACTCATGTTTGAGGTGGACCGCACCGTGCACCACATGCAGGACGCGGCCGCCAATTTCCCCGATCCCAATGACCGTGCAACACAGGAATCGGAATTCGGACTTGAGCTGCGGACCCGTGACCGGGAGCGCAAATTGTTGCGCAAGATCGACTCGGCGCTGAGTCGGATCGACGAAGGCAGCTATGGCTTCTGCGACGAGACTGGCGAAGAGATCGGCCTGAAGCGGCTCGAGGCCCGCCCCGTCGCAACTCTGTGTCTCGAGGCTCAGGAGCGTCGCGAGCTCGCGGAACGTCAATTCCGCGACCGGGACGACCGCTACCGCTAACGGACCGTTTGGCGGCTCCGCCGCCCTGCCCCCATGCGAATCAGTGAACCAGCCCCATACGTCGGCCGGTTTGCGCCATCGCCCACCGGCCCACTGCATTTCGGCTCCTTGCTCGCTGCCGTCGCCAGCTACCTGGAGGCGCGTCAGAAGCGTGGTCAATGGCTCGTCCGGGTCGAGGATATCGACCCGCCACGCGAACAGCCCGGTGCAACTGCGGCGATCCTGACCGCTCTCGAGCGCTACGGCTTCGAGTGGGACGGATCTGTCAGCTACCAGCGCGCCAGCTTGCCGGCGCATCAGGCCGCCATCGAGACCCTCGTAGCCGCACAACAGGCCTACCGATGCGGCTGCTCGCGCAAGGACCTTGCCGATGCCGCAAAAGGGCCGCTTGGTACGATCTATCCCGGCACCTGTCGCACACGCTGCGATGCCACCGAGACTGCAATCCGCGTACTCACCGATGACCACCCGGTCGCCTTCGTCGACGGCCTGCAGGGTCCCCAGGAGCAGCGACTTGAATCCGAGTCGGGCGATTTCATCATCCTGCGGCGCGATCGCCTCATCGCCTACCATCTCGCGGTTGTGGTCGACGATTACGGCCAGCAAATCACCGAAGTGATTCGCGGCATCGATCTTCTGGATTCGACGCCGAGACAGATATGGCTGCAGCGTCTTCTTGGCTACCCCACGCCGTCATACAGCCATATACCGGTCGTGATTCACCCCGATGGCCGCAAACTCAGCAAGGCGACCGGTGCCAGCGGTATTTCGCCAGATCATCCACGACGGACGCTGGTCGCGGCACTGGGGGCCCTCGGGCAGAAGCCGCCGGCCGACCTGCGGGCATCGTCGTTGACGGACATATGGCGCTGGGCCACGGACCATTGGCGGATGAGCGTTATGGCGGGTCGCGCTGTCATCAGCACCGGCACCAGTGCATTGGCGGCACCCCGAGATGGAGGACCGTAGGTACCGCTCAAGCTGCCAGGTTTGCCTTTCCACGGCTTGTCGGCGGACAAATTCACTGCGACGCGAGCTGAAAACGAACAACGGCATGAGGTTCGAAAGCCTCTTGACATCGGGGTGTACGATGCCCTAGCTTGATAAGTGCGACAGGGATATGCTCCCCCGCCCCCTGTTGCAATGCCTGAAGGAGTTTTACACTCCATGGCGGGCCCCCCGCGCCAGCGGGGGGCCTTTTTCTGATCAAGGTAGCTTGGCGACGGCGCCGGCATGACGACCGATAGTAATGACAAGCGCATCTTCGCCAGCGAGTTCCGCCCTGCTCGATGGCTCCGCAACCGCCACGCTCAGACGTTTTTTCCAAGGATGCCATGGGCGTGGCGTCGGCGCCTTAATTTGAATCGGGAAGTCCTGGAATTGCCGGACGGCGATGTTACCGCCGTCGATTGGGTTGTCGACGCCCATGACACACCGTCCATGGCGCCCTTGCTGGTCATCCTGCATGGCCTCGAAGGATCTGCCGACTCAATTTATGTGCGCATGATGATGCAGGCGGCGGCCGACAGGCGTTGGCGTTGCTGTGTGCTGCATTTTCGCGATTGTGGCGACTACCGTAATCGGCTGCCGAGGCGCTATCACGCCGGCGAAACCAATGACATGCACTTTTTTATTGAGAGGTTGCATAAACGCGGTCAATTCGGGTCGATTGTCGCAGCCGGTTACTCTCTGGGCGGCAACGTATTGCTCAAATACCTCGGGGAGATGGGCTCCGACACACTATTACAGGCTGCAGTTGCCGTGTCTGTGCCGCTCAACCTGCACAAATGTTCTGAGGCATTAAATACTGGTTTTTCAAAGCTTTATCAGAAGTACTTGTTAAAACGCATGAAGGCGGCCATCGCCCGAAAATTCGATCCGCACACGGCCGCCTTCGACTGGCAGCGCGCGATGAGTGCAACGACGTTTGCGGATTTCGATGACGCCGTCACAGCACCGCTGCACGGTTTCGAAAACAAGGATGACTACTACGATCGATGCAGTTCGGTGCACTTTCTCAAAGATATCCAGACGCCCACGTTGATCATAAATTCGCTGGACGATCCGTTCATGACGCCCGACGTCATCCCCGATGCCAGCCGGCTCTCCGAGCATGTCTCCCTCGAAGTCAGCGAGTCAGGCGGGCACGTGGGTTTCATCGAAGGCGGCACACCGTGGCGGCCGCGGTATTACCTGCCGCGGCGCCTGATGGGTTTTCTCGAGCCGTTTGCAGCGTAGGAGCGGCTCGTAGGAGGGCCTTCAGGCCCGATCCATGGGCCTACCTACCTCCTACGCCGCCTCGACCTCTTTCATCGACAGACGGACACGACCCTGGCGGTCAACTTCCAGCACTTTCACCCTGACCATGTCGCCCTCAGACAGCTTATCGCTGACCTTGTCGACGCGCTCGTTCGAGATCTGCGAGATATGCACGAGGCCGTCCTTGCCCGGAAGAATCGTGACAAATGCGCCGAAATCCATCAACCGAGCGACACGCCCTTCGTAAATGCGGCCAACTTCGACGTCGGCCGTGATCAACTCGATGCGGCGGAGTGCCTCCCGGCCCGACTCGCCGTCCACCGAGGCGATACGAATAGTGCCGTCGTTGTCGATATCCACGGTCGCACCGGTTTCTTCGGTGATGGAACGGATAACGGAGCCACCTTTGCCGATGACGTCGCGAATCTTGTCGGGATCGATCTTGACCGTCATGATGGTCGGCGCCCACTCGGACATTTCTTCGCGCGACTCCTTAAGCACCTTGCCCATCTCGCCAAGAATGTGCAGGCGGGCGTCCCGGGCCTGACTTAGCGCGATATCCATGATTTCGCGCGTGATGCCCTGGATCTTGATGTCCATCTGCAGCGCGGTAATTCCGCCCTCGGTGCCGGCCACCTTGAAATCCATGTCGCCGAGGTGATCTTCGTCACCAAGAATATCGGTTAGTACGGCGAAGTCGTCGCCTTCCTTGATCAGGCCCATCGCAACACCGGCGACCGGCGCCTTCAACGGCACGCCAGCATCCATGAGTGCCAGGCTCGTGCCACAGACTGAGGCCATCGAACTCGAGCCGTTGGATTCCGTAATTTCCGACACAACGCGAATGACGTAGCTGAAATCGTCGGGGCTCGGCATCACGGCCTGAATTCCCCGGCGCGCCAGTTTGCCGTGGCCGATTTCGCGGCGCTTCGGCGAACCGATGAAGCCCGTCTCTCCCACGCAGTACGGCGGGAAGTTGTAGTGCAGCATGAACGGTTCTTTGTACTCGCCGTCGAGTGCGTCGATGATCTGGGCATCCCGTCCCGTACCAAGCGTCGTAACAACGATTGCCTGCGTCTCGCCACGAGTAAAAATAGCCGATCCGTGGGCACGCGGAAGCACGCCGACCTCGACATTGATTGGCCTTACGGTCTTGCGGTCACGACCGTCAATGCGCGGCTTACCGCTGATGATGCGCTGGCGAACCATCTGCTTCTCGAGTTTGGACAAAGCACTCTTGACCTCTTCGGCACTCCAGCGGGCATCCTCGCCGTCCTCGGCCAATGCCTCCGTGGCAGCCGTCTTCGCGGCTCCAACCGCCTCCTGACGAAGCATCTTGTCGCTGATCTGGTAGGCCTCGATCAGGCTGCTCTCAGACAGTTTGGCAACCGCCTTGGCCAAGTCCTCATCCTCGGCAGGCGCTTCCCACTCCCAGGCCGGTTTGCCGGCCTCGGCTGCGAGTTTGTTGATCGCATCGATCGCCGCCTGCATTTGCTCGTGACCGAACATCACCGCGCCCAGCATGACGTCTTCCGCCAGGCAATCCGCCTCCGACTCAACCATGAGCACGGCCTCTTTGGTGCCGGCCACGACCAGATCCAGATCCGAACTCTCAAGCTCCGTTTTGCTCGGGTTCAGGATGTATTTACCGTCCTTGTAGCCGACCCTTGCGCCGCCGATGGGACCGGCGAACGGTATGCCCGAGATCGCGAGTGCGGCCGACGTGCCAATGATTGCCGGTATGTCCGGATTGACCTCGGGGTTCAGCGACAGCACGGTCGCAATCACCTGAATTTCGTTCATGAAGCCCTTCGGAAACAGCGGACGTATCGGCCGATCGATCAGGCGCGCGGTCAGTGTTTCCTTTTCGCTCGGGCGGCCCTCACGCTTGAAAAAGCCGCCTGGAATTTTTCCGGCGGCATAGGTCTTTTCCTGGTAGTTCACGGTTAACGGGAAAAACGGACGGCCGGGATCGGCGGTTTTGCGACCAACTGCAGTCACGAGAACTACGGTATCCGCCATTTTGACAATGACGGCGCCGTCCGCCTGACGTGCGACGGCACCGGTTTCGATGGTTAGCTGATGTTCCCCATACTGGAACGATTGTTTGATTACATTCACGATGCTTGCTCGTATTGAATAGGATTATGGCAACAGCGGCTGGTGGCGTGTCCTGCGAGGAAACGTCAATTCATCCAAGATATTGCCAGAAATGACCGCTGAATCAGCGGCGTAGACCGAGCCGGGAAATCAGCTCGCGGTAGCGATCCTGGTCCTTGGATTTGAGATAGTCGAGCAACTTGCGTCGCTTGTTGACCATTTTCAAAAGACCCTGACGGCTATGGTGATCCTTCTTGTGCTCACTAAAATGATCGGTGAGTTCTGAAATTCTTGCGGACAGCAGTGCTACCTGTACTTCCGGCGAACCCGTGTCAGCCTTTGCGCGACTGTACTCGGCGATAATGCCGGTTTTTGCTTCACTCGATAGTGACATCTCTTCATTTACTCCAAAACGTTCTTTCGTCTCTTAGCTCCTTTTTGCAGCGCGGTATTCTAGCGCCTGAAAGAGCCCATTAACAGCCCAACATCGATTATCCAGGTGATTCTTTCAATGCCTCCGCGGACACGGTCAGAGGCGCTCCTGTGACGGGCTGTCGGGCACCGCAAATACGCGCCGCGGCGCAAGCCTGCCGTCGTTATCCCGTTCACCAACGCCCAGGAATCGGCCGCCACTACCGTAGACCCTGCAAAGCCCGGCGACACCCGCAGGTGACGACGCAACCACCTGGCCACCACAAAACCTGAACCCGGCCGCAGACTCCAACCGAACCTCTGGCAATCGTGCCAGTGCACGGTCGGGGGGCAGCAACAGCTCCCTAAGCGCGTCGGGTCCTTCGGCCGCAACAGCCTCGACACGCTGCAAGTCCAACATTTCGTCAGCCCGAAAATCGCCGACAGTCTCACGATGCAATTGTGCCGTGTGGGCCACGGTGCCCGCAGCCAAGGCAATGTCCTCAACCAGCGTTCGCACGTACATTCCCTTGGAACACCGCACGCGGAAAACCAGCCGCGAAGCGGCGATTTCGAGCAAGTAGATCTCGTGGATCCGGATCGGCCGTGCTTCGCGCTCTACAACCTGACCCTTTCGGGCCAGCTCGTACAGGCGCTTGCCATCTTTCTTCAATGCCGAATACATCGGCGGCACCTGCATCGATTCGCCGCGAAATTGCAGCAGAATTTCAGACCACTCATCGCTGGACAGCGTCGGAACCGCCGCCTCGGCTGTCTCTACACCGGTCGCATCACCCGTATCCGTCGCCGTACCGAGCCTGGCGCTGACGCGATAGGTCTTGTCCGCGTCGAGCAGGAACGCGCAGACTTTGGTTGCTTCACCGAAACACAATGGCAACATGCCGGTCGCGGCCGGGTCCAGGGTACCGGTGTGACCGGCCTTGCGTGCCCGCAGAAGGCGTTTGACGCGCTGCAGCGCCTGGTTGGAGGTCAGACCCTGAGGCTTGTTCAGCAGCAACAGGCCGTCGATCGCCTGCAATCGATTTTGTGCGCGTTGCATCACTGGGGTCACCGTGGTTCGTCGCCGGACAGCGCGCGTTCGATCAACTTGCCGATTCGTACGCTTTCCGCCGCGCTGTCATCGTGGGCGAACCGAAGCTCGGGAACGTGGCGCACTTTGATCGTGCGGCCCAGCTTGCCGCGAAGAAATCCGGTAGCGCTCCGCAATGCCTCAAGCACCGTCTCAGGGTCGCCGTCCGGGTCGAGTAAACTGAAACCTACCTTTGCGATGCTGAGGTCGCGCGACAGGTCCACCGATGTCAGGGACACGCCTTGCAGACGCGGATCCTTGATCTGAAAGCGCAACAATTCGCTGAGAATGCGCAAAACCTGGTTGCCGAGCCGCTGATTGCGGGAAAACTCACGAGGCATTATGGTTGACCGACCCGTTCAGCGTTGACTAGTCAAGTGTACGGGCGACTTCGATGCGTTCGAAGCATTCGATCTGATCGCCAACCCGCACGTCGCTGTAATTCTTGACGCCAATCCCACACTCGGTACCGGAGCGCACCTCGTTAACATCGTCCTTGAAGCGCCGTAACGATTCCAGTTCGCCCTCGTAGATCACGACATTCTCGCGCAGTACACGGATCGGGTTGGCTCGCTTTACAAGCCCCTCGGTAACGATGCAACCGGCAATGTCACCAAATTTCGGAGATGAAAATACTTCTTTGACCTCGGCCACCCCGACGATCTGCTCACGAATTTCCGGTGACAACAGCCCACTCAATGCCGCCTTGACGTCATCGATTGCCTCGTAAATGATGCTGTAGTAGCGGACATCGACGCCGGATTCCTTGATCGCCGAGCGCGCGGCGGCATCGGCACGAACATTGAAGCCGATGATGACAGCGTTGGATGCCGCCGCGAGCGTTGCATCGGTTTCGGTAATGCCACCGACGCCGGAACTCAAGACCTTGACCTTCACTTCCTCGTTCGACAACTTGGTCAAAGAGTCTCTGAGTGCCTCGGCACTACCGTGCACATCCGACTTGATAATGACAGAGATGGTCGAGCTGCTGGTGTCCTGCATCTGGCTGAACATGTCCTCGAGCTTGGATGCCTGCTGCAGCGCCAGCTTGGCCTCGCGGGCCCTGCCCTGACGGTACTCGGCTACTTCGCGCGCCTTGCGTTCGTTCTTGACGACGAGAAAGTCATCGCCCGCGCTCGGCGTTTTTGACAGGCCAAGAACGGCGACTGGAGTTGAGGGCCCGGCGGAATCAATTGGATTCTGCGCTTCATCAAACATCCTGCGGACGCGTCCGTACTCCTCGCCCGCAATGATCATATCTCCCTGCCTGAGCGTCCCGGACTGCACGAGCAGGGTTGCAACGGCACCGCGCCCCTTCTCCAGGCTCGATTCGATGACGAGGCCCCGTGCCGGGCTGTCTTCGACAGCCGACAGGTCCATGACCTCCGCCTGCAGCAGAATGGAGTCCAGCAGCGCATCGACACCTTCACCCGTGCGCGCGGAAACGTTCACGAACAATTGCTCGCCGCCCCAATCTTCGGCGACGACTTCGTGCTTCGAGAGCTCTGTCCTGACGCGTTCCGGATCGGCATTTTCAAGGTCAATCTTGTTGACCGCGACAACAAGCGGCACCCCGGCCGCCTTGGCATGCAGCACGGCCTCAACCGTCTGCGGCATGACGCCATCGTCGGCCGCGACCACGAGCACGACTATATCGGTGGCCTGCGCGCCCCGCGCACGCATCGCGGTGAATGCAGCGTGACCGGGCGTATCGAGGAACGTTATTCTGCCCTTATCGGTATCGACCGAGTAAGCGCCGATATGCTGCGTGATTCCACCGGCCTCCCCGTCTGCAACCTTGGTGCTCCGTATGTGATCGAGCAACGATGTCTTGCCATGATCGACATGGCCCATGATCGTAACGACCGGCGGCCTTGATACTTTCTCGCCACTGACTTCCCTTTCGTCAGCCAACAACTGTTCGTCGACGTCCGCCGCGGATATCGGTCGCGCGATGTGACCCAGCTCCTCGACAGCAAGCAACGCCGTATCCTGGTCAATGACCTGGTTGATCGTCACCATGGCGCCGAGATTGAAGAGCACTTTGACGACTTCATTGCCCTTGATCGCCATACGCTGCGCGAGTTCGGACACTGCGATATTTTCCGGAACTTCAACCTCACGAATGACCGGCGCCGTCGGTTTTTCGAATCCGTGCTGTGAATCGGAGTTAATCGACGCTCGGCGCCGCCGCATGGGTGTCTTGCGCCTGCGCCGGCCGCTCTTGTCACCGGCGACGTGCAATTCCTTGCGGCCGTAGCGTGTCTCACTCGGCCTGGACTTCGCCTTCTCCTTCGAACGGCGCACGCGCGCGTCTTGCTCGGCTTTCTCTAACCGGGACTTTTCTTCGGCCGCCGTGGCCGCGTCCTGCTCTGCCACCTTTCTGGTTTCTTCTTCGGCATCGATTCGTGCCTGTTCCTGTTCGCGTCGCTTTTCTTCTTCCAGTCGCTCCGACTCTTCTTTCTTCGCCTGGATTCGTTCCTGCTCGCGTTTTTCTTCTTCGACACGTTCCTCGGCCTCGAGGCGCTGGCGGTCGAGCTCTTCCTGTTCTTTCTGCGCCTGCTCTTCGAGCACATCCCGTTTGATGTAGGTGCGCTTGCGACGCACCTCGACGTTGACAGTGCGTGAGCGGCCCTGCGCGCCCGACAGCCTCAACTGCGATAGCGTCTTACGATTCAGCGTGATGCGTCTTGGCGCTGCATCACCGACCGACGTACCGGTCTGACCGTGGCTGCGCCGCAAATGCGTCAACAGCTCGAGCTTCGCATCGTCGCCAATTGTATCGTCCGAACCACTGACCGTTATGCCGGCCTCGTCGAGCTGTGAAAGCAACTTATCGACCGGTACTTTCAGCACCTCGGCAAATTGTGAAACTGTGACATTAGCCATTCTTTAAACTCCGCGTAACCCAGCGCTCAGGCTTGTTGTTCCGCTTCGAACCAATGCGCCCGCGCCTTCATGATCAATACCCCCGCCAACTCCCGATCCATTTCTTGGATTTCGAGCAGATCATCGGTGGCAAGCTCAGCCAGATCTTCGCGCGTCACGACGCCTTTGCTTGCCAGCACATACGCCAATCCCTTGTCCATGCCCTCGAGGCTCAGGAGATCTTCGGCCGGCTCGGTCTCGTCGATCTTCTCTTCCTGCACGATCGCCTGCGTCAACAAAACGTCACGCGCGCGATTGCGCAGCTCGGTGACAATATCTTCATCGAACTCCTCGATTTCGATCAGCTCCGACGCCGGGACATACGCCACTTCTTCCATCGTCGAAAAACCTTCCTGCACAAGGATCAGAGACACTTCTTCATCCACATCGAGCTGTTTCGAGAACAGCTCGATCAGCTCGCGCGTTTCGGATTCGCTCTTTTGCTCGGCGTCGGCGGCCGTCATCACATTGAGCTCCCACCCGCTGAGTTCGCTCGCCAAACGGATATTTTGGCCGCCACGACCGATTGCCTGGGAAAGTTTTTCCTCTTCAACCGCGATATCCATGCTGTGCGCATCCTCATCGACCACGATCGAAACGACCTCGGCCGGCGACATCGCGTTGATGACAAATTGCGCCGTGTTTTCATCCCACAGAATAATGTCGACTCGCTCGCCGGCAAGCTCGTTCGATACGGCCTGCACGCGGGAACCCCGCATGCCGACGCACGCGCCAACCGCATCGATCCGGCTGTCGTTGCTCCTGACGGCGATCTTGGCGCGCAGCCCCGGATCCCTGGCAGCGCCGAGAATATCGATGAGTCCCTGCCCGACCTCCGGCACCTCTATTTTAAAAAGTTCGATCAGGAACTGTGGTGACGTGCGCGTCATGAACAACTGCGGGCCACGGGGCTCGGGTCGTACTTCCGTCAGCAGCGCCTTGATGCGATCCTGCGGCCGCACCGGCTCACGCGGAACCATATGCTCGCGTGGCACAAAACCTTCGGCGTTACCGCCAAGATCGATGAACACGCCGTTTCGATCGACGCGCTTGACGAGACCGGATAGCATTTCACCCTCGCGGCCTGTGAATTCCTCGACGACCTGCTCACGCTCGGCCTCGCGCACCTTCTGCACGATGACCTGCTTCGCGGTCTGTGCCGCAATGCGGCCGAATTCGACCGAGTCCATCGGCACCTCGACATAACCGCCCGGCTCTGCGGCCGGATCGACATCGACTGCGTCGATCATGCGCAGTTCGCGATCGGGAAATTCCAGTTCGGTCGACTCGTCTTCGAACACGAGCCAGCGCTGGAACGTTTCATAGGTTCCTTCCTCGCGATCGATCGCGACACGGACGTCGATATCGTCGCCATGCTTTCTGCGTGTTGCGGTCGCCAGTGCTGCTTCGATGGCCTCGAAAATAATGTCCTTTTCAACGCCCTTCTCATTCGAGACAGCATCGACCACCAACAAAATCTCTTTGCTCATTGCCTGAAACTCCAAATCAGCCCGGGGACCTCAGGTCCTCGCGGGCACCAGTCGCGCGGTGTCTATCATCGCCATCGGCAACGTATGCGACTCACCGTCCACATTCACTACAATGTTCTCGTCATCCGACGACACCAGCGTGCCGCGGAACCGTCTGCGTCCTGCTATCGAAAAGCGCATCTGCACTTTCACTGTTTCGCCCTTAAACCTTTGAAAATGCTCAGTTTTTGTCAACTTTCGGTCAAGCCCCGGCGATGACACCTCAAGGTCGTACTTGCCCGCAACAGGATCCTCGACATCCAGCAGGGCGCTAACCGCCAGGCTGACCTTCTCGCAGTCTTCCAACCCGATGCCGCCGGGCTTGTCGATGAACACCCGGACGACGTCGTGTCCCCCGGAGAGCCTGGCCTCGAGATCGGATAATTCGTAGCCCAGACGCTCAATGGCCGGCTGCAACAGTCTCGCGAGTTCCTCGCTGCCCATAAAATCAACTAACACTCTGTTTCAAAACAAAAAATGGGCCAATGGCCCATTCCAACAGCGCGATGTCGTTGCCCTGCAGACAACAAAAAACCCCTGAGCGGGGCCTCTTCTACCAAGACTTTGGTAGCGGGAGCGTAGCACCGACTATGTCGGCCAATCCGAAACCCGCCGGTTTCGGCCCCACCACCGCGCTGGCGCGGGATTATACGGTAATCGCAAGCCCCTGCGCAATGCCGAAAGCGACTACTTTACGGCACCATTTTGGCCCACACTCCTCTGTCAGGCACGCCCACGCCATTCTCGCCGGCGCTACGTTGAGATCGACGGGGGTTGGCCAATGTTGCGCGGCACAATCGAAGGAAGAATTGACAATGTCTGACAGTGAAATATTTGGCCCATTGCCGGTTGATGAATGGGATGACTCTTTGGCGCAGGTTGTCGCCGACATGGACGGCCGGCCGATCAACCTTCACCGCCTGATGGCGCACCATCCCAAATTGCTCAAAGCCTGGTGGAATTTTCGCAACCATGTGGTCACTGGTGGGGATCTGGGCCGCCGACATGGGGAACTCGTGATCCTGCGCGTCGCCCTGCACATGCGTGCCTGGTACGAGTGGGCCGCACACGTTCAACGCGCCCTTGCCTGCGGCATCACGCTCGAGGAAATCGAGCGCGTCAAGCAGGGAGCGTCGGCTTCCGGGTGGGAAGCCGGCGAAGCGCTGTTGTTGCAGGCGGTCGACGAGGTCGTTGCGGACCGGATGATTTCGCCGCAGACGCTGCAGGATTTGAGCGGCCATTTCAGCAACCGGCAGATCATGGACATGATGGGCATTTACGGGATGTATGTGACCGTCGGCTGCATGGCGAATACCTGGCTCCTCGAGCTCGACCAGCACGTGGAAACGCAGCTGCCGGACACTGTTACGCGAGACGATTTTCAAGACGCGCTGACTGCAATTATTTGATCCGTTGACTGCGATTCGGCGCCATTTCCCGCGAAAAAAAGAGCCCCGGCACAATCGATCGTGCCGGAGCTGCAAACGTCGGGGGGTATGACGCTTGTTCGAAATTCAAGCCAGATCGTCTAACCGTGCCTCTTCGGGCCTCTATCGAGAGGCAACGGTAGCGCAGCGGGCGACCCCACCCAATCGTGGTAAATACGGATCAACCGATCGATTTCCGAAGCGCATAATTCGAGTGCCTGCAAAAAACAGGGACGTGACGGGTATTGGCAAAAAATGCGACATCAGAGACGTGAGAGCTGGCGCGGATGCGACGATGGACGATGCGGTATCCCACCGGCCTGAACGCAGCCAGTTGTCCGGGGACTCTCTCCCCCGGCGCTGGTTGGCAAGAGAAAGCCCTGTAGGGTGGACGCCTTACAGGGCTTTTGTCGTTACAGCTACACGATAGACGGCATGCCCAAGACCCGGTCATTCATGAGTTACGCCTTCCGGCCGTTCTTTCTCTTGAACGGCCTATTCGCCATCGTCGTCATCTCGAGCTGGCTCATGGCGTTGCACGGAACCATACTCGTGTCTGGTCCCGCAAACATGCTGTACTGGCATGGTCACGAAATGGTGGTCGGATTTGCCATGGCTGCCGTGGCAGGTTTCGTTTTGACGGCGGTGGCCACCTGGACGGATCGTCCACCGCTGCGGGGAAAATTGCTCGGAGTCCTGGTTGTCTCGTGGTTTCTCGGGCGGCTGACCATGATGGCCACGACCTGGCTGCCCTATTGGCTGGTTGCTTCCGTAGACACGATCTTCCCATTCCTGCTGGCCTTGCTGGTCGGACGGGAGGTGGTTGGCGGGAGTAGTCGTCGTAATTATCCCATCGTCGGAATCATCCTGGTTCTGGCGGTTCTGAATCTGTTGTATCACCTGGGCGTCATGCGCATCCTGCCCGGCATGGACCGCCTGGCGCTGTACTTTCTGATTCACCTTTTACTGCTCATGATCACGGTCATCGCAGGGCGGATCATTCCCAATTTCACGGCCAACTGGTTGCGCGCCCGGGGTGATGAGCGACTGCCTGAGAATCATCCGCTGACGGATGCGATTGCCGTGGTGGCAACCATCGCCACCGGTGTGTCCATCAGCTTGACCCCTTTCGGTCCTGTCACAGGACTCTTCGCAATGGTGGCGGCGCTATCCCATGCTGTTCGACTTGCCCGCTGGCGTGGGCTGGCGACCAGATCGGAGCCACTGTTGTTCGTGCTGCACGTGGCCTATCTGTGGCTGCCGGTGGGTTACGCGCTGACGGCGCTGGCCGCCTTTGGCCTGATCTTTCCTGCCACCGCAGCGCTGCACGCTCTGGCCATGGGCGCGATTGGCACGATGATCCTGGCCGTCACCAGCCGCGTTGCACTGGCGCACACCGGGCGTCCACTCCATGCACCCCGGCTTATCGTGTTTTCTTATGCAATCCTGAGTGCCGCCGTGCTCGCGCGGGTCTTAAGCCCATTGAACGCGGGCCTGTACATTGCACTGATCGACCTGTCCGCTCTGGGCTGGATCGTGACATTCGCAATCTTCACCGCGGTCTACTGGCCTGTTCTAACGCGGCGCCGGGTAGACTAGCTCAAAATCTCCTGGTTGAAAGTGATAGGGTTTCCCGGCGGAAAGAGCGATGCACGCGGGCAACGATTGTGTAACGGGGGCGACATGGCAAACACGGAAATCATCGAACTGGAACGCAAGATATTCGAACTCACTGCAAAGCTGACTGAACTGCGCAAATCCAGCGCCGGCGATAAAGTAAAAAACTATGCATTTACAACGATAGACGGCGAAACCAGTTTGTTGGGCATGTTCGGCGACAAGGCAACTTTGCTGCTCATTCACAATATGGGTCAGGGATGTCGCTATTGCACGCTGTGGGCGGACGGCTTCAACGGTTTTCTCAAACATCTCGAGTCCGTGATGTCGGTTGTTCTGGTATCAAAAGATCCACCGGAGCTGCAGCGCCAGTTCGCCAATTCAAGAGAGTGGCGATTCCGCCTGGCCTCTCACGGTGGCGGCGAGTACATACGCGAGCAGACAGTTATGGAGGACGCCGAGAACATGCCGGGAGCCGTCGTCTATGAGCGGGACGGCGACAAGATCACTCGCAAGAACAGCTGCGCATTCGGTCCGGGCGATCTCTATTGCTCAATGTGGGGCCTGCTCGGGCTCGCCGGTTTGGGCGAGGATGACTGGACGCCGCAGTATGCTTACTGGAAACGGCCTGAAAAGATGGATGACGGTGGCGCGAACTTACCAGACTGAAGTGCAAGCCGGCTGACGGCCGAGATTGTGTGAAAACGTCGATCTCGTTTTTGCGCCAACGCCCGTCTTCGCGAGCGTAGCGAAGCCATCTCAGAAAAACAGCGATTTGCAGATTGCTTCGCTACGCTTGTATGTTTTTTTACCTTAAATCTGGATGATGAATAAGCGCCAGGGATCAGCAAAATGACAGGCCGCTTACGGCCATAACCGGCCAGTCGAAAGACAATGTGCTTCGCAGCCTGAGCAGTTGCGATTGTCTGGCGGGTTCCGCCCTGCAGCCGTCGACCCTGTTGGTGCCCAGATCAGTCTTCATTGCAGTTCAAACATATGTAGAACATGTAATTTGCTACATGACAATTCGGTATAACTGCGATACAAACAAGAAGAGACACATCGAGGGAGAATTTGATGGACACCATCCGCAATCGCGCCA
>Ga0209980_10000283_pt1 | contig 27150 bp, 24 predicted proteins | sample CR02metaG_FD_183611 | JGI IMG/M metagenome (GOLD analysis project Ga0209980, IMG submission 183611) | Deep subsurface microbial communities from Mariana Trench to uncover new lineages of life (NeLLi) - CR02 metaG (SPAdes) (version 2) | ecosystem: Environmental > Aquatic > Marine > Ocean trench...
CAACTGCGCGTGGACCATCGACGGCGAGGACGCGGATCGATCGCTGTTCGACATGATCCGGCACACCCACGCGAGCCACCCTGGCCGCGTTCTGTCCGCCTACGAAGACAATTCCGCGGTGATGTCCGGGAGCGTCGCCACCTGGTTCTTTCCCGATGCCGAAAGCCACCGCTACCGGGCGGTGGAAGAAAGCGTGGACATCCTGATGAAGGTGGAAACCCACAACCATCCCACCGCCATATCCCCCTATCCCGGCGCCGCAACCGGCTCCGGCGGCGAGATCCGCGACGAGGCCGCAACCGGCAGAGGCGCGCGCTTCAAGGCTGGCCTCACCGGCTTCTCGGTATCGAACCTGAACATCCCGGGTTTCGGGCAGCCCTGGGAGGGGGATCACGGGCGCCCCGAGCGCATCGCCTCGGCACTGGACATCATGCTGGAAGGGCCCGTCGGCGCGGCTTCGTTCAATAACGAATTCGGCCGCCCTGCCCTGAATGGCTACTTTCGCACCCTGGAGCTGGAGATGAACGCCGATGGTGCCGAGCCCGAGGTACGCGGCTACCACAAACCCATCATGGTAGCCGGCGGGCTGGGTACCATCCGTCGCGCTCAGATCGCAAAGGACGGCTTTCCGGAAGGCACGCATATCGTCGTCCTCGGCGGCCCCGCCATGCTCATCGGGCTGGGCGGCGGCGCCGCCTCGTCCATGGCCTCCGGAGAAGGCGAAGAGACCCTGGACTTCGCCTCGGTGCAGCGCGACAACCCGGAGATGCAACGCCGTTGCCAGGAGGTCATCGATCGCTGCTGGCAACTGGGCGACGGCAACCCTATTCAGTCGCTGCACGACGTGGGCGCTGGCGGACTTTCCAACGCCGTACCCGAGCTCATCCACGGCGCCGAACGCGGCGGCGATTTCGATCTTCGCGCCATACCCTGCGACGACCCTGGCATGTCGCCCATGGAGATCTGGTGCAACGAGGCCCAGGAACGCTATGTGCTCGCCATCGGGGCGGCGGACGTGGAACGCTTCGCGGCCATCTGTGCGCGGGAGCGCTGTCCATGGGCGATCCTCGGCAACGCCAGGGACGCGCGGCGTCTGCTGGTCGCCGACCGCCTCGACGGCAGCCGCCCTATCGATCTGCCCATGTCCCTGCTGTTCGGCAATCCGCCGACCATGCACCGCACCGTCACCCGCCGGCCAGGACCAACGACGACCTTGAATCTCGAAGGCCTGGATCTCGACGATGCGGCGCGGCGCGTACTGCGCCTGCCCGGTGTCGCCGATAAGACCTTTCTCATCACCATTGGCGATCGCACCGTGGGTGGGTTGTCGGTGCGGGATCAAATGGTCGGCCCGTGGCAGGTGCCGGTAGCCGATTGCGCCGTTACCGCCAGCGGCTTTCAAGGCTACACCGGTGAAGCCATGGCCATGGGCGAGCGCGCGCCGCTCGCGTTGATCGATGGGCCTGCGTCCGGTCGCATGGCGGTAGCGGAGGCCATCATGAACATCGCCGCGGCGCCCATCGAGACCTTAAGCGACATCGTGCTGTCCGCCAACTGGATGGCCGCCTGCGGTCATCCCGGGGAGGATGCGAAGCTCTTCGACACGGTACGCGCCGTGGGCATGGAGCTCTGCCCGGCACTGGGCATCGCCATTCCCGTGGGCAAGGATTCGTTGTCCATGAAAACCGTGTGGCAGCAGCAGGGGCGCGAACGTGCGGTCACCGCGCCGTTGTCTCTGGTGGTAAGTGCCTTCGCGCCGGTCAGCGACGTTCGCCGCGCGCTGACTCCGGAGCTGCGTGACGATGCCGGCGAAAGCGAATTGTGGCTGGTGGATCTCGCCGCGGGGCGCCTGCGCCTTGGAGGCTCTGCACTCGCACAAGTCCACGCACAGCTGGGAAGCGAATGTCCCGACGTGGAAGACGCGACCACGATTCGCGATTTCTTCGCGAGCCTGCAATGGCTCAACGCGCAAGGGTTGGTGCTCGCCTACCATGATCGCTCCGACGGCGGGCTGTTCGTCACCCTGTGCGAAATGGCCTTCGCGGGACACACGGGCCTGCACGTGAACCTGGACACCGTGGGCGAGGACCCGATGGCCGCGCTGTTCGCCGAGGAGCTCGGCGCCGTTTTGCAGATCCGCAAAGCCGACAGGGATCGCGTGCTGGAACGCTTCACGGCATCGCCGGCGCTAACCGGTCACGTGCATTTTCTGGGTACGCCCGGCGGCGACGACCGGCTGCGCTTCGAGCACGGCGGCGAAAGGCTCTTGGACACGCCGCGAAGCGTCCTGCAGCGCGTGTGGCGCGAGACCAGTTACCACATGCAGGCGCTTCGCGACCATCCCGATTGTGCCCTGGAAGAGCTGCAGCGGCTGGACGACCGCCAAGCGCAGCCTCTGCATGCGTGCTTGAGTTTCGATCCCGGGGAAGACATCTGCGCGCCTTTCGTGGTTGGCCGGCGGCCAGCGGTGGCCATACTGCGCGAGCAGGGTGTGAACGGGCAGGTGGAGATGGCGGCGGCCTTCGATCGCGCCGGATTCGACGCCATCGACGTGCACATGACCGACATTCTGGAGGAACGGGTGTCGCTTGAGGATTTCCAGGGCATTGCCGCCTGCGGCGGCTTCTCCTACGGGGACGTGCTCGGCGCCGGCGGCGGCTGGGCCAGCACCATCCTGTACAACGAGCGCAGCCGCGTCGCCTTCGGTGAATTTTTCGCCCGCAGCGACACCTTCGCCCTGGGCGTGTGCAACGGCTGCCAGATGTTTGCCCACCTGGGCGAGCTGGTGAGCGGTGCCGAGCACTGGCCGCGCTTCCTGCGTAACCGATCCGAGCAGTTCGAAGCGCGCCTGGTGATGGTGGAAGTCTGTGACTCGCCGTCGATATTCTTCGACCGCATGCAGGGCTCGGTGCTGCCGGTGCCGGTGGCCCACGGTGAGGGGCGGGCCGAATTCCGCAATCACGGCGACCTGCAAGCCGTCCGGGAACAGCGGCTCACCTGCCTGCGCTACGTGGAAAGTGCCGGCCGGCCGGCGCTCGCCTATCCCGCCAATCCCAACGGCTCCAGCGACGGCATCACCGGCCTGACCACAGCCGACGGCCGGGTCACCATTCTCATGCCCCATCCCGAGCGCGTGTTTCGCAGCCTGCAGCACTCCTGGCACCCGCCTGGCTGGGGGGAAGACGGCCCCTGGCTGCGCATGTTCCGCAACGCTCGGGCCTGGCTGAAATAGCCCCCATCGACCCCGCGGGCAGCCCGGATCGTGAGATTTACGTGAGAATTCTGCCCTAAACTTGGTCCATACAGTGAACGACCGCGCCAGGACCACAGGACATCGAAATGCTGATCAGACGACCCGCCGACATCAAGAGCTCCGACATCACCGACGAGGCCGTGTACCTCGACCGGCGCCGCTTCATGGGAAATGCTACGGGCCTCGCCGCTGCAACGGCGCTGGCGGCCGCAGCGCCGGGGCTGCTGCTACCCCGCGGCGCGTCGGCGCTGGCCACGGATGCGGCGGCCACGGGTGCAGTCCTGCCGGGCGTAACCGATGGTCCCTTCTCCACCGACGAGGATCCGACCTCTTACAAAGACATTACGCGTTATAACAACTTTTACGAGTTCGGCACCGGCAAGCAGGACCCGGCCGCCAATTCCGGGCGCTTCAAGCCGCAGCCGTGGAAAGTGAAGATCATCGGTGAGTGCGAAAAGCCCGGAGAGTACGATCTCGACAACATCATCAAGCAGCACACCCTGGAGGAGCGCATTTACCGGCTGCGCTGTGTCGAGGCCTGGTCCATGGTGATCCCCTGGGTCGGTGTGCCCCTGGGGCCGGTGCTGGCGCGCTTCAAACCCACCTCCAAAGCCAAGTACGTGGCCTTCCGTACCGTCTTCCGACCCACCGAGATGCCGGGACAGCAGCGCGGCTTCCTGGACTGGCCTTACGTGGAGGGGTTGCGCATGGACGAGGCCATGAATCCACTGACGCTCCTGTCGGTGGGCATCTACGGCCGCGTCCTGCCGAACCAGAACGGTGCGCCGATCCGTCTGGTGGTGCCGTGGAAGTACGGATTCAAGAGCATCAAATCCATCGTCACCATTCGCTTTACCGAAGAGCAGCCACCGGCCACCTGGAATCTGCAAGCGCCCCGGGAGTACGGTTTCTATTCCAACGTCAATCCGGAAGTCAGCCATCCACGCTGGAGCCAACGCCGGGAACGGCGCATCGGCGACATCCTCAAACGCTACACCCTGCCGTTCAACGGTTACGGCGAGCAGGTCGCAAGCATGTACAGCGGCATGGATCTGCGCAAGAATTTCTAACGCCGGATATTCTCTTCATGAATCAGCAGCAGCTCGTCAGCCGCGTGCTCAAACCCGCGCTCTTCGCCGCGGCACTGGTGCCGCTCGCGCTGCTGGTGTGGAATGCTCTGCACGATGGGCTCGGCGCCAACCCGGTGGAAGCCATCACCTTCAAGACCGGCGATTGGGGATTGCGCTTTCTGCTCATCACCCTGTGCGTGACGCCGCTTCGGCGCATCACGGGCTGGCAGTGGCTTGCGCGAATCCGGCGTATGCTGGGCCTGTTCGCGTTCTTTTACATCTGCCTGCACTTTTCGACTTACCTGGTGTTGGATGCGTTTTTCGATCTTCGCACTATCCTCGAAGACATCACCGACCGCACCTACATCACCCTCGGCTTCACGAGCTTCCTGCTGCTCATACCCCTGGCCGTGACCTCCACCAACGCCATGGTGCGGCGCCTGGGCGGTCAGCGCTGGCGCCGTCTGCACCGGCTGGCCTATGTGGTCGCCTCGGGCGGCGTGCTGCATTTCCTGTGGTTGGTGAAGGCGGATCTGCGCGAGCCGCTCATCTATCTGGGAATACTGCTGCTGCTGTTTCTCGCCCGCGTGCCCGCCGTCGCCGAGCGGCTGGCGAAGATCCGCACGCGCCCTACCCCGCCGAAGAACGACATGCGTTCCCATCAGCCTGCGATGAACTCGACGACTTGAAATGCGTAGCAAGGATTCCCGTTGAGCAAGAAGCCTTCCGTGTCGGAAGAGGATGCGGCGTTGTTTCGCAATGCCGCCAGTGACGTGCGCGTGCTCGAGGACGACCGCGTCCCCGCGCACCGGCATCCTCCCAAAGCCCGGCCGAAATCTGCAGCCGGGATCAGCACACCCGCTGCCAGCCGGGAAAAAGTCGAGAAAAGCATCAGGGCCCCGGAACGGGACGGCGAGCAGCTGTTCGTGCGCCCCGGTCTGCAACAGAAGCAGGTAAAGCGGCTGCGCCGCGGGCAGATTCCCATCGCCGCCGAAGCCGACCTGCACGGCACGCGCATCCACGAGGCGCGGGTGTTGTTAGAAGAATTCCTGCGCGACTGCCGCGCCGAAGGGCTTCGCTGTGTGCGCGTGATTCACGGCAAGGGGCTCGGTTCCCGCGACGGGCACGCGGTGCTCAAGTGGGAAGTGGATGACTGGCTGCGGCGCCACGACGGGGTGATGGCTTTTTGCACCGCGCAACCGCGGGATGGGGGGACGGGGGCGGTTTATGTTCTGTTGAAGGATTGAGCGCCCCTCACCCCGCCCTCTCCCCCGGAGGGGAGAAGGAGAAGACGTGGGGTATTTCCTTGTGCACCGAGCCCATCCCTGATGATCCCTGTGCACGGCTGTCACTCTACGGACCAGGGCTCGGCTGCCGATGTGAGAAAACTCACACCGGATCCGAATCGATGAGTTCCCGCACCGCCATGGTGGCATAGGCGCCGGCTGGCAAGGCGAAAGACACCATGAGCCGATCCGCGGCCTCGAAGCCCACCTCCAACTCCCGCAACGGTACCCGCAAGGCCCGGCGGGCGCTCTTGAGTCCGGCGGCATCGAGGCCACGGCACCAGGCGCTGCAGCCGGCCAGCGCCGCCTCCTCCAGCGCCAGGGCCTCGCCGCAAGCGAGCGGCTCGCCGCGGCCCCACATGGGCCCGGTGGGATGCAGGTCCATTCGCGCAAGGCGCCCGTCGATGTCGGCGTCCGGCTCCGTCAGCGTGAAAACACTGTGGCTGCCATCCAGCATCAACGCCTCTCCGGGAAGCGCGCGACGCCAGCTGCCATCGTGAACGCGGCGGGCGAGCACGCGATTGAACAACAGTGAGCGGGCCGCCGACAGGTAAAGCCCGTGGCGGACGCGATCGCGAACCCGCTTTCCCTCGGCCAGCATTTCCCAGGCGCCGACCACATTGCCGCTGTCTCGCCCGAATCGCTGCCCGCCGAAGTAGTTCGGCACGCCGCTGGCGGCCAGCTCGCGGACGCGGGATTTCAGCGCTTGCCTGTCACCCTCGAAGCCCTGCACACGAATGCGGAAGCGATTGCCCTGCAGAACACCGCGGCGAAGCTTCTTTCGATGCCGCGTGACCCGCAACACCTCCACCTGGTCCGAGAGAATGGCTCCCCAATCGGGCTCGGCGCGGCCCTCCATGGGCACGCTGAACCACTGGGTGGTGACGGCGGCGCGATCTTTCAGCCCCGCATAACCCACGTCGCGTCCGGCCACGCCCGCCAACCGGGCCAGCGCCCCCGCCAGCCAGCGGGTATTGGTGTCGATCTTGCGGATCTGGAGCCAGGCGTGGGGGCCCTCGCCCTCGGGCTCGAATCCCAGTAGCTCCTCCACCGAGAAGTCTTCGCTGTGCTGCTTGATACGGCCCCGTGCCGGCGCAGACCCGTAGGCGCGGGGGAGATCCCGCGGCGGGATGAAGAAGCGCGCCGATTCCTCGCGATTCGAGTTCACTCCTCCAGCAACACCACCGCGTGGGCGGCGATGCCCTCGCCGCGGCCGACGAAACCCATTTTTTCGGTGGTGGTGGCCTTTACGTTGACCCGGTTGGCGGCGATTCCGAGATCGGCGGCGATGTTGGCGCGCATCTGCGCCACGTGAGCAGCCAGGCGCGGCTCCTCGGCGACGATGGTCAGATCCGCGTTGCCGACCCTGAGGCCCTGGTCGGCCAGGGTCGCGATCACGCGGCGCAGCAGAATTCTACTGTCGATGTTCTCGTAGCTGGGATCGTCGTCGGGGAAGTGCTTGCCGATGTCGCCACCGCCGGCGGCGCCGATGAGCGCGTCGCACAAAGCATGCAGCGCCACGTCGCCGTCGGAGTGGGCTGCGAGTCCCTTGTCGTGGGGGATGGTTACACCACCGAGCACCAGGCGCTCGCCGGCAGCCAAGCGGTGGGCATCGTATCCGTGGCCGATCCTCATGATGCTTCCTCCATGCGCGTGAGAAACATTTCCGCCAGCTTCAGATCCTCCGGCTGCGTGATCTTGATGTTGTCCTCGTGACCCTGCACCAGCCGTGGACGGGCACCGGTGAGCTCTATGGCCTGGGCCTCGTCGGTCACCTTGCGGCCTGCGTCGACGCATCGCCGTATGGCGTCGCGCAGCGCGCCCAGGCGAAACATCTGCGGCGTCTGCGCGTGCCACAGGGACTCCCGGCTGACCGTCTCGCTGATACGGCCGTCGCCATCGGCGCGCTTCATGGTGTCTTTGACCGGCATCGCCAGCAATCCGCCCACCTCGTCCGAGCACAACTGATCCATGAGCCGATCGATGTCCTCAGTGCGCAGACAGGGGCGCACCGCGTCGTGCACCAGAACCCAGTCCTCCATGGATGCGTGCTCGGTCAATGCATCGAGACTGTTGAGCACGGAGTCGCAGCGCTCGTCACCACCGGCAGCCACCAGCGGCGGGCGCGTAAACGGCGTCCGGATCTCCGGCCACCAGCGATCGTCCGCGGCCAGCGCCACCATGACACCGGAAATGCGCGGATGGTTGCACAAGCGCGCGAGCGTATGCGCGATAACCGGTCGACCCAGCAGGGACAGATACTGCTTCGGTACTTCGCCGCCCATACGCGTTCCGATACCGGCAGCGGGCACGACGGCCCAGAATCTCGGCCCATTTTGATTTTCCGCGACCATGGGGTTCCCCCGTCTTCCTCCCTCTCCCTCCCTTGGTGGGGACAGGGCCGGGGTGAGGGGGGATCAATCCTCGACGATCTGGAAGTAGATTTCGTCCTTGCGAATCATGCCAAGCTCCCGCCGCGCGCGCTCTTCCACGGCATCGAGGCCGGTCTTCAGATCGCGCACCTCTGCTTCCAGCCGTTGGTTGCGGCTATGGAGCAGGACGTTTTCCGAAGTTTGCCGATCGATGGCCTGGCGCAAGCGCCAGACTTCGACGAGACTCTTGTCGCCGACCCAGAGACGAAACTGCACCAGTGCGAGCAGCGAAACCAGCAATACGACCAATGCTTTCACGTTGTTGATATATTGTAGAAGGCTTTTCGCCCGGGATAGACACAAGCGCCGTCTGGCCTGAGCTGTTCCTCGATGCGCAACAGGCGGTTGTACTTGGCGGTGCGATCCGTGCGTGACAGGGATCCGGTCTTGATCTGACCGGCGCCGGTGGCCACGGCCAAATCGGCGATGGTGGTGTCTTCGGTTTCCCCCGAACGATGGGAAATCACCACCGTGTAGTTCGCCTTCATGGCCGTATGGATGGCCTCGAGGGTCTCGGTCAAGGTACCGACTTGATTGAGCTTGATGAGCACGGAGTTGGCGACGCCGCGCTCGATGCCCGTTGCGATGGTCTTCGCATGGGTGACGAAGAGATCGTCGCCCACCAGCTGCACTCTGTCTGCCAGCCTTTTCGTCAACGCCAACCAGCCATCCCAGTCGTCTTCCGCCATGCCGTCCTCGATGGAAATGATGGGATACTGATCCACCCATTCCGCCAGGTAGTCGATGAAGCCCTCGGCATCCAGAGACTTGGCCTCGGAATCCAGGCAATAACGACCGTCGCGGTAAAATTCAGAGCTCGCCGGATCCAGGGCCAGACACACATCCCTGCCGGGAGCATAACCAGACTTCTCGATGGCTTCGAGAATCACCTCGATTGCGTCGCGATTGGATTTGAGATCCGGCGCGAAGCCCCCCTCGTCGCCCACCGCGGTGCTGAGCCCCCTGCCGGCCAGAACCGCCTTGAGTGTGTGGAAAATTTCGGCGCCGCAGCGCACCGCCTCCGCCAGCGAGTCGGCCCCGACAGGCACCACCATGAATTCCTGCAGATCCACGCGATTGTCGGCGTGAACGCCGCCGTTGATGATGTTCATCATCGGCACCGGTAAGCGCCACGGGGCATCGCCTCGTGCGTCCTCGCCCAGGTAGCGGTACAGGGGCTGGCCACGGCTTTCGGCGGCGGCCTTGGCGCACGCCAGCGACACCGACAGAATGGCATTGGCGCCGAGCTCTCCTTTGTTCGGGCTGCCGTCCAGAGCAATCATGCAGGCATCGATATCGCCCTGGGCGCTGGCATCCATTCCCAACAGCGCATCGCGTATCGGACCGCCGACATTGGCTACCGCCTTGGTCACGCCTCTGCCGAGATAGCGCCCGGTATCGCCGTCCCGGAGCTCCAGGGCCTCGCGGCGTCCCGTGGAGGCGCCCGACGGCACGGCGGCGCGGCCCCACGCGCCGCCCTCGCACACCACATCCGCTTCCACCGTGGGATTACCCCGGGAATCCAGGATCTCACGGGCGCGAATATCGACAATTCTGCTCATTCCCGGTCTGTGCGGCGCTCCGGCAGGCCCAGCTCGGATTCCGCGAGGACCCGCGACTTTACCAGCTCATCCAGCTCTTTGAGCGTTACCAGCAGATCAGCCATGCGGTCCAGCGGCCAGGCGTTGGGCCCATCGCTGAGAGCCTTTTCCGGATCCGGGTGCGTTTCCATGAATACCCCGGAGACCCCTGCCGCCACCGCGGCCCGCGCCAGCACCGGCACGAATTCCCGCTGCCCTCCCGACGTGGTGCCACGCCCCCCGGGTTGCTGCACCGAATGGGTGGCGTCGAAAACCACCGGACAACCGGTCTCGCGCATGACTGCCAGGCTGCGCATGTCCGACACCAGCGTGTTGTAACCGAACGATGCGCCGCGTTCGCACACCATGATCTGGCGGTTTCCCGAGGCCGTCGCCTTCTCCACCACGTTGAGCATTTCCCACGGCGACAGGAACTGACCCTTTTTGATATTCACCGGCTTGCCACAGGCAGCGACCCGCTGGATGAAATTCGTCTGCCGGCAGAGGAACGCCGGTGTCTGCAGCACGTCCACCACCGAGGCGACGGCATCGAGGGGCGTATCTTCGTGCACGTCGGTCAACACGGACACGCCGATGGTTTCGCGCACATGGGCGAGGATCTTCAATCCCTCATCGATGCCCGGCCCGCGGTAGCTCTGGTGGGAGCTGCGGTTGGCCTTGTCGAAGGACGATTTGTAGATGAAGGGAATGCCGATGTCGGCCGCCATGGCCTTGAGAGCCCCGGCAGTGTCCTCCGCGAGCGCCCGGGACTCGATCACGCAGGGGCCGGCGATGACGAACAGCGGCCGATCCAGCCCGACCTCGAAGTCACACAGCTTCATGCGTCGGCGATCGCCACATCGGCGACCTTCCTGGCGCGCTCCAGCTCCTCATGGTATGCATTCGCCGCTTCGATGAAACCATGGAACAGAAGATGACCGTCCCGGGGCGTGGAGGTGAATTCCGGGTGAAACTGACAGCCGATGAACCAGGGATGGTCGGGAACTTCCACCACTTCGACGAGGCTGCCGTCGATGGTCTTACCGGCAATCAGCAGCCCGGCGTCCTGCAGAAGATCCATGTACGTATTGTTGAACTCGTAACGGTGCCGGTGGCGCTCGTTGATGATATCCATCCCGTACACCGAACGGATGCGGGACTCACGCCGCAAACGGGACTTCTGAGCGCCCAGGCGCATGGTGCCGCCCAGATTGGAAGCCTCGTCGCGTTGCTCGACCATGCCACGCTGACTGATCCACTCCGTGATCAACGCGATGACCGGATTCGGCGTCTCGGAATTGAATTCCGTGCTGTTGGCGTCGGCCAGCCCCGCTACGTGGCGGGCGTACTCGATCACCGCAACCTGCATACCGAGGCAGATACCCAGATAGGGGACGCGATTCTCGCGTGCAAAACGTACCGCCAGAATCTTGCCCTCGATACCGCGCTTGCCGAATCCACCGGGCACCAGGATCGCGTCCATACGCTCCAGGCACTCCGTGCCCGACTGCTCGATATCCTCGGAATCCACGTAGTGGATCTCCACCCGGGTGCGCGTGTGGATACCAGCATGGCTGAGCGCCTCGCTCAACGACTTGTAGGATTCCGTGAGGTTCACGTACTTGCCGACCATGGCGATCTTGACGTCCCGGGTGGGATTTTCCAACCCCGTGACGACCGCGTCCCATTCCGACAGATCGATATCCCGGGCTTCCAGGTCGAGCTTTTCCACCACCAGGTCGTCGACATCCTGCTCATGATACATGCGCGGTATCTTGTAGATGCTATCCGCGTCCACCGCGGAAATGACGGCGCGTTCGGGAACGTTGGTAAACAACGCGATCTTTCTGCGCTCGTTCTCGGGCAATGGCTGCTCGCAGCGGCACAGAAGGATGTCGGGCTGAATACCGATGGAACGCAGCTCCTTCACCGAATGTTGGGTGGGCTTGGTCTTGATCTCCCCGGCAGCGGGCAGGTACGGCACCAGTGTGAGATGAACGAACAGCGACATGCGCTCCCCGAGCTCGAAGCGCATCTGACGAATGGTTTCCAGAAACGGCAGCGATTCGATGTCGCCGACGGTGCCGCCGATCTCCACCAGCGTCACCTCGGCATCGCCGGCCGCCTGGTAGATGGAGGACTTGATCTCGTCGGTGATGTGGGGAATGACCTGCACGGTGCCGCCCAGATACTCGCCACGACGCTCCTTACCGATGACGCTCTCGTAGATCTGGCCGGCGGTGAAATTGTTGTCCTTGCCCATGGTCACGCGGGCGAATCGCTCGTAGTGACCGAGATCCAGATCCGTTTCCGCGCCGTCCTCGGTGACGTAGACCTCGCCGTGCTGGAATGGATTCATGGTGCCCGGATCCACATTGATGTACGGATCGAGCTTCACCAGGGTTACCCGGATACCGCGGGCTTCGAGAATGGCAGCGAGCGAAGCGGAGGCAATGCCCTTGCCCAATGAGGACACGACGCCGCCCGTAATAAAAATGAATCGAGACATTTAACTCCGTGCACGAGGCCGGGGGCCCGGCCTTCGCACGGGAGGGTACGCTAGCAAATTCGGCGCCGTTAAACAATCGACAGCGACGCCAAAGTCACACTTTTTCTTCGTCAACGAGGCATCCCGGCAGTGCCGGGCGCATACCCCGTGAGCTCCACGTGACCGTGGCCCGTGACCTGGACCCCGGCCGATGTGCCGATCACGCGGGATGCCCCTTCCCAGTAGCGAAAGGTGAGATTCAGTTCCTGATCGGGCGTCTCGGGCGTGATCTCCACATCGATGGCGGCGCTGGGCACGCGCAGCCGCCAGCGCGACGGATAGCGCGCCCCGTCCCGCGGGCTGCGCCAGTGAGCCAGCGCATCGAGCTGGAAATCATCGGCTGCCAGGCTGCGTGCCTTGCCGTCGGCCTCCACCAGGGTGCCGGCGCTGTGGGGATCGGTGCCACCGTCCCGTGTGCGCAGGCGATAAAGCATGAGATCGCGGCCGTCGGAGAGCTGCAGGGCGAACCAGTCCCAGCCGATCTGGTCAGGCGCCAGGGCACTGGAGCTCCATTCGCGATCGAACCAGGCCGCTCCCTCCACCTGCCAGACACCGCCCGGGGTGGAAAGCTGGCCACTCACGGCCAGGCGCGGGACAGAATAATAATAGGAAGCATTGCCCGCGCCGGCGCTCTTGCGGCTGAAGCCCGCATCGCCATTGAGGACCAGGGGCTTGCGCTGCTCGAGGCGCAGATCGATGGCGTAACCGCCGTCTTCGGCGCGCAAGCGTTGGGGGAAAAACGCACCCTCGGAGCGCACTTGCCAGCTGCCCAGCCACACCCGAAACGGATCGGCCAGCGCTCCGGCGAGATCCAGGGCGGCGCGGCTGAAACGCTCGGCGGCGTGAAAGCGCTCCAGCGCGATGTCGGTCACGGTGAAATGTGCCATGTAGATCTGGTTGCTGGCCCAAGCGGAAGATCGCGCCGGGGCCCGGGGTGAGAGCGCGAATCGAAAAAAGGTCAGCTGAAAAGCAAAGCGGCGGCCATCGCCGGCGGCCACGTTGCCGGTGTAGTACCACCATTCGCTTCGGTATTCCGGATGGGATCCGTGGTCCTCGGGAAAGCGCAGCAAGCGCGGCGCCATGACTCGGGCAAAGCCCTGTGGCGATGCGCCCAGCACGCCCATGACGACGCTCGCGGCTTCCCGTGGCGGGGATGGAACATCGGCGGCCACACCCTCGGCCAGCAGCAATCCAAAAGCCACGGGCACGGCACGCAGCCAAGCGCGGCGGATGAGCGCGCCGGGCAATCTACAATTCCCTCAGGAAGCGGAACAGCAGACGCAAGCTGCGCGGCGGGCGGCCAGCCGCCTGCTCCTTGCGGGCATTGCGCAGGAGCTGGCGAAGCTGCTGCGCATCGGCGTGGGCGTACTCGTCGAGCAACTCCGCGACCGCCCCATCCCCCTCTTCCATCAAGCGCTCGCGCCAACGCTCCAGGCGTTTGAGCCGTGCCTTGTCCGCGTGGCTGGTGTTGCGGTGGGCATCCACGGCGCTTCTAATCGGTGCCACATCGATGTCGCGAAGCAGGCGTCCCAGATAACGTACCTGGCGCTGGTAGGCCCCACGGCGGAGCGCGCGCGCGCTCGTCACCCCGTCGCGCAAATCGGCGGGAAGCGGAACGCCGGCGAGCTCGACGGGCGAAAGTCCTACCATCTCGTCGGCGAGCGCCTGTAACGCGAGCGCATCGCGTTTGCGCTGAGACTTCGATACCGGTGTGTCGCCGTCGTCGGTAGTCATGAATTTACGTTTATCCGTATCCGTAGAAGCGAGCGTGAAGGGGACAGGTTTGAAATCTTCCCCCCCGTTCGCAAGTATAATCGCCAGCCTGTCAACTCAGAAACGCACCAACACCGCATCATGACCACCGACACGCCGAAGACAGTCTACCTGAAGGACTATACGCCGCCGCCGTTTCTGATCGAGGACGTGAGCTTGCGCTTCGAGCTCGGCGAGGAGGCAACCCTGGTCGATTGCACCCTGAGGCTGGCACGAAATCCGGCGTTCGCTACGCCATCGGAGGACCTGACCCTCGATGGACAGGAACTCGAGCTCGTTTCCATCTCCATGGACGGCGCCACCATCGGGGGCGAGCGTTATCGGCTGGACGAGGACTCGCTCGTCATTCGTGGCGTCCCCGATGGGTTCACGCTGCAAACCCGCGTGCGCCTGCGTCCCCAGGCCAACACCTCCCTGGAAGGGCTCTACACCTCCAGCGGAAACTTCTGCACCCAGTGCGAGGCGCAAGGTTTTCGGAAAATTACCTGGTTTCTGGACCGGCCCGACGTCATGTCGCGCTACACGACGACGATTGTCGCTGACCGCGACCGCTATCCGGTCCTGCTCTGCAACGGCAATCCCGTGGAAAACGGGCTGCTGGACGACAACCGCCACTGGGTGAAGTGGCAGGATCCGTTCAGAAAGCCAGCTTATTTGTTCGCCCTGGTGGCCGGCGACCTGGCATGCGTGGAGGGCCGCTTCACGACCCGCTCTGGGCGCGACATCGTGCTCAAGATCTACGTCGAAAAGCACAATGCCGACAAATGCGGTCACGCCTTAGCATCCCTCGAGAAAGCCATGCGCTGGGACGAGGAAGTCTACGGGCTCGAGTACGATCTGAACATTTACATGATCGTCGCTGTCGACGACTTCAACATGGGTGCCATGGAAAACAAGGGGCTCAACGTATTCAATTCCAAGTATGTTCTGGCAAAACCCGAGACCGCCACCGACGGAGACTTCGCCGGTATCGAAGGCGTCATCGCCCACGAGTATTTTCACAACTGGACCGGCAACCGCGTCACCTGCCGCGACTGGTTTCAATTGAGCCTCAAAGAAGGGCTCACGGTATTCCGCGATCAGGAGTTCTCTGCCGACATGACCTCGTCCGCGGTCAAGCGCATTCAGGACGTGCGCGTGCTGCGTACCCACCAGTTCGCGGAAGACGCCGGTCCCATGGCGCACCCGGTGCGACCGGACTCCTACATCGAGATCAGCAATTTCTACACCGTCACGATCTACAACAAGGGCGCGGAGGTGATCCGCATGATGCATACCCTGCTCGGCGCCGACGGCTTCCGAAAGGGCATGGATTTGTATTTCCAGCGCCATGACGGCCAGGCCGTGACCACGGAAGATTTCGTCAAGGCGATGGAAGATGCCAACGACGAAAATCTATCGCAGTTTCGCTTGTGGTACAGCCAGGCGGGCACACCGGTGGTGCAGGTGAGCGGCGACTACGATGAGGATTCCAAGGTCTACACCCTGCGCCTCTCTCAGCATTGCCCGGCGACGCCGGGGCAGCCCGAGAAGAAACCCTTTCACATCCCGCTTCGGATCGGTCTGCTCGATTCCGCCGGACGTGACATGGGCCTGGACCTGGAGGGCGGGCCCGAGGCCGGCGCCCACGAGCTGGTGCTCAGTCTCACCGAGGACGAGCAACAGTTCCGATTTCGCGGCCTGCGCGAAGCACCCGTGGTATCCGTTGCGCGCGGGCTGTCCGCCCCGATCACCATCGACGCAGACCGCGATGACGCCGCCCTCGCCTTTCTCGCCAGTCACGACGGCGACGCCTTCAATCGCTGGGATGCGGCCCAGGCCTTCGCCAGCAACGCGATCATGCGCCAGATCGACAATCATCGCGCCGGCCGCGAGCTCGAGGTGGATGGCGCCTTCGTGCAGTCCTTCGCCCGCACACTGGCAGAGCAACGGTTGGATCGGGCCCTCATCGCCGAGGCGCTGATGCTCCCCGGCGAGGCCTACCTCGCCGACCGAATGCAGACTATCGACGTGGACGCTATTCACGCCGCTCGCCAGACCATGCGCCGCGGCCTCGCAAGCGCGCTTACGGAGCAGTTCCGCCAAGTCTATCGAGCGAGCTTGAGTAACGAAGCCTACCGGTACGACGCCGAATCCGCCGGGCGCCGCAGCCTGAAAAATCTGTGCCTCTCCTATTTGATGGAGCTGGATGACGCCCAATCCCGCGCCTGGTGCATGTCACAGTTCCAACAATCCGACAACATGACCGACGTGCTCGCGGCCCTCGCCTGCTTCACGCGCACCGACTGCCCGGAACGCGAGTCGGTCGTCGCCGAATTTTACCAGCGCTGGAAACACGACGCCCTGGTACTGGACAAGTGGTTCAGCCTGCAAGCCCTATCGCATCTGCCGGGCACGCTGGCGGCGGTTGAGACACTCATGGCGCATCCGGCCTTCGATCTCAAGAAGCCCAACAAGGTACGTTCGCTGATCGGTTCCTTCTGTCACGGCAACCAGGTGCGTTTTCACGACGCCGGCGGCGCCGGCTATGCTTTTCTGGCCGACCGGGTGATCGAGATCGATGCCATCAATCCCCAGGTGGCGGCCCGGCTGATGGGGGGGTTCAGCCGCTGGCGCAAATTCGACGAGCACCGGCAGCAGCGCATGAAGTCGCAGCTCGAACGCATCCTGGGAACGGCCAGGCTCTCGAAAGACGTCTACGAAATTGCTTCGAAGACTCTGGCGTAAAAATGGGGATTAGATTTAATCGGGGACGGATTTAAATGGGGACAGATCTATTTTCCCTTTGGCCGGGTACCGGCCAAAGGGAAAATAGATCTGTCCCCATTTAAATCTACCCGGTGCCGATCTTGAGGATGGCGTCTTTCATGGCGGACCGATGGGGCTCGCTGAGCCTGGCCCACGCCCGGGCCAGCTCGATGGCCTCTTCGTTCAGCTCACCGACTTCCTCGACACCGAACATCAACCACGCGGGTTTCACGTCAAGAGAGTCCGCGATCTGCTCGAGAATCCGCGGTCGCAGGCTCTTACCGTTTTCGATCTTCTGAATCACGGCCTGGGAGGTCCCGACTTGCTCGGCAAGAAACATCTGGGTCCAGCCGAGCTCTTTTCTGCGCCGGCGCAAGCGGCCCCCGAGCGACTCGAGATCCTCGTGGTTCCTGCTGTGCTTGACCATGTCGAGCTTGTCCAGCTTACTGAAATATTCTAAATCCACTAGCGGCCTCTCAAAACTGGTATCGGCAGAACGAAAGTTATCTTGACCGTAAACTTCTTGCTTGGTCGGCTTTGTCGTATCACAAGTTAGCTTCCCAGTCCTTCAGGCGGCCAAACGTGCGCTCCCAGAATTCCAGCATAGCATTACCACATTTTCGGTGACCCGGGTCACAGAAGAGGCGATCATGCTAAGCCCTTGTCCCAGAACGACAAACGGCGCACCGTCCTGGCCTGGCCGGGCTTCTCTGGAGCTTCCTTCAACCGCGACGGTATGGATTCCAGAGCGTCTCCATGCCGAGATATCGGGCCCTGCAGGCTAAACTTGATACTGTGGATCGCGATGTGTGGACCAGGTCCGGGAGGCCTTGCCACAACACTGGTTCGCATCACCGTCGTTTTCAGGAATCAGAAGCATGTCAGCGGCAAAAAGCACCAGGAAATCAGCGACGAACCGCACCGTACCAGTGGAACTCACGGCCGAGTCTCTGGTGGGGGTCGCGGTGTTCCGCCGCTTGAGCGCGACCAGCCGCGGCGAGCTGGCGGCGCTCTGCCAGGGGCGACGCTACGCCGCCCAGCAGCGCGTCCTCTCCCACAAGGACGACAGCGGGGATGTTTACTTCATCATCAGCGGCAAGGTGCGGGTCACCATTTATTCCGTGGGTGGAAAGGAAATCACCTTTCGCGACCAGGCCGCCGGCGAGATGTTCGGAGAGCTGGGGGCCATCGACGGCGAGCCCCGCTCGGCCCACGTCATGGCGCTGGAGGACTCGTTGCTGGCATCCATGTCCCGGGAGAAGTTCTGGCAGGTCCTGGGGAGCTATCCGGAGGTGGCGGAGTTCACCCTGAAACGGCTGGCGACGCTGGTGCGCCTGCTCTCGGGAAGGGTGTTCGAGTTCAGTACCCTGGCGGTGCGCAACCGCATCCACGCGGAGCTGCTGCGCCTGGCGCGCGAACATCTCCAAGACGGCAACACGGCCACCATTTCACCCTCGCCCACCCACGCCGACATCGCCAGCCGCATCAGTACCCACCGCGAGGCCGTGACCCGGGAGTACCACGATCTGGTGCAAGCCGGGATCATCGATCAGCGCCGCGGTGAACTGGTCATACACGATGTGGCACGGCTGGAGACCATGGTTCGGGAGGTCATGGGGAACTAGCCCGCCCCGTCACTACCGGGTTGCGCCTGGAACAACTCCAGCTGCAGTGGCTCGCGCACCTGGTCCAGCACCTCGCCGCAGCCCGCTGCCGGCGGGCAGTGCTCACGGGAATGCGGATAGGCGAACATGGTTTCCGCGTCCCAGAACAACCAATCATCCGCCAGCGGCCCGCAGGGCATCACCGTGGCACCCCGCCGAGGGTGAAGCTGATGAGCACCCGCCGGTCGAAAGGAAAGCCGCCCCGATCGTTCTTGGCGTACCTGGCGCCGCCATCGCCATGGGCCTTGAGCCGCATACGCTCGACAGGAAGCCCTCCCCCGGCCAGCACCGTCCACACCGCGTAAACGCGGCGCATGGACAACTTCCGGTTGAAGCGCCGCCCGCCCCGGGTGTCGGCGAAACCTTCGAGCTTCACCTGCAGGCAGGGGATGTCGATGAGCGCCCGGGCAAGGGCGCACAGAGGGGTTTCCAGATGCGGCTCGATGGTCCAACCGCCGGTGCGAAACGGGATGCTCACCGTCAGGCCATCGGTGATGGCATGCATGGATCGGCGTAACGCCTGTACCTGGTAGCTCTCGCGCACGGTCCGCCAGCGGGTCAAATAGCGCAGCGCCTCGTTGCGCTCGCGCAGCTCCCTCACCACCTGCGTCAAGTCCTGACCGTTGACCCCGGGATGGCGTCCATCGATCTGCAACATGCTGGTCTCCCGCCGAATGTACCGATATTCAGTAAAGTGCCGGCGGCGGTCGATTCGCAGTCCGGACGGAGGCGAATTGGCGACAAAATCCGGCCACAACATGGCATTGACGGCGGCGTGGAAACGCGCCATATAGCGGGGTATGGGTACGCAGGATCTCCCCGACCTCACGCGCCGACTGGAACTCCACCGGCCGGAGTCCCTGCTCGCCATCGGCCCCCGGGCCGGCGCCCTGGCGGCGGCCTACCTGAGCGCGCATCCCGACTGCCGTATCGAGCACCTGGACACCCGCGGCACACTGGGTGGAGAAAGGCTGCTGAAAGTCCTCGCGCGACACGGGCGCTTCGACTTCATCATCGTGCGGGGTGTGCTGGAACGCGTCGACGCGGACACCGGCGCCCACCTGATCGCACGCCTTCGCGATATGCACAGCAGACGATTCTGCGTGGTGCTACCCGTGAACGGCGGCGAGCACCGTTGGCAGAGCTCTGAGCTCATCGCCATGGGGCTCGCCCACTGGTCACGGGAAACCGTGAAGGGCTCGGTCCTGGAAGTCTATGGTTTCGACCTGGGTACCTACAAAGCCACGCCGGACTGGCTGAACGCCCGCCACTGGGCACATCCGGAGCAGTGGGGAAAGAATCGCTGGTAGCTGCGGCGCTCAACCCCCCGTCAACAGAAAAGCGTGCTCCTGGAGCTGCGTCATCCCACGCTCGGCGAGCCTGGGCTCGTCTTCGAGCCGATCGAGACTCTCGAGCCGCGTGACCTCGCGCCTGCCCGCATAGAGCTCGCGCACTTGCGCTTCGTCCACGGAAAACGGCGGGCCGTCGATCTCGTGAGCCGGATACTCGAAGGTCAACAGCAGCATGGGAACTGCGGGCGCCAGTAACGACAGCAAGTGATCCACGTAGCGAACACGCAGCTCGCGGGGCAACGCGACCAGAGCGGCACGATCGTAGACCGCCGAAATATTCGTGGCGTGGGTGCTGTCGAGCGCAAAAATATCACCGCACAACAGCTTAATGCCCTCGCCTTCCAGGATCTGGAAGGCGCCGTCTCGGCGCCGACTGGCGGCGATTCCCTGCTCGTTGAAGAAATCCCGTACCGCGATGTCACTCAGCTCCACACCGGTGACGGTGCAACCGCGATCGCGCAACCAACGCATGTCGACGCTCTTGCCAGACAACGGCACCAGCACCTCGTCGCCGTCAGCGAGCCCCAGCGTGTCGAAATACTTCTTCAGAAATTGGTTGGCGCGTTCCTTGTGAAAAGGAATGAGACTGTCCCGCCAGCGATTGTGCCAAAATTCCGCGTCCACAAGATCTCCCCCGTCAGCGAACAAGGGGACAGATTTGAAATCTGTCCCCTCGGCTACCGGTTCATCGCCGCAACGCGCAAGATCGCAGCGATGCTGTTTTCTACATCTTCATCCGTCGTCGCCCAGGACGAGACACTGATGCGCATGGCTGCACGTCCCTTCCACACCGTGGGTCCGCACCAGCAGGTGCCGTCTTCCTGCAACGCCGCGATGACACGATTGGTCGCCTGTTGGTCGCCGAAGGACACCAGCACCTGATTGAGCACCACTTCGTTGCGCACCTCGTGACCGGCGGCGCCCAGGGCTTCGCCGATGCGCGCCGCCATGGCGCAGTTGCTCTCCACCAGACCGGCAAGCCCCCGGCGTCCGAGGCTGCGAAGCGCCGCCCAGACTTCCACCCCCCGCGCCCGGCGGCTGGACTCCGGCGTGGTGTGAAAAGGCTCGCGGGACGCGCCGGTGGGCTGATAAGCCGCCCCGTAGGACATGGCGGCCCGCAGGCTGTCCCCGTCGCGAACCAGGGCGATACCGCTGTCGTAGGAAACGTTCAGCCACTTGTGGGCGTCGGTAGCCCAGGAATCCGCCTCGGCGACACCGTCCAGCAATCCGGCAAAGGCCGGCGCCGCTGCCGCCCACAGGCCGAAGGCGCCATCCACGTGCACCCAGGCGCCATCGCCATGGGCGCGGGCGCAGATCTCCGCCAGCGGGTCGAAGGCCCCGCTGTTCACGTTGCCCGCCTGGGCGCAGACAATCACCGGCCCCGTGAGTGCCGGGATGGCGTCGGCGCGCATACGGCCCTGATCGTCGGCGGGCACCGTCACCACGCACGCGCGGCCCAGACCCAGCAGGCCGATGATCTTGAACAGGGTGGCGTGACATTCCTCGCCCACCACCACCGTGATGGGCGGCGCTCCGAACAGCCCGTCGGCCTCCACGTCCCAGCCCGCCCGGGCCAGCACCGCGTGGCGGGCCGCGGCCAGGGCCGTGAAATTGGCCATGGTGGCCCCGGTCACGAAAGCGCCGGCACAATCTCCCGGCAATGCCAGCACTTCCCGCACCCAGTCCAGGGCCACTGACTCGATGGCGGCGCCGACGGGCGAGCTGGCGATGCTGAAGGCGTTCTGATCCCAGGCGCTGGCGAGCCAGCCGCTGGCCAGAGCCGCCGGCAGCACGCCGCCGGTGACGAAGCCGAAGTAGCGCCCGCCCGCCGACGCCATGGTGGCGGGCGAGCCCACCTCGTCGAGCAATGCCAGCACCTGGGAAGGTTCCATGCCGTCGTCGGGCAGGGCGCCGCCCAGTTTCTCGAGCCCCGCCAGCGCGGCGGCCGCCGGCGCCACAGGGCGTTGCCCCAGATCCTCCAGATAGCGGCAGGCACGCCGGGCCGCGTCATTCAACAGCGCGCTGTCGGCGAAGCGGGTCACTGGGGCTCGGCAGGCGGGGGTCAGTCGCGAAAATTCACGTACTGCAACGGCATATCGAACTTGGCTTCGCCGAGACTCGAGATGACCTTCTGCAGATCGTCGCGCTTCTTACCCGTGACCCGCACCTTGTCGCCCTGGATAGCACTCTGCACCTTGAGCTTCGACTCCTTGATCATTTTTACAATCCGCCGACTGAGATCCGTCTCCAACCCCTGGCGAACGGTGACCACCTGGCGCGCCTCTTTGCCCACCAGCTCGGGCTTGGCGATGTCCAGGCACGCAATATCGACGCCGCGCTTGTTGAGCTTGCCCTGCAACATGTCGAGCATCTGCTGCAATTGAAAGTCCGACTCGGACTTCAACGTGATCGCCGCATCCTCGCGGGTAAAGCTGGAGTCGGTGCCCTTGAAGTCGAAGCGCGTGCGCACTTCGCGATTGGCCTGATCCACGGCGTTGGTGACCTCGTGCATGTCCACTTCGGATACGACATCGAAAGACGGCATTGATGGTGCTCCTGTTGGTCCGTACAGATGGTAAGGCGCCCGATTCGCGGGTTCAACCGCGCCGGCGGCGGTGCGTGCTAGACTCCGGCAAAGTCACGATTCTCCCCTTCGGCTGGATACTATGAAGTCGACCCATCGGCTGAGCGTGGCGCCCATGATGGAGCGCACCGACCGGTTTTGCCGCTACTTCCTGCGCCTGATCACGCGCCACACGTTGTTGTATACCGAAATGGTCACCAGCGCCGCCCTGCTGCACGGCGACCGTGAACGGCTGTTGACCTTCGACCCGTCGGAGCACCCCATCGCGCTGCAGGTGGGCGGCAGCGAGCCTGACCACATGGCGGCCTGTGCGCGCATGGCCGAACAGCACGGCTTCGACGAAGTGAACATGAACGTCGGCTGCCCGAGCAAGCGCGTGCGCGCCGGAAGTTTCGGCGCCTGCCTGATGGCCGAGCCCCAGCGGGTGGCGGAATGCGTGGCCGCCATGGGATCCGCCGTCAGCATCCCGGTGACGGTCAAGACGCGCATCGGAATCGACCATCAGGATTCCTATGAGACCCTCGCCGCTTTCGTCAGCCAGGTAGCGGCCCACGGCTGCGATCAATTCATCGTGCACGCGCGCAAGGCCTGGCTCACAGGACTGAGCCCAAAGCAAAACCGCGACGTGCCGCCATTGCGCTACGACATCGTCGAGAGGCTGAAGCAGGATTTTCCAAACTTGACCATCGTCCTGAACGGCGGCGTCACCAGCCTGGCCCAGGCCCGGCTGCATCTGACCCGGCTCGACGGCGTCATGATCGGGCGCGAAGCCTATCACAACCCCTACATGCTGGCCGGCGCGGACAGGGACGTCTTCGGTGACCAACGCGCCGCGCCCTCGCGCCGCGACATCGTCGAAGCCTATCTCCCCTATGTGGCGCGAGAGCTGGAACGCGGCGCGCGCCTGGCACCACTCACGCGGCACCTGACGGGCCTCTATCTGGGGCAAGCGGGTGCGCGCGCCTGGCGGCGCGCCGTTTCCGGTCTCGCCACCGGCGGGCGCGCGAGCGCACACAGTCTCCTGGATGCCATCCCCGAACACCCGGCCCACGGGCCGCGGGCCGCCGGCGACGCGGCGGCGGCCTGAACCACGGCCTGAACGACTCTACGGGAGGTTGCCCATGTCCGCCGAACTCACCCGGCTTTCCGCCACCCGGCTGATCACCGCCTACCGTCGCAAAGAGATCTCGCCGGTGGAGGTGACCCGGGCGGTTCTCGATGGCATCGAAGCATTCGACTCGGCTGTCAACGCCTTCTGCGTGGTAGACGGCGCGCACGCCTTGGATGCGGCGCGGGCATCCGAGGCACGCTGGCAGCGTGGCGCACCCATGGGGCTCGTGGACGGTGTGCCCACCACCATCAAGGACGTGGTGCTGAGCGCCGGCTGGCCGACGCTCCGCGGCAGCCTGGCCGTCCCACGGGAGCAGGACTGGAGCGACGACGCGCCGGTCACGGCGCGCCTGCGCGAGCACGGTGCGGTTCTGATCGGCAAGACCACGACCCCGGAGTTCGGCTGGAAGGGCGTCACCGACAGCGCACTCACGGGCATCACACGCAACCCCTGGAACACCGATCTGACCCCCGGCGGCAGCAGCGGCGGCGCGGTGGCAGCCTGCGCCCTGGGCCTGGGCGCCCTGCACATCGGCACCGACGGCGGCGGCTCCCTTCGCATCCCGGCGGGATTCACCGGCGTGTTCGGATTCAAAACGACCTTTGGCCGGGTACCGGCCTGGCCCGCGAGCCCCTTCGGCACCCTTGCCCACGTGGGGCCCATTACCCGCACGGTCACCGATACGGCCCTGATGCTGAACGTGCTGACGGAGCCCGACGCCCGGGACTGGCACGCCCTGCCGGCCAATGGCAAGGACTACCGCGTGGGGTTGGAAGACGGTGTGCGGGGCTTGCGCATCGCCTACAGTCCGGATCTCGGCTATGTGGAGGTGGACCCTGAAGTGGCGCAAGCGGTGGCGAAAGCTGCCGGTGTGCTTGCCGAGCTCGGCGCCCGCGTGGAAGAGATTCCCCCGCCTTTCGAAAACCCGGCGGATTGCTTCCGCGTTCACTGGACCGCAGGAGCGGCGGCGTTGCTGGCGCGCTTCGGTGAGCCACAACGCGCGCGCATGGATCCCGGCCTGGTAGAAATTGCCGCCGAAGGCGCCGCCTGCACCACCGCCGACTACCTGCAGGCGATGGCGGATCGCGCCGCTCTGGGCGAGCGCATGGGGCGCTTTCATCAGGACTGGGATCTGCTGCTGACGCCGTCCTTACCCATTCCGGCCTTCATCGCCGGAGCGGGCTTTCCGGACTCCGGACCCTACGCCCAATGCCGCGATTGGACCCCCTTTACCTACCCCTTCAACCTCACCCAGCAGCCGGCGGCCTCGGTTCCCTGCGGATTCACCACCTCCGGCGCGCCCATCGGCATGCAGATCGTCGCCGGCAAATACGCCGACGCCCTGGTGCTGCGCGCGGCGCGCGCCTTCGAATCGGTCAACCCCTTCGTCATGCCCGAGCGTCCGCTGCCACCCGGATAGCGGCCCGCTTGCGGCGCCGGGGTATATCCCGCAAAATTGTCCGGCACACCTGAGATACGGAATCGCGGGCGGGGACCCATTAACGCTTTCCAGCGGCGAGCATACGTCGCGTCCTTCGTCCGCAAGAAAATAAGGGAAATAGCATGCGCACGCGAACGATTCACCTCATCAATCCGAAGACGAATTCCTTCACCACCCGTCCCAGCTACATGAACCGGGCGCTCTACTCGCCTCTGGCTGGCCTGCTGGCGGTGGCCGCCTGCATCCCCCAAGATCAGTACGAGATCATTCTCACCGACGAGAACATCGAGGAGATCGATTTCGACGCCAAGGTCGACATGGTCGGTATCTCGGCCATGACCAGCTATGTCAACCGCGGCTACGAGATCGCCGACGAGTTCCGACGGCGCGGCGTTCCCGTGATCATGGGCGGTGTGCACCCGAGCTTCATGCGCGAAGAAGCCCTGACCCATGCCGATGCCGTGGTGGTGGGTGAAGTGGAACTGGTGATGCAGAACGTTCTCGACGATCTGAAAGACGGCAACCTGAAGGGGATTTACCGATCGAAAGAGCTGCATTCCATGGTCGGGCTGAATTTGCCGCGTTATGACCTCATCAAGTCCCATCGCTATGTCAACCGGACCTTCATTCAAACCTCCAGAGGATGCCATCACGCATGCACCTTCTGCGCCGAGCCGTTGATGAACGGCCTGCGCTTCCGCTATCGCCCCATCGACGAAGTGATGCGCGAGGTGGACGAATGCGGAGCACGCTACATCGCGCTCAACGACGCGGATTTCTTCGGCACGCCGAAGCGCCCGAAGGAAGTGATGAAGGCGCTCAAGGGACGCAACATCCGTTGGCAAGCCGGCGTCACCAGCCGCCTCTCCATGGATGACGAGATGCTGGAGCTGGCCGCGGAAAGCGGCTGCTACATGTTGAGCATCGGATTCGAGTCCATCTCGGCAGCCACCTTGAGAAGCGTCCACAAGATGGTCAACAGCCCGGATAAGTTCCGCGAGCTGGTGGAAAAAATCCACAGTTACGGCATCCTGGTCTTCGGATTGTTCATATTCGGTTTCGATACCGACGACGAGTCCGTGTTCGACGAGACCGTCGCGTTCAACATCGATGCCGGCTACGACATGTGCGCCTACTCAGTTTTAACGCCCTATCCCGGCACCCTGACCTGGTACGAGATGCAGAAGGACAATCGCATGGTGTCCTACGACTGGGACAACTACGACCAGGGACACATTATCTACAAGCCCAAACAGATCACGCCCGAGCAACTTCGGGAAGGCCACATGCGGGCCTACAGCAAATTCTATTCGATGCCGTCCATCGCGCAACGCTTCCCGCTGTTCGGGACCCGCAGCCGCACCCAGTACAGCATTTACAATTTATTCTTCCGCCGCGGCGAGGTGACGGGCCGCTACATCGATGATGCCGTGGCCAAGCCCACGGAGATTCCGAAGTTTCTGCCTGAGCCACCGCTGATGCCGAAACACCGGCAGTGGGTGGACCTCATCAACGAGAACAATCACTACGGAGTCGCTCCTTTGCTCCAAGAGGCGGCACCGACTATGGCGACAGCCACGGTGGCAGCCCCCCGTCTCCCGTAAAGACGATGCTGCCGCCCAGCTCCGGCGACGCCGGCACGGTTAACCCCTGGTCGTCATAGTCGCGGTAGCCGATGCCGTTGGCGCGCAGCAGCGCGCGCGTGCTGGCCAGATTCTCACAGGCCAGAGCATAGGCGGCCATGAACGGCACGCACGGGATGCCGTCCCCGGGAAGCGCCGCGCCGACCCGCTCCACATCCAGCAGGGCGAGGCGGCCGCGATCCATTTGCAGCACATAGCCGCCCTCGACGGCCTCGGCCGTGCGCGCCAGATAGCGTTCATAGCGCCGGCTCGCTTCGCGGGGGTCGGCCACGCAGAACAGCAGATCGGTGAGCCCACGGGCGGTGTTCGGATGAACGAGCCAGCGGGGCTGCCACAAATCGTCCGGCGTGTGGTGGCTGAGAAACTGCACCCGGCCTTCCGGCAGGCAGCCCACCTCGGGGCGCACCACCGTGAAGCGCAGGGTGCAGGATCCGCCGTCGGCGGTGGTGCTTTCCCGGGCAAGATTCACGCACGGGCGCTGCGGAAATCCCGCCGACACCAACCGCTCGCGATGGGCGGCGGCATCGGCGGCGCAAAACGCCACCAGGTGCAGTCCGGTATAGCGCTCCAGCGCCGAGCGCACTTCCCGGGCAATAGGGGTTTCGCCGATGGGCGTGAGCACCTCCAGATAACCGGCCTCGAGCATGACGCACCGATTGGCACTG
>Ga0209980_10000284_pt1 | contig 27105 bp, 24 predicted proteins | sample CR02metaG_FD_183611 | JGI IMG/M metagenome (GOLD analysis project Ga0209980, IMG submission 183611) | Deep subsurface microbial communities from Mariana Trench to uncover new lineages of life (NeLLi) - CR02 metaG (SPAdes) (version 2) | ecosystem: Environmental > Aquatic > Marine > Ocean trench...
CAGTTATAGGTGCACCATAAAGCCAGCCTTAGGCGAACACAAGCCTACTGATACAAACGGAGCCATACGGGATAAAAGCGTTGATATTCTAGGGTTTTTCTACAGCCGTTGGAAGAAACCGTGACCAGTCATAGCTTTGGGAAAACCCCCATCCAGTGTTTAAGTAACATCACCCCTCGAATAGTCAAGATCGGCGCCCGGAATTGGCCTCGGCGACGCCATGGCGGACGACCTCGAAGCAATGCTCGGCCAGCGCCTTGCGGGAACCAAATTGGCCGAAGGTGACCGGTTGATGAAACCGCACCTCGGCGCGCACCGTGGCGAAGGTAAAAATGCGCCACGCATGGGGCACCATCTCCATGTCGCCGTACCAGGCAAACAGGGGGCGCCATTCCCGGCCCACCGGAAGGCCGGCCAGCGCCGTATAAGCGATGGAGAACGGCTGCACCAGGAGCGGCGCGCCGTCCACTGGCGTCTCGGCAACGGCGAACAACGCGCTTTTGAACGGCAGCACCTTGACGCCATCGTTGGAGGTCCCTTCCGGGAACAGGATTAAACGATCCCCGGCCGCCAATCGGGCGCCGATTTCATCGCGCTGGTGGGCCGTGCGCGACGAACGTCGCTCGACGAACACCGTGCGCTGTAATTTCGCCAGCCAGCCAATCAGCGGCCAATCGGCGATTTCCGACTTGGCGATGAAGCAGCCTTCGATGATGGCCCCCAAGACCATGACATCGAGGTAAGAGGTGTGGTTGCCCACGAACAGCGCCGGCGTGTCCGTCGCCATCTTGCCCGACACGACGATGTCGAACCCCAGCAGGCGGGCGATGATCCGGTGATAGGTGGCCGGCAGGCGTTCCGCCAACGGGACGCCCAGGGCCAGGGCGACCGCCTGCACGGGCATCAAGGCCATGGTGAGCAGCAAATAAGCGATGAGGCGTGCGGCGCCCCTCAGGATCGATCCTTGGGGAATCAGTTGGCCCCCGTGTCGTGGTTGGTACGCTCGAAATGGCGGATGTATTTTTCGGTCACCAGATCGGTCTTGACCAGCACGCAGACATCGGTGGTGTTGAACTGTTCGTCGACCACCGCCCCATCGCCGATGAAGCCGCCGATACGGAGATAGCCTTTGATCAGCGGCGGCAGGTTGGACAAGGTCGCGCGCTTGTCGATGGCATCGGCGGGCATCAGGTCCATGGATACGTAGCGCGAGGCCAGCGCCCGGGGCCGGTACATTTCCGGCGCCAGGTGAAAATGATGCAGGTAGGACAGTGGTTCGGCGAGGGTGTCGATATCGGTGCCGGGCAGGCTGGCGCAGCCGAACATCATCTGAATGTCGTAGTGGTCGACATAAGCGGCAATGCCACGCCACATGATCTGCATGGTCGGACGGTTGCGGTGATCGCGTCCCACACAGGAGCGCCCGAGCTCTAGAATCTCCCCGTCCAGGGCCGCGATCTTGTCGATTTCGTATTCGTTGGCGGTATAGAACCCTCCGTGACGGGCGACGGCGACGCGGCGGATCAGCCGATAGGTGCCCACCACCGCGTCCCGGGGATCGTCGCCCCGGGAATGGTCGAACACCAGAAGATGGTCGCAAAGGGGATCGAAGCCATCGAAATCCCTTTTCTCGCGCGCCATCTGCTCGGTCGGATGGGCCGCCATTTCCTCGTAGAACACCCGGTAACGCAATTTCTGGGAAGCGATAATTTCGCCATTGGACTGCGCCAGACGCACCTCTAGATCCCCCGCCCGGAGCCCGTCCATCAACGCCTGAGGTGGACCGATCGTTTCCGTTGCCAAGGTTCACCTATCCCTGTTGCCCCGCCATGGCACAGTCGGGTGCGACTATTCGCTTTCCTTTGGAACACAGAATAATTCCATTCTATGTCCCACCAGGTCGAGCCCCATCTCATCCGCCAGCGCGCACTGTAACGCCTCGATTTCCTCGTTGTGAAACTCCAGCACCTCCCCGGTCCGGATATTGATGATGTGATCGTGGTGGTCTTCCGAGCGTTGTTCGTAGCGGGACCTTCCGTCACGGAACCGGTGGCGGGTGATGATGTTGGCCTCTTCGAACAGGCGGACCGTCCGGTACACCGTGGAGATGCTGATCCGGGGATCGATCGCGAAGGCACGGCGATGGACCGCCTCCACGTCGGGGTGATCGAGCGCATCGGACAGCACCCGGGCGATGACCCGACGCTGCTCGGTCATCTTCATGCCTTTATCGATGCAAGCCTGCTCCAGGGGTGACATGGCGTTTCCGCTTATCCGGCGATTTGGCAAGCGCCCACTTCAATGTTCCTCCGTGAATTCCGGACAATCATAGAGAACAGTCCTTCCAACGGGAATAGCCGATGGCCATCCCCGGTTAGAAAGATTGAACGCCTCCCAATGGCATCCCCACCGCCTTTGATCCTTTCGACCGGGACGGCGGCGCCTCGACGCTTGAAAAATTTCAGGGGGCCTTCCGCCGTTAATCCCTGCGCCTGGGCTTCCTGCCGAGGCCGATTTTTTTCGCCAGGTTGGAACGCTGGCGCGCGTAATTGGGTGCGACCATGGGATAGTCCGCCGGCAGGCCCCAGCGCTCGCGATAGTCTTCGGGGGTCATATTGTAGGCGGTTTTCAAATGCCGCTTCAGCATCTTAAGCTTTCTACCATCCTCCAAACAGATGATATGATCGGGCGTTATCGACCGCTTGATGGGAACCGCCGGCTGGGGCCGGTCGGCCTGTGCAGAGGGGCCTTGATCGATGGTCGTGAGCGTGCCGTACACCTGGCGGATCAGATCAGGAATATCTTGAATCGCCACCGGATTATTGGCTACGTGAGACGACACGATTTCGGTCGTCAGTTCGAGAAGGTCGTTTGTTTCTTTTGGGTCCGCCATTTACATTACTCTCCCTTAGAAAAAAGTGGCGTGAGAAAATAGTGGCAAGAATATAATTGTAATGAAAAAATACTTCAACTTTTTAATTGCCGAGAAATATGGTTAAGCACTACCTCGATATAACCGGCGACACGTGTCCACTTACCTTCGTCAAAACCAAAATTTTGATCGAAAGTATGGTGCCGGGCGAACTCGCCGTGGTCCGCCTCAAGGGCGCCGAGCCGCTTGGCAACGTGCCGCGGTCGGTGCGCGAGCACGGGCACCAGGTGATTAGTCTGGAACCTGCGGTTTCCAGCGCCTCCGGCCAAGACGACGTGCACATCCTCACCTTGCGAAAATCCGCCGATCAGTCTTCCAACGACACCGAATAGGTGAGCGCCGCCGCGGCCACCCCCTGGGGGCGCCGGTAATACCGGGGCCGCCGTCCCACCGGCCGGAAACCGAAATTACGGTAGAGGCGCCGGGCGATGGCATTGTCTTCGGCCACTTCGAGAAACAGGCGCGACACCTGGTCCCGTCGGGCGCGGTCCATGGCCGCCGCCAACAGCGCACCGCCGATGCCCCGGCCCCTTTCGCCAATGGTGACGGCAAGGGACAGGAGCTCGCATTCCCCGGCCGCGCTGCGGCCCAGCGCGAAACCCAGCAAATCGCCGCCGCCGACGCCGCCGGTGCCCGGCCCCCCTTCTTCCACCGCCAGCAAACCGAAGGCGCCGGGCATGGCGAGGACCTGACGCACGGTAAAGATGCTCCAGGCTTCATCGAAGCAGCACTTGTGCAACCGGGCGATGGCCGGGCCATGGACGCCACTCGCGGCGATGACCGCGATGCCGTCGGGATGGGAAAGCGCCTTCAAGACCTTGCCCCCGCACCGGGGAGCCGGGCATCGGGGGGCCGGATATAAAGCGGCCTGGGCGGCAGGGCCGCCGACAGCGGTCGGCCGGAATGGGATTCCGCTGCCGACGCCGCCACCTGGGCGGCGTCGGGTGGGCCCATGGCGGAAGAAAACCGGATGCGCGCCCCGGCCCCGTCACCGGCTTCCGCGCAGTCCGCCAACGCCGCCCTCAGCACCGGGCCGCCGTCCCCCGCGATCAGCAAGGGCCCCGCCGGCAGCGCACCCGGCACCGTGCCCGGATCCAGCGAGCCCGGCGCGCCCACGGGCCGCCGTTGGGCATCGAAAATCTGGATGAAGACATCCTTGCGCTTGCCGTTAACCGCCACCAGGAGCGTGCGCCCCGCGCCCTCGCTTTCGGGAACGGCGCGGGCCAAGGCCGCAAAGGTGGTGATGCCGACCACCGCCGCCGGCGCCGCCAAACCGATCGCGCGGGCCGCGGCCAGGCCGATGCGCAGGCCCGTGAAAGCGCCCGGGCCGACGGTTACGGCGATGGTCTCGAGGTCACCAAAGGCCAGCCCGGAATCCGCCATGACCTCGCCGATCATGGGATTGAGCCTTTCCGCCTGACCGCGGTCCATCTCCTCGAACCTGTGCGCGACGATGCCGCCCGCCGACCAAACGGCTGCCGAGCACCCGGTCGTCGCGGTATCGAGCCCGAGAACATTCACCGCTTATCTCCCTCCCAAACGTCGAACCGCCCGTGCCCCCATGTTAGACTGAAGCCCGCCATGGCCCAACCGACATCCGACACCAGCCCCCCCTTGGCCGAAATTACGTCGCCCCGCTTCGACATCGATTTCGAAATCGCCTATGCCGGAGACAATAATTTCACCGGTGCGCCGGTCTATGGCCGGCCGGCGTGCTATCTGCATCACGACGCGGCGGCGGCGCTGCTCCGGGCCATCGCGTTGGCCGGCGATATCGGCTTGCGCTTGCTGATCTTCGACGGCTTTCGCCCGACCGAAGCGCAACGGGTGTTGTGGAACCATACTCCGGACCCTGATTTCCTTGCCGACCCCCGGCGCGGTTCGCCCCATTCCCGCGGCGTCGCGGTGGACCTCACCCTAGTGGACGAGACGGGCGCGCCGCTCGAGATGGGCACCGGGTTCGATGACTTTACGCCTCTCGCGCACCACGGCAACCGGGAGATCCCGCGCCGTGCACAGGTCAACCGCCACATTTTGCTCGGCCTAATGACCACCGCAGGCTGGGATTTTTACCGTAATGAGTGGTGGCATTACCAGATGTTCGATTCGCGCCGCTACCCGCTGATCAGCGATCGCCAGCTGGATCGGACCATGATGCCGCCCGACGGAGAGGATCGCCAGCAGAAAAACCCATGAGTTCTCGCCTCGACCCCTCGACCGGCCATAATCGATGGGCCTGTGAGATCTAGAGCACTTTCCGGTCGAATGGTTCAATTTGGCGGGAAAATGCTCTAGAAGGTTCCCCATGTCCAGTACCGGCCCCGGATTCAAAGCCCGCCCGGTGGCGCATGCCTCGACCATCGTCGCCCTTGGGCTTGCCCTGGTGACGTCGCCGGGCCCCGGAGCCGCGCAACAAACTGCCCGGGAGCGGCCGCGTGAACCGGCCTCTGCGGTGGTGATGATGTATCATCGTTTCGGGGAACACGCCTGGCCCTCCACCAATATCCGGATCGACCAGTTCGAGGCCCATCTGGAGGAACTCGCCACCGGCAAATACGCGGTGCGCCCGGTGGCCGACATCATCGGCGCCCTCAAGGCGGGCCGGCCCTTGCCCGACAGGACCATTGGACTAACCATCGACGATGCCTTTCTGTCGGTGTATCGCCAGGCTTGGCCACGGCTGCGCAAGGCGGGGCTTTCGTTCACGCTGTTCATCGCCACCGGTGCGGTCGACCGGGGCGGCAAGGATTACATGAACTGGGACCAGATCCGGGAAATGGCGCGCGCCGGGGTCACCATCGGCGCCCACAGTGTAAGCCATGCCCATCTGCCGATGCTGAGCGCCGGCGCGATCAAAGGGGAGCTCGCCAAATCCAACCAGCGTTTCGAAAAAGAGCTGGGCTTCAAACCCCGGCTTTTCGCCTACCCTTACGGGGAAGCCAGCCGCGTGGTCATGGCGGCGGCGCGGGCGGCGGGTTACATGGCGTCCTTCGGCCAACATTCGGGGGTGGCGCACGGCAAGTCCGACTTCTTCTACTTGCCCCGCTTCACCATGAACGAGCGCTACGGGGCGCTCGCCCGCTTCCGGTTGGCCGCCAACGCGCTGCCTCTTCATGCCACCGATATCACCCCCCGGGACCCGACCCTTGGCCCCAATCCACCGGCCTTCGGCTTCACCGTCGGCAAGGGAATTCGCGGGCTCCGGTCGCTTGCCTGTTATTCCTCGGTGCATGGAAAACTGGCGCTCCAGCACCTCGGCCAACGGCGTATCGAGGTCCGCCCTCCCCGGGCCTTGAAGCCGGGCCGGACGCGGATCAACTGTACCCTGCCGGCCGGCGGGGGGCGTTGGCGCTGGCTCGGTTACCAATTCTTCGTGATAAAAAAATGAACCCCCCACTGGAGGGCTCATTGCATCAAGGGCAAGCATAAGAGCCGCCCGATGGCGCGCACCCTTCACGCCGGGTCCACACCGCCTAGCGCGCGGCTGAACCGGGCCCTGTCGAGCGCCCGGAGATCGTTCACCCGGATGATCGTCTTGATGGTTTCCACGTAATCGGCGCCACGCTCCGAATAAATGTCCAGCGCTTCGACCAACCTGTAGGCATCAAGCCCGTGGGGGCCCCCGGCTTGGTCCCGCATTCGGGCACGAAGCGCCCGGAAGCGGGCATAGGCGGGATGGGTGTTCAAATTCTGCGCGTAAGACCACACGCCATCCAGCAGATGCCCGAAACTCTTGATCTTGAAACGCGCGCCGGCGGCACGGTTTACCGGAACAAGCCCCGGCGATTGGGCGTAGGTCCTCTGTCCGAAAAGCGCCCGGCCCTCGAGGGCGAAACGGGATGAGCCCCAGCCGCTTTCCTCGGCGCCCTGGGCAAGGGCCAAGGAGGGCGGGATCACGTCGACCCGCAGCAGTAAGCCCGCGCGGTCGTTTCGGGAAACGCCGAAACGGCCGTACTGGGCGGCGAGCCAAGAGCGTTCCGCGGGCGCCAACGCCTGACCTTTCGCCTCGCGCGCGGTCAACGCCAGCACTTTCGCCCGGATGGCGCGAAGCTCCTCATTGGTGCGCAGGACGAGAGGCAACATGGTCTTGATGAATACCGCCTTGCGCGTGGCGATCGATGAAACCTTGCCGATATCCTTGGGCATCGCCTTGACGAAGACCCGAGGCACCGCGCCGGCGCCCCTGCGCACGTCCTCGAGGCGGTAGCCGATCCTGCGGAAATCCTTGTACAGCTCATGGGCGCTGGCGGAAACGACGATTACCCCCTGGGGCTTGATCCCCAGCTCGGCCCAGGACTTAGCCGCAGCCGAATCGGCGGCGCCTTGCACCCCGGCCACCAGTGGCGATGGTCCATCGCCGCCACGATCCGCAGTCTCGGTCCAGATCAATGCCGCCACCAGCCCCGTCCCCAGCACGAAGAGGGCGATGGAGGCGGCGCGCGCCGCCACGGCCGGGACCGATGCGCGAAAGACCTTGGCGTCCAAATCTTCCAAGCGCCACCATGTGCGCGGCCTATCGTCCCTTGCCCGGGTGACGCTAAAATAGTCTCTGATATGGAATTTCGCCAATTTCACAAATCCTTTCAGACTGCGAAAGACGGCCGCCCCCAATCGGCCCGTCTCTTCATCGAAGCCCGGCCCAGCCTCGTCTACTCGACCGGTCGAACTTCTCTGACCTCGGGTATGAAATGTTTGAGAAGATTTTCGATCCCCATCTTCAGCGTCGCCGTTGAACTGGGGCACCCGGAACATGCGCCCTGCATGTGCAGAAACACGATCCCGTCCTCGAACCGCCGAAACACGATATCGCCGCCGTCCTGAGCCACCGCGGGACGAATCCTGGTGTCCAGAAGCTCCTTGATGTGGACCACGATCTCATCGTCGTCCTCGCCCGTGGACGCCTCTTCCCCCACCTCGTCCGCGTCATCCACAACCGGCGCGCCCGACGTGTAATGCTCCATGATGGCACCCAGGATCATCGGCTTCATGGTCGCCCAATCCCGTTCGTCGGTCTTGGTGACGGCGATGAATTCGCCCCCCAGGAACACACCGGCCACGCCATCGACGTCGAATAGGCCTGTGGCCAGGGGCGAGCGCTTCGCGCCCTCCCGGTCGGTGATGTCCAGGGTGCCGCGCTCCAGCACGGTGAGGCCCGGAAGAAACTTCAGCGTCGCCGGGTTGGGTGTCTGTTCGGTCTGAATGAACATCTAAGCGCTCCCTGAGGCATTTTTTGCGGACGGGTGCTTATTTCCCATTTTGGTCCGCCGGTGGCCGCGCGCCCCGCGTGCCAGCCTCATTCCTTTTTGGCTCCAAGACATAAAATGGATAAAGAACCGACCAAAATCAAGCCAAATATTTTATTTAAAATCAGTAAGTTATTAACAGTCAGGGTTAATACAGCGAAATTCGGGCGAGTTTGAAATAATCGGTCCCCGGTCGGCCTTTGGACGCAACAAAGCGCGCCGGCCGATGCGGGGGGATCAGGTAAGGGCGTCGATTTCCGTGTCGGTCAGATCACCGGGGACCACGGTCAAGGGCACCCGGAGACTGCCTGACGCCTTGCCCGCCAGGGCCGACACCAGGGGTCCGGGACCCTTCTTGCCCGCCGCCGCCGCCAACACCAGGATGGAAATGCCTTTTTCTTCGCTGATCAGGTCCAACAGCTCGTCGGCAAGGTTGCCCTCGCGCAGGAAATAGACCGGCGTCTTGCCCGACAGTTCCTGGACATCGGCGGAGACCTCGTGGAGCAGCGCTTCGGCCTCTTCCCGGCGTTCCTGGCGCATGATGTCCTCCACCGCCATCCAGTGCTTGAACTCGGCCGGTTCGATGACGTAGAGCAGGGCCACGCGGCCGCCGGTGCGCTTGGCCCGGAGGCTCGCGAACCTGAGCGCCTTGTGATGCTCTTCGGTGGCGTCGATGACGACCAGGAAGATGCGCTCGACCACACCGCCGTCGGACGGTGCAGCGTTGGAATTTCCGTTGCTGTCATTGCCGAGAGACATGGTCTTAGGCCTTTCTGAAGATGACGCCCGCGAACAGTCCCGCGAGCAGGGCGATGGCGATTGCGATGAGGCCGTAAAGGGCCGACGAGGCGTGGGCAAATCGGTAGACATCGGCGCCGATGCCGATCTTGGCGATGGTCAGCGGCACGGTCTGGGCGCTGGCGACGCTCCCGTTGCGGACGAAAAACACGTGGACCGTGTAGGATCCGGTGGGCACGTTGGCGGGAAAGTAAACGGTCGAACGGAACAGGCGCTGGCCGAGGAAATTGACATCCCGGGGCCGCACCGTGTACAGCCCATTGAGGACCTTGTTACGGATCAAGGCGGCGCGGAACCCGGCGAGGTCATCGGCGTCGACCTTGCCCACGGCGGCCAGTCGCAGATGCTGGACGCCGATCCCGTGGCGATCGACGGACGCCGGCCGGAGAAGCGTCTCGATGGGCTTTGAAGATGCCAGCCAGTAGTAGGACGGCACGTCGCGGAAGGTCATTTCCGCGTCGTTGACCCAGATGCCCGCGTGACGCCCCTTGCGGCGCACCACCACCCGCCGCGCCGGCCCGCGCACGACGATAATGACGTCGCCTTCCCCTTCGGTGGCCCCGAACAGCAGCACTTCGGTGCCGACGAATCCGGTGGTGATGGCGACCAGGTGGCGCGACGCATCGGCGACCAGGCCCTGGGCTTGGAGGCCCCCATGGACCGGCGCCAGGGCGAGGGCGGCCGCCAGTGCCAGGACTTTGAGGCCGCGCCCGATCATCACCCGACGCCGCCGCCGAGGGAATAGATATCTTCGGGGGTCACCACCAAGGTGAACATCATCACGGCGCCGACGAAAAGCACGAACGCACCGAGCAGAAGGCGCAGGTACTCACCGGGCAGCCGCCCCGCGAAACGGCCGCCGAATTGGGCGCCGATGACGCCGCCGGTGAGCAGGATCAGTGCCAGAAACACGTCCACGGTCTGGTTGTTGACCGCCTGCAGGAAGGTGACATTGGCGGTCACGAAAATGATCTGGAACAGCGACGTCCCCACCACCGTAATGGTCGGCATGCCCAGCACGTAGATCATCACCGGCACGATGATGAAGCCGCCGCCGACGCCCATGATGGCCGAAAGGATGCCGACGAAGAAGCCGATGGCGAGCGGTAAAAGCGCGCTGATATAGAGTTTGGACTTGCGGAACCTGATCTTGAAAGGAAGCCCGTGCAGCCAGGTGTGCTGGTGCAGCTTGCGCCGGGCGGCACCGGCCCGGCCGCGGCGCAGGACGGCGCGCACCGATTCACCTAACATCAAAGAGCCGATGATTCCGAGGAACGCCACGTAGGAGAGCGAGATCACCAAATCCAGCTGGCCCATGGCGCGCAGCAGCGAATAGAGCCACACGCCGAAGCTCGACCCGGCGATGCCGCCGGCCAACAGCACCGAACCCATCTTGAAATCGACATGGCCCCGGCGCATATGGACGAGCACGCCCGAGGCCGACGCCGCCACCACCTGATTGGCTTCCGATGCCACCGCGACCGCCGGAGAGACGCCGATGAAGATCAGCAGCGGCGTCATCAGAAAACCGCCGCCGACCCCGAACAGGCCGGAGAGGAACCCCACCCCGCCGCCCATGGTGAATAGCAGGAACACATCGAGGGAAATTTCGGCGATCGGCAGATAAATCTGCATGGGGGATGGTGACGCCCTTGGCGGCGCTGGATCGGGTTAGAGCATCGTTTGTGCGCCGTGCCCGGTAAAAGCGCAAGAAAAATAAAGCCCCTGGGCGGCTCGGCCCCCCGGGTTGGTCAGGGGCGCAACAGGCCTACGATACGGTGAATTTCCGAAAGGTGGCGATCCGCGATCTCGCCGGCGCGTTCGGCGCCGCGGCGCAACACCCCATCGACATAGCCGGGCTCGGCCACCAGGCGCTGCATTTCCGAAGCGATGGGGCCGAGCGCATCGACCGCTACGCCGGCCAGCGCGTCTTTGAATTCCGAAAACATCGCCCCGCCGAACTGGCCGAGGATTTCGGCCCGGCCGGTCCGCGTGAGCGCCGCATAGATGCCCACCAGGTTGTCGGCCTCGGCACGGCCTTCGAGCCCCTCGACGGTCTCCGGCAGGGGTTCGGGATCGGTCCGCGCTTTGCGGATCTTGAGGGCGATGGTGTCGGCGTCATCGGTCATGTTGATGCGCGAGTAATCCGACTTATCGGACTTGCTCATCTTGGCGGTGCCATCGCGCAAGCTCATCACCCGGGCAGCGGCGCCCAGGATCTGGGGTTCGGGCAAGGAGAAATAGTCGGTCTCGAACTGCCGGTTGAAGGCACCGGCGATGTCGCGGGCGAGTTCCAGGTGCTGCTTCTGGTCCTCGCCCACGGGCACGTGGGTGGCCTTGTAAAGAAGAATATCGGCGGCCATGAGGACGGGATAGGCGTAAAGACCAAGGCCGGCGTTTTCCCGCCGCTTGCCCGCCTTTTCCTTGAACTGGGTCATGCGGTTGAGCCAACCCAACGGGGTTATGCAGGCGAACAGCCAGGCCAGCTCCGCGTGTCCCGGCACAGCGGACTGGTTGAAGATGATGCACTTCTCGGGATCGATCCCGGCGGCGAGATAGGCGGCGGTCACCTCGCGGGTGTGGTTGCGCAATGCCTTCGGGTCCTGGGGCAGGGTCAAGGCGTGCAGATCGACGATGCAAAAGATGCAGTCGAAATCGCCCTGGAGATCCACCCAATTGCGGATCGCCCCCAGGTAATTGCCGAGGTGCAGGTTGCCGGTGGGCTGAACGCCCGAGAAAATGCGGTTCATAGTCCCACTCGCCATGGCTTGCCCGGTCACGGGCGGTTTTTATGGCCTCAAAGGGTGGTCCCGGTCAAGGGAACGGCGCATCGCCGCCGGCCGTCGCCGCGCCTTGGTCCGCCGCGCCCGGCGCCAGCGACCGCTTGAGTTCGGCCAGGGAGACGGCGCCGGAAATTTGCGCCAGGGCCGCGTAAAGGACCACCCCGCCGATCACCAGCGCCGCCACGGCCGCGATGCGCACCGGCTCGGACCCCGCCAGCAGGGTTTCACCGGCCGCCGCCACGGCGCCGACCGCGCCGGCCATGACGGCGGAGGCGATGACGATGCGGGGCAATTTGCGCCGCACGCCGCTATCCGGCCTCAACCGCCCGCCGCGGTAAAGGCCTCGGGCCAACAGCCCGGCGTTGACCCAGGCGGAAATGGAGGTCGCTAGGGCGATCCCGACATGGGCCAACGGCCCCATCAGGATGAGGTTCGCCACGACGTTCACGACCAAAGCCAGCACCCCGATCTTGACCGGGGTCTTGGTGTCCTCGCGGGCAAAATAGCCCGTCGCCAGTACCTTGACCACCACGTGGGCGGGCAGGCCGAGGGCATAGGCGGCCAGCACCCAAGCCGTTGCCTCCTGGGCGTCGGCACCGAAGGCGCCCCGGCCGAACAGCACGGCGATCACCGGACCGGCGACGGCGATCAGCGCAAAGGCGGCGGGCACCGTCAACAGCAGGGCGAATTCCAGCGCCCGGTTTTGGCTTTCCATGGCGCCCGCCTCGTCTCCGGCGCGAATCTGGCGCGACAGCAACGGCAACAGCGCCGTGGCGACGGCGATGCCGATCACCCCCAAGGGCAGCTGGTTGACCCGGTCGGCGTAATACAGGTACGAGATGGTGCCCGACGGCAGCAACGAGCCGATGACCAGGTCCACCACCACGTTGATCTGATAGACCCCGGCGCCCAGCGCGATCGGCAGCATCAGGCGCAGCAACTTTTTCACCTGGGGCGTGAGCCGGGGGAGACGCAAGCCCAGGGCATGGCCGTCGCGGGCGAGCATGAGACCGAGCCAGACGAACTGCAGGATGCCCGCCGCCGCCACCGCCCAGGCCAGCCCCACGGCGGGCGAACGGGCGAATTGGCTCCAGCTTAGGATCGCCGCGATCATCACGATATTGAGGATCACCGGGGTGGCGGCGGGCGCGGCAAACCGGCCATGGGCGTTCAACACCGCCCCCATGAGGGCGACCAAGGAGATGAACAGGAGATAGGGAAAGGTGATGCGGGCCAGTTCGACGGCGAAGGCGAACTTCTCCGGATCCGATAGGAAGCCCGGCGCCAGGCCCATCATCGCGTACGGCATCAGCAGTTCGAGGGCGGCCACGAAAACGAACAATACCACCAGCAACACCGCCAGCGCGTCTTCGGCGAAGCGGCGCGCCGCTTCGCGCCCCGCGGTGACCAACAGCCCCGAATAGATGGGCACGAAGGCCGCGGCCAAGGCTCCTTCGGCGAACAGGCGCCGGAACAGATTGGGGAACTTGAAGGCGACGAAAAAGACGTCCGCGGCAGGCCCGGCGCCGAGCACCGCCGCCAACAAGACGTCGCGCGCGAAACCGGCGAGACGGCTTGCCAGGGTGAAGCCGCCGACGGTGGTGATGGAGCGAATCAGCGCCATGAGCTAACAAAGCGCTCTAGTTCGCCTTGGTCACGGCCTTTGCGGCCCCTTTGGTGATGGGCGTCGCGGATTTTTGCGATCCCTTGACGGCACTACTCTTGGCTATCGCTGCTTTGGCCTTGGATGTCGGGGCTTTGGCCTTGGCGGTGCGGGCCGGGGAACGCCTTTTCTTGGCCGCCTTTTTCTTGGCCGGGGCCTTCCCTGCCGGGCTCGACACGGCCTTGCCCCTTGCCGCCCCCTTGGCGGGCGTCGAAGCCGGCGCCTTAGCCTTGTGGGGCATCTCCTGGGCATCAGAATCCGGTTCGCGGATCGCCTCCAACAAGCGCTCGCGGATGGTCTCTAAGCGCCCCTCATGGGTGACCTTGAGGCCGAACAGATCCTTGACGTAGAAGACGTCGACGGCGCGGGTGCCGAAGGTGGCGATCTTGGCCGAGGAGACCTGCAGGTTCAACTCGGTGACGGCGGTGGTGACGTCGTACAGGAATCCGGGCCGGTCGCGGCCGTTGACCTCGATCAGGGTATTGGTGGCGGATGCCGAGTTGTCGATCATCACCCGGGGCTGATCGCGGAACACCCGGGTGCGGGCGGGCAAGATGGTCTTTATGGAGAGCCGCTTGGGCAGACGGCGCTGTGTGGAAATCACCCGTTCCAGGGTATCTTCGAGCCGGCTGAGCGCCCGCGGTTCGCCGTAAGCCTCGCCGTTGACGTCCTGGATCCAGAACGTATCCAGCGCCATACCGTCGCTCATGGTGAAAATCTTGGCATCGACGATATTGGCGCCAGCGAGCGCCATGGCGCCGGCGATCCGCGAGAACAAGCCCCAATCGTCGATGGTGTAGATCATCACCTCGGTGATGGCGCGGAACCGGTCGACACTGAGATCGATGACCAGCGGCGCGTCGTCATCCCTGGCGCCGGCGATCAGCTTGGCGTGGCGGTGCAAGGTGTCGCCATCGAAGGCGAGCCAGTAAGGGGCCGGGGGCCGGGACGCGAATTGATCGAAATCCTCGTCGCTCCAATCTTTGAGGCGGGCGCGGAGACCATCCTTGGCGGCTTCGGCCCGCTCGGATCGGCCGCGCGCCGTCAACTGGCCCGACATCATGTCTTCGGCGGCGTAATAAAGTTCGCGCAACAGCGCCGCTTTCCAGCCGTTCCAGACATTGGGGCCGACCGCGCGGATATCGGCGACGGTCAGGCACAAGAGAAGGCGCAGGCGTTCCGGCGACTGCACCACCTCGACAAAATCAGTCATCGTCTTGGGATCGTCGATATCGCGGCGGAAGGCGGTGTTGCTCATCACGAGATGGTGACGCACCAGCCAGGCGACGGTCTCGGTCTCTTCCCCGCTGAGCCCCAGCCGCGGCCCCAGCCGCAGCGCAATTTCGGCGCCGATCTCCGAATGATCGCCGCCGCGGCCCTTGGCGATGTCGTGAAGCAGCAGCGCCAGGTAAAGCGCCCGGCGCGAATCCAGTTTATGGATGACCTCGCTGGCCACCGGCATGTCCTCGCGGAACTCGCCCGCCTCGATGCGATGGAGGATGCCCAAGGCGCGAATGGTGTGCTCGTCGACGGTGTAGACGTGATACATGTCGTGCTGCATCTGCGCGACGACGCGGCCGAAATCGGGCACGAACCGGCCGAACACCCCGGCCTCGTTCATGTGCCGTAGCATGGTTTCCGGGTTTCGCTCCGCGGTCAGGAGATCCAGGAACAACCGGTTGGCTTCGGCATCACGGCGCAATCCATCATCGATCAGGGGCAGGGACCGGGTGATGAGCCGGAACGTCTCGGGGTGGATATCCACCTGTTCCCCATGGGCGACGGTGAAAAGCCGCAGCAACGCCACGGGATCCTTGCGGAAAAGATCCTCGTGCTCGGCCCGGACGCGGCCTTTCTCGATGACGAATCCGTCGACCACCCGGCGCCCCCGGCCGAAGGTGGGGAACCGCAAGCGCGGGCGGCGCTTGTGCTGATCTTCCAGCGCGGCGCAGAAGATGCGGGTAAGGTCGCCCACTTCCTTGGCATAGAGGTAGTAGTGCTTCATGAACCGTTCGACCGCGCGGGCGCCGGCATGGTCGGTATAGCCCATCAGTCCCGACACCCGTTCCTGCATGTCGAAGGTCAGGCGGTCTTCTTCCCGGTCGGTCAGGTAATGAAGATAGGCGCGCACCGTGGACAGGTAATTCTGGGCCTTGGCGAAGCGCCTGGCCTCGCGCTCGGAAATCACGTTAAGCGCCACCATGGCGGGGATCTCTTCCACCCCGTAAATGTATTTGGCGATCCAGAACAGCGTATGAAGGTCGCGAAGGCCGCCCTTGCCTTCCTTGACGTTGGGCTCCAAAACGTAACGCGAATCGCCGGTCCGCTTATGCCGTTGGTCGCGCTCGGCGAGCTTGGCTTCGACGAATGCCGGCCCGGTACCCTCGGCAATTTCCGCCCGGAAGCGGGCGCGCAGGGTCTCGAACAGCTCCGCCTCGCCGGCCACCAGCCGGGTCTCCAGCATGGCGGTGCGGATGGTGATGTCGCTCTTGCCGCGCCGCATGCACTCGTCCACCGACCGGATCGCCTGGCCCACCTTGAAGCCGAGATCCCACAGCAGATAGAGGATGTATTCGATGACCTGTTCGGTAAAGGCGTTCTGCTTGTAGGGCAGCAGGAACAGGAGGTCGATGTCGGAATGGGGCGCCAGTTCGGCCCGGCCATAACCGCCCACGGCCACCAGCGCCATACGCTCCCCGGCGGTGGGATTGGCGCGGGGGTAGACGGTGCCGGTGGTGAACTCGAACAGCGCCGAGATCAGCCCATCGGTCATCGCGGCGTTGGCGGCGACCAGTTGGGTGCCGTTCAGCGCGCCCGCGAAAAACCGCGCGCGAGTTTCCGCGCGGGCCAGGGCAAGCGCTTCGCTCGCCGCATCGAGCACCGCCGGGCGTAACTGGGCGACCGGCCGGTCGCTTGCCGCCAGGGTCTCCAAACGCACCGCGAATTCCGCCATCACCACCGCGGGGGCGCTGGGATCGGGGTCGGTGTCGTCGGGTGAGGCGGCGGTTTCGAGCATCGGCACTGTCCGGCGGGGCGGGCGGGGCGCCCGTGAAAGGCCTTATACAGGGGGCCGAAGTATGACACAAATGGCGCGGCCGCGTCCCGGGCCCGATCAATGCCGGGCCCAAACGCCGAAGGTTCCGTGGATTCCAGGGTTTACATGACCATACCGCTGCTCATCATCGACGTTCAAAAGGGCTTCATCAACGATGCAACCCGGCATATCCCGGCACGGGTGGCGGGTTTGGCGCGGCGCTACGACCGGGTCATCGTGACCCGGTTCATCAACCTCGAAGGCTCGGCCCATCGACGTTTGATCCATTGGCACCGGTTCGCGCCGGGCAGCGACGACACGCCGCTCGCCTTCGAGCCGCCGGCGGGGGCGGCGATGATCGAGAAATCCACCTATTCCTGCGTCGATGCGGCGTTTCGTGCCCGCCTCGAGCTGATCGGCGCCCAAGAGGTGCATATCTGCGGCATCGCCACCGACAACTGCGTCCTGAAAACCGCCCTCGACCTGTTCGAGACGGGCTTTCGGCCGGTGGTCCTGGCCGATTCCTGCGCCTCCCACGCCGGCGATGATTATCACCGCTGGGCGCTCAAAATCCTGAGGCGGCTGATCGGCGCCGAGCAGGTGCTGGACGCTCCCGGCGGGGCACCGCCGGCGGTCCTCCCTTGAGATCGACCCGCCGGACAGCGTTTGGTGGAAAACTCGGGTTTGTCTCAAATTGCGGCATTTTGGCCGTGACTCGCGGGCGGACCCGCTCATACTGAGCCACCCAGGCGCGATAACAGGGTGGGGATCACGCCATCCCGAAGGGGGAGAAAAACGTGTCCGACATCAACCTTGACGGCCGCGCCATCATCGTCACCGGCGGCAGCCGCGGCATGGGCCGGGAAATGGCCGATGGGCTGCTGGCAGCGGGGGCCAGCGTCGCCGTGCTCAGCCCCGAGGCCGACGAGCTCGAGGCCACGGCGGCGGAACTGGGCGCGGCCCATGGCGGCGGTCGGGTCATCGCGCTCGCTTCCGACATAACAGATTACGACGGCTGCATGCGCTCCGTCGCCGAGACCGTCGCCGCCTTCGGCGGCCTCGACGGCCTCGTCAACCATGCCGGCATCGGTCCCCTCCAGGTCGCGCCCAGCGTTTCCGAATGCGAGCACGTGGATTTCTGGGTCGCCGATCCGGCCCGCTGGGCGCGGCTGATCGAGGTCAACGTGATCGGCACCTATTTCATGGCCCGGGCCGCGGCCCCGGTGATGATCGGACGTGGCTGGGGACGGATCGTCAACGTCACCACCTCGCTGGTCAACTACGGTCGGCTCAATTGGAGCCCCTATGGCTGTTCCAAGGCGGGGATCGAATCCGAGACCCTGATCTTCGCCCAGGACCTCGAGGGGACAGGCGTGACCTGCAACACGATAATCCCTGGCGGCGCGGTGCGCACCGCCTTCGTGCCGAAAAAGATGCATTCCAACCCCCGGCTGCTGGATGCCAGCATCATGCGCTCGCCCATGGTCTGGCTGATGTCGGATCTCTCCGACGGCCATAACGGCCAACGGTTCAACGCGCGCTATTGGGACGCCGCCGCCGACGCGGGCGAGGCCGCGGCCAAGGCCATGACCGTCCCCGCCTACCGGGTGCCCCCGCCCCGGGCCAACCTCGGCGAGGGACAAGGCCCATGAGCGAACTCCATCTCAACGACCGGGTCGCCATCGTCACCGGGGGCAGCCGCGGCATGGGCCGCGAGATGGGCGAAGCCATCATCGAGGCCGGCGGCCGGGCGGCGCTGCTGACCCCCGAGGCCGAAGAGCTCAAGGAAACCGTGGACCAGATCGCTTTTCACCACGGCGCCGACAAGGTGATGGCGCTGCCCTACGACATCCTTGATTACGGCCAATGCCAACGCGCCGTCACCGAAACCCTGGAGAACTTCGGCGCCCTGCACGGGGTCGTCAACAACGCCGCCCTGGGCCAGCTCAACGTCATCGCGCCGGGCGCAGAGGACACCAACTGCAAGTTCTTCGAGGCCGACCCCTTTCGTTGGGCTCAGGTGATCCGCGTCAACGTGGTCGGCACCTACCACATGTGCCGCGCCGCGGTCGGTCACCTGAAGGACCAGGGCTGGGGCCGGCTGGTCAATGTCACCACCTCCATCGGCACCATGCAGCGCGGCGGCAACAGCCCCTATGGCCCGTCCAAGGGCGCCATCGAATCCGAAACCCTGGTATTCGCCGCCGACCTGGCGGGCCACGGCGTGACCTGCAATTCCCTGATCCCGGGCGGGGCGGCGCGGACCAAGTTCGTGCCCGAGGCCTATTTTACCACCCGCCAACTGGTGGAACCCTCGGTCATGCGCGCGCCCATCGTCTGGCTGTTTTCCGATCTCTCCGACGACCTCACCGGCGGGCGCTACGTGGCCAACCGATGGGACCACGGCGCCGACGACCCCAACTTGGCGGCCGAAGCGGCGAAGGAACCACCGGTTTTCAACCCGCCAACCGAAGGACGGCTCGACTGAGGAAGAACCCTACCCTTCGCCGTCGTCCCCATCCCCCGTGGCGACGCCTTTCAGCCTGTAGAGGAGCTCCAAGGCTTGGCGCGGAGTGAGTTGGTCGGGATGGACCTCGTCTAGGGCCTGTTCCAGCGCGCTCGGCCCCCGCCGCGTCGTCGGCGCGGCCGCGAACAGCGGCAGGTCGTCGGCCAGGCGGGAGACCGCGTCGGCCTTTTCGCCCTGTTCGATGGCGCAGAGCACCTCTTCCGCCCGGTCGAGCGCCGCGGTGGGAAGGCCCGCCAGGCGGGCGACGTGAATGCCGTAGGAACGATCCGCCGTGCCCGGGCCCACGGTATGGAGGAACACCACCTCTCCCTTCCATTCCTTGACCCCCATGGCGTGATTGGACAGCTCGTCTAGGCGTGCGGAAAGCTGGGTCAATTCGTGGTAATGGGTCGCAAACAGGCCGCGGCAGGCGTTGACATCGTGCAGGTGTTCAATGATGGCCCAGGCCAGCGACAGCCCGTCGAAGGTGGCGGTGCCGCGGCCGATTTCGTCGAGGATCACCAGCGCGCGCGCCCCCGCCTGGTGGAGGATCGCGGCGGTTTCCACCATTTCCACCATGAAGGTGGAGCGGCCCCGGGCCAGGTCGTCGGCCGCGCCGACGCGGCTGAACAGGCGGTCGACCACGCCGATATGGGCGGCCTCGGCGGGCACGAAGCAGCCGATCTGGGCGAGGATGGCGATCAGGGCGTTCTGGCGCAGGAAGGTGGACTTGCCGGCCATGTTGGGCCCGGTCACCAGCCACAGCCGGCCGGCGCGGCGGTCGGCCCCGGAATCCTCCCCGTCATCGGCCTCGGGCGGCGCGCGCGGGCCGCCGCCCTGGTCGGTGAGGTCGCAATCGTTGGGCATGAATGCGGCCGCCCCGGCCCGGCGCAGGACCTGCTCCACCACCGGGTGACGGCCGCCCTTGACGTTAAAGGCGAGGGTGCCGTCGACCCGGGGCCGACAATAGGCGCCCTCGCGCGCCAGCGCGGCGAAACCCGCCGCCACGTCCAGCCAAGCCAACGCCTTCGCGGCTAGCGCGATTGGCTCGGCACTATCCTTCACCGCGCCCGCAAGGCGGTCGAAGATTTCCAGCTCGAGGGCCAGCGCCCGGTCCGATGAGCGGGCGATGCGGGTTTCCAGATCCACCAGTTCCTCGGTGTTGAAACGGACCGCGGAAGCCAGGGTCTGGCGGTGGTGGAAGAAATGCTCCTCGCCGTCCGGGCCTTTTGCGCCGCCGAGCCGGTCGGCCTGGCTGGCGCGGACTTCGATGAAATAGCCGAGCACGTTGTTGTGGCGGATGCGCAGGTTGTTGATCCCCGAACACGACCGGTAGCGGCTTTCCAGATTGGCGATCAGCCGCCGGGACTCATCACGAAGAGCGCGGGATTCATCGAGCGCGGCATCGAACCCGGCGGCGACCAACCCGCCGTCCCGGGTGAGCAGCGGTAAATCCGCCGCCAGGGCCTTGCCCAAGAGGTCGATGAGCGCGCCATGATCGCCGAGGTCGCCGATCCATTGGCCGACCAGCGGCGGCGGCGGCGCGAGCATGCGCGCGCCATCCTTGGCGAGGGCCGCCTTGAGGCCATGGGCGCCCCGCAAGCCATCGCGGATTGCGGCGAGATCGCGGGGACCGCCGCGGCCGAGGCTGAGCCGTGCCAGTGCGCGTTCCACGTCGGGCAGCCCGTCGAGCGCCTTGGCGATGACGACGCTCGGGCCGCCCAGGCCGTCTTCGTCGTCCACCAACCAGGCAACGGCGTCGAGCCGGCGGTTGATGGCGTCCGGGTCGGTCAAGGGGGCGGCCAGCAGCGCCGTCACCAGCCGCCCGCCGGCGCCGGTCTTGGTGCGGTCGATGACCTCGAGCAGGCTGCCCCCACGGCCGCCGCCGATGGCCTCGGTCAGCTCCAGGTTGCGCCGCGTCTGGGCATCGATTTCCATGGCCTCGCCGGCGTCCATACGCCGGGGCGGGTCGATGCGCGGCAAGCTCCCCTTCTGGGTCAACTCGACGTAGTTCACCAGGGCCCCGGCGGCGGCCAGCTCGGGGCGGGTGAAGCGGCCGAACCCGTCCAGCGATGCCACCCCGAACAGCTTTTCCAGGCGGCGCACCCCATTGGCGGAATCGAACAGGCTTGCGGGCTGGGCGGTGACGGTGGTGCCGGCCTGGTCGCCGAGCTGTTCAATGACGGCCAAGAGTTCGGGCTTCGCGGAGAGTCGATCGGACAGCAGCAATTCGCCCGGCTCCACCCGGGCGAGGGCGGCTGGAAGCCCCGCCAGGGTCACCGGCTGGGCAAAAAATTCCCCCGTGGAAATGTCGAGCCAGGCAAGCCCCAGCGCCCCTTGGGCTTCGGCCAGGGCGGCGAGAAAATTATTGCGCTTGGCGTCAAGCAGCGCCTCTTCGGTCAACGTGCCGGGGGTGATCAGCCGCACCACCTCTCGGGCGACGACCGCCTTGGCGCCCCGCTTCTTGGCCTCCGCCGGGTTCTCCATCTGGTCGCAGACGGCGACCTTGAAACCTTGTCTGATCAGCCGCGCGAGATAGCTATCGGCGGAATGGACCGGCACCCCGCACATTGGGATGTCGCGGCCCAGATGCTTGCCGCGATGGGTCAGGGCAATGTCCAGCGCCCCCGCGGCGGCGACGGCGTCATCGAAGAAGAGCTCGTAAAAATCCCCCATGCGGTAAAACAGGAGGCCGTCGGGATGCGCCGCCTTGATGCGCAGGTACTGGGTCATCATCGGCGTCGCGCGGGCGTTGGCGCCGCCCGCCGGGGGTTTTTTCGCGTCCTTCGCGCCTGGGGTCGGGGCCTCCTGGTGGGACAAGGATCGATGCCTCCCGCCGGTGGATCGCCGCGCCGGTGCCACGGTGCGCGGCGCCGGCAATCACCGTCCGGCTAGCTTATCACAGCTTCCGACGGAGACCGAAGGGGCGGTCGAAAAGACCGGTTGATCGCCCCCATGGTGGGAAATTCCGCACTTCCCGGCAGCTTCACGAATTGGTGGATTTAAGCCCGGGGGCGACTATGGGCTTGGCAAGTGGGGAAAACCGGGTAAGTTTCCACAGTTTTTGCCGCCGCCGGCGTTACCATCACCGGCACCGGCGGCCGCAAGACCGCCAGCACCACCGCCGAGTCAAAAAGAACCGCATCAGGGAAATCCATCATGGCCAACAATTCCGATCGGGAGCTGGACCAAGAGGCCCTGGCCTTCCATGCCATGGGCCGCCCCGGGAAGATCGAAATCGCGCCCACCAAGCCGCTGGTCACGCAACACGACCTGGCCCTCGCCTATTCCCCCGGCGTCGCCGCGCCCTGTCTCGCCATCGCCGACGATCCGGCCAAGGCCTACGACTATACGGTGCGCGGCAATTTGGTGGCGATTATAACCAACGGTACGGCGGTTCTCGGGCTCGGTAATTTGGGCGCCCTGGCCTCGAAGCCGGTGATGGAGGGCAAGTCGGTCCTGTTCAAGCGTTTCGCCGATATCGACGCCATCAACCTCGAGTTGGGGACCGAGGACGTCGACGAGTTCGTTGACTGCGTCCGTCATCTCGGCCCGTCCTTCGCCGGCATCAACTTGGAAGACATCAAGGCGCCGGAATGCTTCATCATCGAGCAGCGCCTCAGGGAAATCATGGATATCCCGATCTTCCATGACGATCAGCACGGCACCGCCATCATCGCCGCCGCCGGGCTGCTCAATGCGTTGGACATTACCGGGCGGAACATCAAGGACATTAAGATGGTGGTCAACGGCGCCGGGGCCGGCGCCATCGCCTGCGTCGAACTCGCCAAACGGATGGGTGTCGGCGACGACAACGTCACCATGTGCGACACCGTGGGCGTCATCTATGAAGGCCGCGAAGAGCGCATGAACCAGTGGAAATCGGCCCACGCGATCAAGACCAAGGCGCGGACCTTGGCCCAGGCCATGAAGGGGGCCGACGTCTTCTTCGGCCTTTCCGTGAAAGGTGCGGTGGACCAATCGATGATCAAATCCATGGCCAAAAAACCCATCGTCTTCGCCATGGCCAATCCCGACCCCGAAATCACCCCCGAGGATGTCGCCGAAGTCCGCGCCGACGCCATCGTCGCCACCGGCCGGTCCGATTATCCCAATCAGGTCAACAACGTGTTGGGCTTCCCCTATATCTTCAGGGGCACCCTGGATGTCCGGGCCCGGGCCATCAACGACGAGATGAAGATGGCGGCGGCGGAAGCGCTCGCCCTGTTGGCCCGCGAGGACGTCCCCGACGAGGTTTCCACCGCCTATCAGGGGGCGCGGATGCGCTATGGGCCAGAATACATCATTCCGGTTCCCTTCGATCCCCGGCTGATCTCGGCGGTGCCGCCGGCGGTCGCCAAGGCGGCCATGGAAACCGGCGTCGCCGCCCTGAAAATCGAGGACACCACAGAATACAAGGCCATACTGTCGCGCCGGCTCGATCCCACCGCCGATGCCCTTCATCTCATTTCCCGGGAAGTGCGCGCCAACCCGCGCCGCGTCGTGTTCGCCGAAGGCGAGGCGGAAAAAGCCGTTCGCGCGGCGGCCGCCTTCAAGAAAGCGGGTTACGGGACGCCGGTTCTGGTCGGCGTCAAGGACCGCATCATCGAAACCATGGAACGGGTCGGCATCGCCAATCCCGACGAGTTCGAAATCACCAATGCCCGCCTGTCATCGCGCAATGCCGAGTATACCGACACCCTTTATGGCCGCATGCAGCGGCGCGGCGCGCTTTATCGCGATTGCCAGCGCCTGGTGAACCAGGACCGCAACACCTTCGCCGCCTGCATGGTAACCCATGGCGACGCCGACGCCATGGTGACCGGGCTCACGCGGTCGTCTTTCGTCTGTCTCAACGATATCCGCCGGGTGATCGATACCCGCGAGGGCGAGATCCCGTTCGGACTGACCATGCTGGTGGCCCGCGGCCGCACGGTCTTTATCGCCGATACCATGGTCCACGAGGTTCCGGTTCCCGAGGAACTCGCCGATATCGCCATCCAGGCCGCGGCCAAGGCGCGCCAGATGGGGCATACGCCCCGGGTCGCCCTTTTGTCGTTCTCGACCTTCGGCGATCCCCTGCGCGAAAAAGGCAAGCGCATCCGCGAGGCGGTGGACATGCTCGATAGCCGCAAGGTTGATTTCGAATACGATGGCGAGATGGCGGCCGACGTGGCGCTGAACACCGAGTTGCTGGGAGAGCATTATCCGTTCTGCCGCCTGTCGGAGCCGGCCAACGTGCTGATCATGCCGGCGTTGGACCCCGCCAACATCTCGGCCAAACTGATGCAGGAACTGGGCGGCGGCACGGTGATCGGACCGTTGCTGCTGGGCCTGGAGAAGCCGGCCCAGATCGTGCCCATGGGCGCGACGGTATCGGAGATCGTCACCATGGCGTCGCTGGCCGCCCACGAGACCCTGCGCCAGCGCTGAGCGCGCCCATGGGCGGGGGCGGCAAACGCACCGGATCCCGGTGGTTGGGCGGGCGATTTTCCTCGGCCGTTTGGCCGGATAATGCTCTAGCGCACCACCGGGAAAGTGGTGTTAAGGTTCTGCTTAGTGACAGTCCCCGCGGTTCATATGGAAAAGTTCGCACCGGGGATGCAGCCAGGGAGTCGTCCGATGCCGATATCCAATACCTTAATGAATCTGTTTGGTCCATCGCCCTTCAAACCGTTGCAGGCGCACATGCGCGTGGTGGTGCAGTGCGCCGGCCACGTCCCGGGGTTGTTCGAGGCCCTGTGCGACGACGAAATGGAGAAAATGAAAAAGATCCGGGACGAGATTTTCGTCCTAGAAAACAGGGCGGACCAGATCAAGAACGAGCTTCGCTCGCATCTCCCCAAGAGCTTTTTCATGCCGGTGGATCGACGCGACCTGCTGGAGATCCTCGATCTGCAGGATTCCATCGCCGACACCGCCCAGGACATCGCCGGCATGCTCATGGTGCGCCGCCCCAAGGTCCTGGATTCGATTCGCGGGCCCCTGATGGACCTGACCCAACGCTGCCTGGACGCGTGCAATCAGATGGCGGCGATCATGGAGCATCTGGACGAGCTGGTGGAAACCGGCTTCCGCGGGCCCGAGTCCGAAATCGTCGTGGTGATGATCGGCGAACTCAACCGCATCGAGACCGATACCGACCAGAAGGGCATGGCCGTCCTGCGCCAACTCTTCGCCCACGAGAACGAGATCGACCCGGTGTCCCTGATGGTTTGGCACCGGTTGATTCATTGGGTGGGCGATCTCGCCAACTATTCGGAAAAGGTCGGAAACCGGCTGCGTCTGCTGGTGGCGCATTAGCATTGTTCCGGTCCGGCCGGGGATACCGGATGCCATGACCGTCATCGCCGAGCACGGTGCCGCCCTGATCGCCTTGGCGGTGATCTTCGGCCTGTTCATGACCTGGGGGATCGGCGCCAACGACGTCGCCAACGCGCTGGGCACCTCGGTCGGTTCCGGCGCCATCACGGTGCGGACGGCGATCATCATCGCGGCGATTTTCGAATTCCTGGGCGCGGTCCTCGCCGGGGGCCACGTCACCAAGACGATCCGCAAGGGCATCATCGACCCCGGCCCCATCGCCGACAACCCGGAAATCCTCGTTTTCGGAATGTTGGCGGCGTTGCTGGCCGCGGGCACCTGGTTAGCGCTTGCGTCGATCAGGGGATGGCCGGTATCGACCACCCATTCCATCGTCGGCGCCCTGGTCGGCTTCGCCATCGCCGGGATCGGCTTCGACGCCGTCAACTGGGGCAAGATCGGCCTGATCGCCACCAGCTGGGTGATTTCCCCATTTCTTGGCGGCCTTGCCGCCTTTGCCTTGATGATGAGCATTCGTCGGTTGATTCTGAACACCGAGAAGCCCTTCGAAAGCGCCGTGCGATGGGCCCCGGTCTATGCCTTCCTGGTCGGCTTCATCATGGCGCTGGTGACCCTGTTCAAGGGGCTGAAGCACCTGAATTTGAACCTGAGCATACCCATGAGTTTTCTGGCCGCGGCGGCGATCGGATTGGCCGTCGCCGTGGCCGCGCGCACTTTCATCAAACGGGTCCCCATGGATAAGACGGCAGACCGGCACTTCCAATTCGCCAGCGTGGAGCAGGTTTTCGTGCCCTTGATGATCCTGACCGCCTGCGCCATGGCCTTCGCCCACGGTTCCAACGATGTCGCCAACGGCATCGGGCCGCTGGCGGCGGTTTTGGCGCTGGTCCGATCGGGTGGCGATCTGGCGCAGACTTCGCCGGTGCCGATATGGGTGCTGTTGCTGGGCGGCACCGGGATCCTGGTCGGGTTAGCGACCTACGGCTACCGGGTGATGCAAACCATCGGCACCAAGATCACCCAACTCACGCCCACCAGCGGCTTCTGCGCCACCATGGCGGCGGCGGCGACGGTGGTTTTGGCATCGCGGATCGCCATCCCGGTATCGACCACCCACATCGCCGTCGGCGCGGTCATGGGAGTCGGCTTGGCCCATGGTTTCGCGGCACTCGATCTCCGGGTGGTCGGGAAAATCTTCGTCTCCTGGGTGGTGACTCTCCCCGCGGGAGGCGCCCTGGCGGCGCTCTTTTTCTTCTTCTTGAAGGGCGTGTTCACTTAAGTCGGGAGAGGCCGTCAACGCGGTTCTGGCCCCGCCGCCAGCGAGGCGGTTTCCGCGGGCGCGGCGACCCGCAAAAGATAGTACGAGAGCAGAATTGCGGGGATGCCTGCCGCGGCCGCATACAGGAAGAAGTCGGTGTATCCCGCCTGTTCGACGACGATTCCCGTGAACCCGCCAAGCAGTTTTCCTGGCAACGTCATCAGCGAGGAAAAGAGCGCGTATTGCGTCGCCGTGTAGGAGACGCTGGTGAGGCTCGAGAGATAGGCGATGAAGACAGAGCCGGCGAGCCCGCCGGTCAGATTGTCGGCGCTGATGGTGAAGATCAGGAGGCCGACGTCCGGCCGCCCGACCGCGGCCATAACGGCGAAGGGAAGGTTGGTCACCGCGACAAGCACGGCCGCCAGCAACAACGGCCGCATGATGCCGTAGCGGACCACCAGGACCCCGCCGATGAACGCGCCCAGGATGGTCATGAAAAAGCCGAAGAACTTGATGATGACGCCGATCTGCTCCTCGCTGAAACCGATATCGATATAGAAGGGG
>Ga0209980_10000285_pt1 | contig 27068 bp, 23 predicted proteins | sample CR02metaG_FD_183611 | JGI IMG/M metagenome (GOLD analysis project Ga0209980, IMG submission 183611) | Deep subsurface microbial communities from Mariana Trench to uncover new lineages of life (NeLLi) - CR02 metaG (SPAdes) (version 2) | ecosystem: Environmental > Aquatic > Marine > Ocean trench...
GGGTTCTCACTGATCACGCCGAAATTAGCGAGATCGGAGTTGATGTCTTGCACGGTATGATCACTGATGTTCCATTGCCAGATGACGTTGCCGTCCATGTCCACTTCGACAAGACCATCGGGGCGTGAGGCGATATCATCTCGGCCAGCCGGATCGACGCCCGCGGCTATAGCTTGCTCATGCGTAATCTCCATTGTGGCGGTGTACATCAATGTCTGTTGTTCGAGCTCGGGGTTCCAGATCATGCGGAAATCATGATGCGGCGTGAACTCGGGACGCTCGTCGTCATGCTCCCAAACGACTTCACCGTCCCAGGCCACTAGTTGATAGATCGCCCCACTCATTCCGCCACGGCCGGCTTTGTTCACGACGCCCCGTAGCAGGGTGCCGTCCTCCAGCAAACGGGCATGTTTCTCAATGGACTCGGATCCCGGAATGCTCCAGCCCTCGGGATAGGGCCAGTAATGCACGACTTCGCCTTGCATGTCGATCAAGTAGGTATTCTGGCCGCGAAACGGGCTGAATATCGTATAACCCGCAAACGCCTTCGCAGGATCATACTGTATGAGTTCGGTCGGACCCTGGAAGACTTCGAAGGCACGCGCTCCGAACGTCGTCGCTAGAGCGAGAGTGATCGTGAACACACAGGTAGATCTGGCAAGAAACATGGTTGCTCCTTGGTCTCCCGTTCACCACCTCCGCCAGATCTCTGCGGCAGATCGTTTAGAGACCAAATTTGGTTGCAAGTATTCGATAACGAAGCCTAGAATAAAGAAATAACGACAAATTGATAACGAAGATACTAGCAGAGTCAAGCGTGCGGCCCCTACGATAGTCGTGAGGCAAACGACTCTCTTCTCGTAGAACACTTTGCGGGTGGCCGCGGCGAAGCCAGCGCCCCTGTCGCAAGGCTCAAGCAGTATCTTTCGGTAAGTCACTAGATCCAAGATAGAGAGCCAACTGCATGCTTTTTACGTCTCGCCTCTCAGGAGTTCGATCATGACACGCAAATTTCTTTCCCTCCTCACGGTGGCTCTGATCACTGCGGCTCTCCTACTGATCGGCTGCGATACCGCCCCCCCGGACCGTGATATGACCGGGCCGGCGCTTAGCAACGTCAGCCTGATCGGAAACCCGAACCCGGCCGTACCGCTGGCAGCCATTTTGAGTCTGACCACCGACAAACCAGCCGAGCTGACGCTCGATATCAACGACGGCGAGCGGAGTTGGAGTGTGACGCCCAGCGAGGAGATGACGACACAGCATGAAGTGCCGGTACTTGGAATGCGCCCCGGCCGAGTGCATACGATTACCGCGTCTCTTCGAGATACCGACGGCAACGAAACGCTCTCCGAAGAGCTGACATTCGAAACGCCATCGCTACCCGACGCTTTCCCGACACCGCGCGTTACGGTACACAACCCGGACGCCATGGAACCGGGCGTCACCGTGTTCAACATTAACGGCCGTTGGGGACCCAACGGTAGCTCAACACCGGCTAATTTCTCGCCGGCCATTATCGTAGACGATGGCGGCGAAATTATCTGGTACTACCTGCCTGGCGTGCACAGGGTCCACGATATCAGGCGGCTCGAGAACGGCAATTTCATCTACGAGGTCTGGCCCGGCACGGACGGCATGGTCGAGATCGACATGCTCGGTAATATTATTCGGCGCTGGCACTTTACCGGCACCGCCAAGGACGTTGCCGAGGGCAGTATCCCCGTCGAGACGGACTCCTTCCACCATGATTTCGTCGAGCTGCCAAACGGCAATTTCCTATTGCTGAGCTCGGAGAACCGGGTGATCGCGGATTGGCTGACGAGTGAGACAGATCCAGGTGCGCCGCGTGCGGCGGCGAATGTCATCGGTGACGTAATCATCGAGATGACCCAGACCGGCGACGTGCTGCGAGAGTGGAAACTTCATGACATTCTCGACCCGTACCGCATCGGCTATAACTCTCTACGCGAAGATTTTTGGTCGAATCACTATCGCGGCGTCGTTGAAGGCGTGGTCCACGATTGGACCCACGGCAATGCGATCATCTACGAAGAGGAAGATAATTCCTTCGTCATGTCGGTGCCCTACCAAGACGCCGTGATTAAGGTCAGCATGGACACTGGCGAGCTCGTCTGGATACTCGGCAATCACGACAACTGGCGGGAACCGTGGAGCGATAAGTTATTGACACCGGTCGGCGATACAGCCTGGTCTTACAAGCACCACGCGATCTCGCATACCGGGAGCGGTACGTATCTGCTGTTCGACAACGGCGTCGCACGCACGAGCCCGTTTGACGAAAAAATGCCGCTTGTGGACAGTTACACCCGTGCGGTCGAATATTCGATCAACGAACAAACTATGGAGGTTACGCAGGTCTGGGTCTATGGGCCGGACGATGAACAGATCTATGCGCGCTATCTCGGCGACATAGACTGGCAGCCGCAAACCGGTAACATTCTCGTCACGGTCGGCGGCCAGGAGACCAATGCTGACGGCCAGAACGCTCCGCCTGGACCGGGGACGCAGCGCTGGGCCCGCCTAATCGAGCTGACCCATGATCAACCCGCCGAAAAGGTCTGGGAGATGCGGCTCCAAACCGATGATGCAAACTGGTCGATCTACCGGTCAGAGCGGCTTCCCAGCCTCTATCCATAGTCGCGGTATCCGCTGGCAGGCTGTCGAAGCATTAGTTGGAGGACCGACATGCGCTACTCGCTGACCTTATCCCTACCGTTGCTAATTATCGCGACCTCGACGTCTTGTACTCAGGAACAAGATGAGCTCCTTGCTCGCGGCACCTATCTCATGGAGGGGATCCTCGCCTGCGGTAACTGCCATACACCGAAATCCGCCGATGCCGTACCGATTGCAGATATGCGCTTCGCGGGCGCATTTGTAATCGAGGAGCCGGGCGTCAAAGCCTATGCCTCGAATATCACCATGGACGATGAAACCGGCATCGGCACCTGGAGCGATGCAGAGATCATCCGCGGGATCCGCGACGGCATTCGGCCGGACGGCACGCTAATCGGCCCGCCCATGCCCAGTCCGTTCTATCGGAATATCTCGGATAACGACATGCGTGCCATCGTTGCCTACATGCGTAACGTCGACCCGGTTTCAAACATCGTTCCCGCATCCGAATACGGCATCCCACTACCAGACGCATGGGGCCCTCCCGTCGGGGAAGTCCCGGATGTCTCACGCGACGATCCGCTTGCCTACGGTACTTATGTCACGGTCGCCCTCGGCCACTGCACTGAGTGTCATACACCGATGGTCGAGGGCATGCACGATTTCACTCGCACCAACGAGGGCGGGCGGGTGTTCGAGAATATCTTCGATCTGGGGTTTACTGTGATCTCGGCTAATGTGAGTCCGCATCCGGAACTCGGAATAGGCACGTGGACGGACGAAGAGATCAAGCGGGCAATTACACAGGGGATAAGCCGGGACGGACGCGAACACCTGCCAGCCATGGCTTACCCCTACTACGCGACTATCACTGACGAGGATCTGGACGCCATCATCGTCTATCTGCGGTCGTTGCCACCGATGCCGGCGGACTGAGCAAAACATCAAGATGGTTCGCTACCTCAAGACGGGAATGTCTGGTGACATCATTGCGGATCACGACGATCAAGTTCGCCAGACGGTCGAGGAGATCATTGAAGGTATCAACACGCGTGGCGACGTCGCGTTACGTGAGTATTCGGTGCGCTTCGATCGATGGTCTCCGGATTCGTTTCGGCTCAGCGCAGACGACATCGATGGCTGTCATCGGGAACTGTCCGATCAGGTCATCGAGGACATTAAATTTGCGCAGACGCAGATCCGCAACTTCGCGCGTGCTCAGAGAGACGCGATTTTAGACATTGAAGTCGAGACCCTGCCGGGGGTCACGCTCGGCCACAAGAATCTGCCCGTCAACAGCGTCGGCTGTTACGTGCCCGGAGGAAAATATCCGATGGTTGCGTCGGCACACATGAGCGTTGTGACGGCAAAGGTGGCCGGCGTGAAACGGATCGTCGCTTCCGCACCCCCTTATCAAGGCCGCGTGAGTGCTGCGATCGTCGTGGCGATGGACCTCGCCGGGGCCGACGAGATTTACTGTCTCGGCGGCGTGCAGGCCATAGCAGCCATGGCGCTTGGCACGGAGAGCATTGCTCCGGTCGATATGCTCGTCGGCCCCGGTAACGCCTACGTTGCCGAGGCGAAACGGCAGCTCTTTGGTAGAGTCGGAATCGACTTGCTGGCCGGGCCAACCGAGACGCTCGTGATCGCTGACGACAGCGTCGATGGGGAGCTATGCGCTGCCGATCTTTTGGGTCAGGCGGAACATGGGCCAACGTCTCCGGCGATCTTGCTGACCAACTCAGAGCAACTGGCCCAGGATACCATTGCGGCCGTCGAGCGCCAGCTGCAGACTCTACCAACCGCAGACATCGCCGGTGCTGCCTGGAAGGACTACGGTCAGGTCATCGTCTGCGACGATACTGCCGAGATGATTCAAGTGGCCGACGAGATCGCTTCCGAGCACGTCCAGGTGATGACCAAGGACCCCGATTACTTTTTGCAGAACCTGACCAACTTCGGCGCGCTGTTTCTTGGGCCAGAAACCAATGTAGCGTACGGAGACAAAGTGATCGGAACCAACCACACGCTGCCCACGCGGAAAGCTGCCCGATACACGGGCGGTCTGTGGGTCGGCATGTTTCTCAAGACCTGTACCTATCAGAAGATTACCGAGGCCGCGTCCGTTCAGATCGGCGAGGTTTGCTCCCGCCTATGTGCCCTCGAAGGCTTCATGGGCCACAAAGAACAAGCGGATATTCGACTACGACGCTATAGCCAGTAAGACCCTGCGAGCCGGACCGCGCACGGCCGCCCTACGAACAGACTAAACATAACTAGCTGATTTACATAGGTTCCCCACTTCCAGCGAACGGACAGTTAGAATTTCGTCTCACCGCCCCTGCTGCGTGAACAAAGGCGGGAGTCAGACACAACCCAAAGGAATCAGACGATGCGAATTTTCTTACGTCTTGCTCTCGGCTCTGCCGTGCTGGCTCTCGGTTTCGGGCAGGCTGGCTACGCCCAAATGAACGAGCCGGCCTACGTCATCACCTATATCGAGGTAACGCCAACGGCAACGGAGCGGGCTATCGAGTTACTCAAGGCACACGGCGAAGCCAGCCGCGACGATGATGGCAACGCTCGGTTCCAGGTTCTGCAGCGCATCGGCCGACCCAACCACTTCGCGTTACTCGAAACCTGGGTAGATACAGAGGCGCAGGCGACGCATGCCGCCGCCGCGCACAGCAACACATTCCGGACGAATTTAGAACCACTGCTTTACAGCCCCTATGACGAGCGCAAGCACGGTCAGGTTGAAGTGACACCCAGCATCGATGACAACAATGCGATCTATGGCCTGACACATGTCGACATCATTCCGACGTATCTCGACACCGGCGTCGACTACGTCCGAACCCTGGTGGCAGCGAGCCGAAAAGATGCTGGCAATATACGTTTCGACGTGCTCGCGCAGGACAGCCGCAGGAATCATATGACGCTGGTTGAAAGCTGGGAGAGCGCGGAGGATCAGGCTGCTCACTCCACCGCAGCACATACCAAGGAATTTCGTGCCGCATTGCTGCCACTGAGCGGCAGCCTTTACGACGAGCGCCTCTATCGACCCCTGTAGGCCACGTGGTCGAGAATTAGCCTATACCGGGCGGGGACCCCCGCCGTTGTTGTGTTGGTACCCTTGTAGGCGTCGGTCCCAGCCCCTAGAATACGAATGATTATCATTCGCGTCTAAGCGCCGCAGGACCAAACTCCGCAATGACCCTTGCCGATCTCAAGAAGGGCGACCGTGTCCGTATCGAAGCCATCCACACGGCTGAAGCCAGCGTACAACGACTCATGATCATGGGCTTCGTGGAGGGCGCGGAACTGACGTTCGTTGGCGCGTCACTAGGCGGTGACCCACTGGAGTTTCTTCTCCACGGCAGTGCGGTGTCATTGCGCCAGGCTGACGCGCGGAACTTCGAGGTCGGCTCTGGACCCTTCGATGGCTAAGCTCAGCACCATCCGCGTACCGGTGGAGCGCATCACGATGGCGCGAAAGGTGACGATCGCGTTGGTCGGCAACCCGAACTCCGGCAAGAGCACGGTTTTCAACCGGCTCACGGGCTTGCGGCAGAAGACCGCCAATTTTCCCGGTGTCACGGTAGAGAAGCGCATCGGCAAGCTTACGCTGGACGGTGTGGTGATGGATCTTGTCGACCTACCGGGAACCTACTCGTTGAGCGCGAATTCCGCCGACGAGCAAATTGCGGTCGACGTACTTCTGGGCCGGGTAGCCGGGACTCCCGCTCCCAATGTCATTCTCGCCGTCATCGACGCAACGCGACTTTACCAAGGCCTCTATCTACTGCAGCAGCTTGCGGAACTCGGACGACCCATGGTCATCGCATTGACGATGACGGACGCGGCAATACGAAAGAACATTCGAGTCGATACGGCAGCGCTCTCGCGACGACTGGGAAACATCCCTGCCTGCACGATCGTCGCGACTACCGGAAGCGGAATGACCCGGCTTAGAGAGCTTGTCGGACAAGCCGTGAGCAATCACTCTGCGCAGGCACGGTCCTTCTGGCCGGAGCTTCGTCACGCGGCCGAGACGCTACGTGGCGAGCTAGAAGATACAGCGCTCAGCCTCGTTGAGATCGAACGTGCACTGATCGATGCCGATAGTAACGCAATCCAGATGCTACAGGATTCACTGGGGGATCTAGCGGGGCAACGAATTTCCGTTCTGAGGCAAACGCTGTGCGGAGATCAGCCACCGCTGGCGGTAGAAGCGCGGCAGCGCTACGAGTGGATCAGGCAGACGCTGCCAATCGTCCAAACGCAATCCAGCGTGACGGCCCGATGGGGCAGCAAACTCGGTTCCTGGCTGAATCAGCCCTACCCGGCCACGGCGCTCTTTCTGGTCGTGATGGCCACAGTCTTTCAGGCCGTGTTCGCCTGGGCAACCCCGGCGATGGATCTGATCAATACCGGTACCAGTGCGTTCGGCGCCTGGCTGGAAGCCGGACTCCCGCCTGGAATGTTCACGAGTCTTCTCGTGGACGGCGTCATCGCCGGCGTCGGCAGTGTCATTATCTTTCTGCCACAGATCATCATCTTGTTCCTCTTTATTATCGTCATGGAAGATACAGGTTACCTGGCGCGAGCGGCATTTCTCGTTGATCGAGCTATGCGCTCTGTGGGATTGTCGGGTCAGTCGGTTATCCCACTGCTGTCGGGCTTCGCGTGCGCGGTTCCCGCTATCATGGCGACACGGGTGATTCCTAATCGGCGCGATCGAATCGCGACGATCATTGCCGCGCCTTTTATGACGTGCTCCGCTAGGCTACCTGTGTACGCGTTGCTGATCGCAGCGTTCGTGCCCAGTCGCAGTCTCGGCTTCATGAACCTGCAAGGCTTGGTGATGTTCGGTCTGTATATGCTGGGGATCGTAGGCGGCGTAGGGACTGCGCTGCTCCTGAAAAGATCGGCACTTCGTGGCCCGACCCCGACCTTTATTCTCGCCTTACCGGACTTCCACCTGCCGAATTTGCGGACGGTACTGATGAAACTACTGGACCGAGCGCGGATATTTCTTCGTCGCGCGGGCACGGTCATTTTCACCGTTGCGGTCGTGGTGTGGGCGCTGGCTTACTTCCCACGCTCGGATCTTATCGAGACAGAACGCCTGAACGCTCAAACGCAGGCGGCCGCGACGTATGACGGCGACGCTCTAGAACAAGCTGCTGCGCAGATCGATAATGAGGCGGCGGCTGCTCATCTGTCGCAGAGCTGGCTCGGTCGAGCCGGCCAAGCTGTGGAACCGCTGTTCGTCCCGCTTGGCTGGGATTGGCGTATCTCAGCCGCTGTCATCGCCGGCTTCCCGGCGCGTGAGGTTGTCGTGGCGGTGTTGGGGACGATCTATGCTGTCGGAGCCGCCGCCGACGAGGCAAGCCTGGCGGACCGCTTACGTGCAGCGACCTGGCCCGACGGTCAGCTGGTCTTCACGCTGCCGATGGTATTGGGGCTGCTCGTATTCTACGCCTGGTGCCTACAGTGCGCGGCTACAATCGCCGTCATCAAGCGTGAAACGAATGGTTGGGGCTGGCCGCTGTTCGCGTGGAGTTATATGACTGGGCTAGGTTATCTTGGCGCATTGCTGGTTTTCCAGATAGGCAGCGCTTGAGACCTGCTAATCCTTAACTTAGATAAGACCTGGTCAGTTGCTCGGAGACTGACCACAGTCTCTGGGCCATATCGTCATCGAGCATATTCGTGCTCGGAGTCACCGGATTGCAAGCCGAGAAATAGCACCCGTTGACACCGGCAAGTTCCGGGCTCGTGGCGACATAACAAGTCGTCGCGGCGCCTTCTTCAACAGATTTCAGAAACAATGATCCTGCGAAGCGAAAGATCGCATCTTGCCAGCCGGGTAGATTTCGCGCGATGTTCGTCACCACCACTCCAGGGTGTAACGAGTTTGACGTGGCGTTAGTGCCTTCCAAGCGACGCGCGAGCTCGCGCGCGAACAGACCGTTGGCGAGCTTGGAGTGCCCGTAGAATTCCTGGCGATCGAAATCGCCTTCGCCGGCAAGATTGTCGAACTGGATGCCATCCTCGGGCGCCGAGTGATGCGCTCGGCTGGCGACGACGACGACCCTGCCCTCCGATGCTGCAAGTACTTGCTCCAATAGACGATTCACGAGCAGAAAATGGCCGAGGTGATTGACGACGAAATGCATCTCCAGACCCCGCACCTGCCGCAGTTCGTTCAGCAGAACACCAGCATTACAGATCAGCATATCGATGGCGCCGACCTGCGCCTGAGCGGCGTCCGCACAGGCAACGACCGAATCGAAATCCGATAACTCCAAGACAAGTGGTGTCGTGTGCCCGACGACGCTGTCACAAGCCACTTGGCCTTTCTCAGCCGTCCGCGCGGTACCGAGGACATGAGCGCCCCGCAGAGCCAACACGCGCATCGTCTCGTAGCCGATCCCCGAGTTGACGCCCGTTACCAGCGCCGTCTTGCCAGTAAGATCGAGGCCCTCGGTGACTTCCTCGGCGGTAGAGTCATCGCCGAAGGGACTGGGCAGCGTATCGACGCACGCAGCCTCGAGTAGCGACGGAGCTAGACTCAACCAGGCCCCGCCCTGCAAGATGTGGCGCCGATTCAAAGCTTTAGGCATCAAAGAAGCCTCCGCAACCGCGCGGGCTACAGTTTGAAAGACAGGGACCGCACGATCAAGACTCAATCGACTCGATAAAATGATCCACAGATCCTGTGGATAACTCTGTGGAAAACACCTTGAAGTCGGCGCTTTTCGCCCGGCCTTATCTGGTCCGAAGTTAGATTGGTTAAAAAAACGGCAATTTTCTCTTTATAAGAGCAATCATGGACTTAGCTAGGTTTTTGAGAGCAAGGCGCGAGAAGAACCCGCCAAGCTGCCACTTTTTCAATCCACTTCAATCCCACCGCACCGACATGTGGAAAGGACCGACTAACTGCGCTGCCGGCGAAGCTCGAGCGCCGTACGGCGACCGTCCGCTGTCGGCTGATACCAGACGGAAAAATCCGCGGCTGCGATCTCAAAATCGCCTATCGGATCCTCGCTGTGTATCTCGAAGGCATCGATCCCGGTGCGGACCATGAAATGTAGCTGCTCCAGGAGCACGTCTCCGACGGCGCGCACTTCGCCCCGATAATCGTACTTCTCCCTGAGGAGCCGGGCGTAGGAGTAGGCTCGTCCATCCCTGAAGGCCGGAAACTCCAACGCGACCACCGCGAGTTTCTTAAGGCAAGCACCGATGAGGTCCGGGGGCTGGTCGCTCCTGAGCCGGATACCCACAGGCTCGTTGCGTTGGAGCAACTCCTCACGGGAGGACTGCCAGCGCTCGAGATTCACGATGACGGCTCCGTCCGCCGGAAGCGTAGCGTCGTCACCTACATAGACGAAGACATCGTCAACCAGTTTTCCATCTTTGATCAGCGCCACTATGCGACGTCCTTGCTCTCGGGGGTGCCGTATACGGCCTTTTTGAAGGGCTCAATTCCGATCCGCCGGTAAGTATCCAAAAAACGTTCGTCCTTTTGGCGATCCTGTAGATACTGGTCGACGATGGCTTCGATCGCAATCGGCACGTCCGCTTGCGGCAGGCCTGGACCAAGCCGATCACCTAGGGACGCGTGCTCGTCGGAAGAGCCACCCAGCGTCAGCTGAAAAAACTCCTTACCGCGCTTGTCCACCCCGAGAATACCGATATTTCCGACGTGATGATGGCCGCACGCGTTCATGCAGCCGGAAATGTTAATTGTAAGATCGCCGACCAGGGCCAAGCGATCAACATCTACGAAATGCTGGTTGATGTCGTCCGCTACCGGAATAGAGCGCGCATTCGCGAGACCACAGTAATCCAGGCCCGGGCAGCAGATGATATCGGTGATTTGGCCTAAATTCGGAGTCGCAAGCTCGAGAAGCTTGAGTTCCTGCCAAAGGGAATGGAGAGCCTGTTGCTTCACGTCGACCAGCGTAAGGTTCTGGCGGTGACTAATTCGGATCTCGCCCAGACTGTACTGATCCGCAAGATCGGCCACGGCATCCATGTCGTCCGCGTTGATATCTCCGGGAACACGACCGGGAGCCTTAAGAGTGATATTGACGATGCTGTAACCGGAAACTTTGTGAGCCACGACATTACTCTTCATCCACCGATCGAATTCCTCATCAATCTTTCGTACGGCGTCGAGTTCTTCGCTGATATCCTCAAGCACTTCATACTCAGGCGACGCGAAATAGGCGTTAATTCGATCGATCTCTTCCTGCGGCACCTTGAGCGAGCCGTCCTTGATTCGCTCCCACTCTTCGTCGACGAGTTCGCGGTACTTCTCGATCCCCATCTGGTTCACGATGATTTTGATACGCGCCTTGTTGATGTTGTCGCGCCTGCCGTGAATGTTGTAAACGCGTAGAATCGCCTCGACATAAGACAGCAGGTGCTCTGGCTCCAGAGACTCGCGGATCGTGTGGGCGATAAACGGCGTTCTGCCCTGACCACCACCGACCAACACTTCGAATCGCATCTGCCCCGCATCGTTCAGATGCATCCGCAGCCCGATGTCATGTACGGCTACGGCGGCACGGTCCTTCGGCGCGCCAGTCACCGCGATCTTGAACTTGCGCGGTAGATACGAAAACTCAGGGTGCAAGACCGTGTACTGCCGCAGCAACTCACAGTAGATCCGCGGATCTTCGATTTCATCCCCGGCTCTTCCGGCGTACTGGTCAGACGTGATGTTGCGCACGCAGTTTCCGGATGACTGGATAGCCGTGACCTCTACGTCGGCGAGTTCACGGAGAAGATCCGGTGTGTCTTCCAGCTTGACCCAATTGTATTGAATATTCTGCCGCGTCGTGAAATGACCAAAACCCTTATCGTAAGTTCTAGCGATGTGGGCGAATTTATGCATCTGCTCGGATGACAGACTGCCGTAGGGTACGTTGACCCGGAGCATATAGGCATGCAGCTGCATATAAAGACCGTTCATCAGCCGCAGCGGCTTGAACTGGTCCTCGCTTATCTCGCCGGTGAGGCGGCGTTGCACCTGGCGGCGGAACTGCTCGACGCGCTCCGCCACGAGCGTCTGATCGAATTCATCGTAGCGATACATGTTGGTTACTCTCTCCCGATGAGCTGATCGGTTCGTGCCGAGGGGCCAAATGCGCGAATCGCTTCGCGCGCCTCCACCGGACGGCGTGCTCCGTTCTCGACGACCACCTCGATCAAATACGGTTCCACGATCACACAATCCTCGACGGCCTGCGTAGCCTCACCCATTAATCGGTCGATTTCCGCTTGACTCTCCAGTACAACGCCATCTTCTATGGAATCGGCCCAAGCGGCGGCGGCGTCGATGAATACAACGCGCCCGTCATCTAATCGGCTGGCAATGATCATCTGCATCGAAACGTTCCCAATCTACCGACTCGCAAAGGTACGGTGCAGCAATAAATCGGTAAGGCCAGACCAAACATGCTCAGACTAGAACGCTATCGAGTGCTCCTGGAGACTGGCGTTTCACCTGGAGCGGTAAGCATACACCGCAATAGTGGCGTCGTTATGCCAATCCCGCAGAACAATATGAGGAAACCTCAGGGTGCGTGCCGGAGGTTCAGCCGAGCGCATCAGAACCGGTTTTTGTCAGTCGATTACCATGGCAGCGGCTGGCCGTTGGCGTGCCAGAATGTGCCGCTATCCGCCAGCGTCAGCGTGTCCATACGCTCTATCAGGCCCCGTGCGGCCTCCTCGGGGTCGGTGTAGCCCTGACCTTGCGTCAGGTCAGTTCTCACATAGCCTGGATGAAGCAGAAACACCGCTATTCCTCGCGGTTTCAAGTCTCGAGCGAGATTGACGCCGACCATGTTCGCAGCCGCCTTGGAGATCCGATAGCCATACATGCCTCCCGAACTATTGTCTTGCAGCGAACCCACTCGGCTTGAGACGATGCCGACCTTAGCGGCCTCCGCCATGCGAGCGATCAGCGCCGAAGTCACTCTGAGAGGCCCGAGTGCATTGACTTCAAATTGGTGACGTATACGCCCCCACTCCAGGTTATCGAGTTTCTCCTCGGTCAGAATGCCGGCGTTATTGATCAACATATCAACCGGCTGATCACCCAGACGATCCGCGAATTCGGCCACCGACCGTTCGTCAGTAACATCCAAGTTCTCGTAGACGTCGACAGGCAGGACACTGAGCTCCGGGGACGTTTTCCGGCACGCGGCGGCGACCGATTCCCCCCTCGCGGCCAGTTGACGTACCAGCTCGAGCCCGATACCACGATTCGCCCCGATAACGACAGATCTGGTCATGATCGTTACTTCAGCAGTCCGCCAGCGGGCTGATTAACGCAACGCGAGATCTAGCGCCTCACGAACCTCTGCAGCCCAGAACTCCGACAGCGTCTGCCCAGCCGGGAGATCGGTGGACGCCCGGCGGTAGGAAACCACCCCGGCACCATCAACGACCAGTAACCCCGGTATGAATTGGATGTCGTAGGCCGCCGCAATTTCGTCGCCCTCAAGAATGCCCAACACGGGAAAACTCAAGCTCTCAAGATAGGTCGCGGGGTCGCCGATGCCTCTTTCCTTGGCGTTGATCGCGACGATCTGGACCCCATCGGCGACATAGTCTCTCTGAATCGCCTCCAGATACGGCATAAACGCCTTGCAGTAAGGGCACCACGTCGCCCAGAAGATGACGACAGTGGGCTTACCGCCCGCGACCGCGGGAAAGGAGACTGATCGACCCTGAAGATCACTGCCGATCCAGGCCGGTGCGCGATCTCCCGCTTCAACTGCCCACGCGGCTGCTGTCCAGACGAACAGCAGCACTGTGAGCGCGAGAAGTCTTGATGTCATGGCGATGCTACTCGGTTCAACCAGTTGTCTTCTCTGTGAGATTCGATCCGCAAGTTTTCATCGACGAGATGTATCTATGAGCTGCGAGAAGGGATTTCGTTCCGTCCGCCCCACATCTCCAGGTGAGCCTCCTCTGCTGCACGACGCACTTTGGAGTGTCTGTTACTAAGCAGCAGACTATCGGGCGAACAAACTCTTGCCCTGATGAGACCGAGATCATCCGCAGCGTCGAACAGGCTCGGATACCAACGCTTCCAATCAGGTAGTAGTCGTTGAACTTCGTCTCGTAGACTCATCTCTCATGCGGATTGTTCATCTCAACCACAATCTATATCAGGCCAATAAACAGCACAACAGGCTACTTCTCGGTCGCGGAAGCACAGCCGCTAATCCAGGCAGCTGCACCCGATCGATACGCGAGTTTACGCATAGCGTGGCCAGCCGAATGTCTGCCGGCCCAGCAGATGGTCCATGTGTTGCCTTACCGTGACGCAACGCGATCTGCTTGGCCCAATAATATCGCGATCGGGGCGGTTCGATTGCTCGATTCCAGCGCAATTTTCACCGTCATGGTCAACGGCACAGATAGCAACATGCCCACGGGACCGAAAACCCAGCCCCAGAACACGAGCGAGAGAAACACCACGAGCGTGGACAGACCCAGACCACGCCCCACGACACGCGGTTCGATGATGCCACCGATCGTGATATTGATAACGAAATAGCCCAGGCCGATCATCGCAGCTTGAAAAAAATCTATTTGAACCAATGCCAACACCACTGGCGGAATGGCAGCGATCAAAGAACCTATGCTGGGAACATAGTTGAACGAAAACGCGAGCAGCCCCCAGAGTAATGGAAAATCCAGCCCGAACGCAGCAGTTAGTGCTGCGGCCGCAACACCCGTGACGAGGCTCGCAATTGTCTTAATCCCCAGGTACCGCTGTACCCCACTCGTGAAGCGTTTGAAATAATCAGGGTCGCCACGCGTGGAAGTCAGCACCAATTGTAGCTTTCCGGGAAGGCTCGTTGCTTCAAGCAATAAGAAAATTACAGTGAAAATAATCAAGAAGAAGTTAGCGAACAGTCCTTGCAGCCCGCTGAAGAGGTTGGCGACCAACCCCATGGGGGACGCTGGTTGAATTCGATCAAGCAAGTCTCCGATCGAGACTTCCTGCCCGAAGAGCACCGCAATGCCGGTCAGCTTGTCGTTTAGTTGCTGCTCATAGAAAGGTAGGCGCGCGGTAAATTCCGCGATCTGACCGCCGATGAAGATTCCGACGAGCGTCAACACGCTAATGATTAACAGCACGATGATCACCACGGCGAGTCCGGCGGGAACGTGATAGTGCTGCAGCCAGCGCATCAGCGGCATGCAGATGACGGCAAGAAACGCCGCGACGAGAAACGGTACGAGAATCGGGCTCGCCGCCTGCATGCCATAGATCAGCACAATGACAGCGGCGGCCGATATGAGCGCAATCGCGCCCGAGCCTGGCTTTGCTGAGGAGTCGATGTGTGTCTCCTAGAGTCTACAGATCGGACTGTACGCGCTCCGGTGACGATACCCAAGCATTCCCGGGTAGGCGCCGCAGCTCAGTCGCAGGGCTCTGTCGACAAGGCCTGACGCTGCCGGCTTCAACGTTGGACGCTGATCCGCTAGCGAATAAGACCCATGCTCTCGAGCTTGATTACGATTCGATGGGCGGCCAGATCCGGGGTAAGATTCGTCGTATCGATCCGCATCTCCGGATCGTCTGGATCTTCATAAGGATCGTCGATTCCCGTAAACCCCTTGATTAGTCCGGCACGCGCCTTGGCATAGAGACCCTTACGATCACGGCTTTCGCATACCTCCAGCGGCGTTGCAACGTGTACTTCGAGAAAACCACCGAGGGGTTCGATAAGGTCCCGGACCAAACGCCGAGTGGCTGAATAGGGCGCGATAGGCGCGCAGAGAGCAATTCCGCCATTTTTCGTAATCTCGCTTGCAACGTAGCCGATGCGCAGAATATTGAGATCGCGGTGCTCTTTGGAGAATCCCAGCTCACTCGACAGGTTCTTACGGACGATATCACCATCGAGCAACGTGATCTGCCGCCCGCCTAACTCCAGCAACTTCACCATCAGAGCGTTGGCGATTGTCGATTTCCCGGACCCGGATAGCCCAGTGAAAAAAACCGTGAAGCCCTGCCGATAGCGCGGGGGATGAGTTTTGCGAAGCTCGGCGATGACTTCAGGAAACGAAAACCACTCCGGAATCTCCAGACCTTCGCGGAGCCGCCGGCGCAACTCAGTACCGGAGATCTGTAGAATCTCGGTGCCTTCCGCAACCTCATCTTGAGGTTGATACTCTGCGCGATCTTCCACGTACACCATGTTCTTAAACGGTACCATCGTAATATCGAGTTCATCGGCATAGCTCTGCATAAGCTCTTGCGCGTCATAGGGACCGTAAAACGGCTTGCCGTTACTGTCTACACCAGGTCCGGCATGATCGCGGCCAACGATAAAGTGAGTGCAGCCATAATTCTTGCGAATCAAAGCGTGCCACAAGGCCTCCCTCGGGCCCGCCATGCGCATTGCCAACGGTAGCAAGCTCAGCATCGTGGTTTGATCCGGATAGTGATGCAGCACCTGCTCGTAGCAACGTACACGCGTAAAATGATCCACATCTCCCGGCTTCGTCATCCCGACGACTGGATGAATCAGTAGATTGGCCTCCATCTCCTTGGCAGCGCGAAAAGTCAGCTCCTGATGAGCCCGGTGCATGGGATTGCGGGTCTGGAACGCTACGACTCGCCGCCAACCGAGCTTCGCGAAGCGCTCTCTGACTTGTGCCGGAGAATCACGTAAGTGCTTAAAATCGTAATGATTCGGAGCCTCGACGCCGTACAAACGTCCGCCCAGATAGACGTCGTTCGCCTGGTCGTTGAGGTAGCGGACTGCGGGGTGAGCCTCATCAGCCGAGCCGAATACCGCAAGCGCCTCAGCCTTCTTGTCGGGGCAGAAACTGCTCTCGACGTCCATCGTCGCGATCAGCACTCCTTCGTGATCTCGCAACGCGATACGCACGCCCGGCTCGACCGAGTCCGCGAACTTCTCGGTAACATCCAGCGTAATCGGCATGGGCCAGAGCACACCGTCGACTAGGCGCATATTCTCGAGCACTGCGTTATAGTCGGCGACCCCCATGAAGCCCTCCAGTGGAGAGAAAGCGCCATTCAGGAGCATCTCCAGATCGCAGAGCTGGCGCATACTCAGATCCCACGACGGGATATCCCTCGCGCGGGTTTTCTCAGCCTCGACGGCCTGCCCTGTCAGATACAGATTCTTTAACTCCCCTCCGTGGGGTTTCTTGAAGGCTCCCATGATCTCTCCGTAGTTCTGAATGTGAGCATCGACGACCGCCGGATGCTAATTTTGAAATAACTGCTCCGCAGCAAGATGAATCCCTGCCGCATTGATTGCCGGCAGATAGACCGCTTCGTACTCGCGAATCTTGAGTGTCTTCTTGACGATGTTTTCAAGATTCGCGCGTTTTTCTTCTGGGCCCTCGCCCTTGCCGATACCACCGCCAAACTCAACAATCGTGTCCACGCCTCGATCTAGTGCCGTGTTCATGCAGCCGAGCCAGCGCACCGGATTGAAGAGTTGGAAAAACAGCCGCGAGCGTATCGCATCTGCATTCGGCTCATGCACGTCTCCGGTGTAATTCGATAACACGTCCACCGCCAGCGTCCCAAACTCGGCGTCTGCCAGGATGCCGCGAAAACGTCTTGCCGCATTCACCATGAGGTAGGTATGAAACGCGCCCTCCGTCGGTAGCCTGAACCCCCGTTTCCTCGGGAACCTTGCCGCGAGATCCTCCGTCAGCGCATCCAGATCACCGTCCTCGCCTGCGATAACCGTCTGCTCGGGTAGATTACAGCCGCCGATGGCACAGTAATGTTTGGCCGCCAGCGCAGCAGCGGATGGCAGATCCAGCGTTGTCGCAAGCATGCTGCCCTGACCCAACTCGCTCATGAGCTCGCCCCGGTGCTGCACGAGTCTCACGGCGTCTTCAAAACTGAGCGCCCCACCAATAGCGAGCGCCGTATATTCACCAAGGCTGTGGCCGGCTAATAGAACGGGTACGATCGCTTGATCTTCTCCACCCAAGCTCTGAAATGACGCCAGGCAGGCCATCTGATGAGTGATCAGTGCGGGCTGTGTATACCGGGTCAGGTCCAACTGCTCATCGGGATCGGCGAAACAGAGTTTCGCCATGTCATAGCCGACGACCTCGCTGGCTCTGCCGAATATTTCCCTCGCGCTCTCGAACTCCTCCACTAGATCGGAACCCATCCCGCGATATTGAGAGCCCTGCCCGGGAAAGATAAAAAATATTTTACGCTCGGCCTCAGACACGAGAATGGCCCCACTAGGCTTAATACCAAAAGCCCGCCAGGATACGCGGACGGTCAGCGTATCTCAACTGACCGGGTCGCGGAGAAAGGCTTGGGCGAGCTTCACCCAGTAGGTCGCGCCAAGCGTGACCACGTCATCGTTGAAGTCATAGCCCGGGTTATGAATCATGCAGGTACCCTCACCCGCACCATTGCCGATCAATATATAACATCCTGGTTTTTCTTCCAGCATGTACGCGAAGTCCTCAGAGCCCAGCACGGGGGGCGCTTCCGCATCGACGTTCTCTGTGCCGACTATCGCAGCCGCCACGTCGGCCGCCAAGCCTACCGCGGCCGGATGATTGACGACCGCCGGATAACCGCTCACAAAGTCTACCGCCCCGCGAGCACCCAGACCGGTACAAACACCCTCAACGACCTCGGCGACCCTGACTTTGAGCAATTCGCGCACTTCTCGGTCGAAGCAGCGGATGCCGCCGCCTAGCAACACCTGGTCTGGAATGATGTTATACGCATCGCCGCCATGAACCCTCGTCACACTGACTACCGCTGCATGGAGCGGATCGATGTTTCGGCTCACGATACTCTGCAGCGCCGTGACAACCTGGGCAGCCGCGTGCACCGGATCGACGCCCTGGTGAGGCAACGCACCATGAGCGCCGCGCCCTTCAATGACGATGTCGAAACAATCCAACGAAGCCATCATGGCCCCCGACCGCATCGCGAATCGGCCTACGTCCAGACCTGGCCAGTTATGCATGCCGAAAACGGCCTCGACAGGAAAGAGCTTGAATAGCCCATCATCCATCATGACCTTGGCGCCGCCCGCAGCTTCTTCGGCAGGTTGAAAGATAAACCGGATCGTGCCTGCGAATTCTTCGGATTCTGCAAGAAAGCGGGCAGCGCCGAGCAGCATCGCCGTGTGGCCGTCGTGTCCACACGCATGCATCTTGCCGTCGTAGCGAGAGCGATGGGAAAAGACATTGGTCTCCTGTAACGGCAGCGCATCCATGTCGGCGCGCAGCCCGATTGCCGGACCGTCACCGGTGGAAAGGGTTCCGACGACTCCCGTTGTCGCCAAACCGCGATGCACCTCAAGCCCCCATTCCGTAAGACATTCAGCCACCAGATTGGCGGTTCTCTCTTCCTCATAGGCGAGTTCCGGATGGGCATGGATGTCTCGACGCAAGGCGATCAGCTTGTCTCTATTGGCAGCAATTTCCGGGATAATATTCATACACAGATCTCGTCTTCGGCGTTAACTCGCTACTTGGCTCAGGATACCGAATTTTAACGCAGGACTGAGGTCATTAGGCGCCGATCTGAAAAGCTTGACGAGGTTTATTGAAATCTCAGAGACGCTGCGTTAAATAGACGGACCATGAACGCCATCGGAACCGACAGCACCAGTCAAAAACGTAGCCTGCTCTCGATCAGCAAGTTGCAAGCGTTTCTCATCCATCTTACTGGTAGCGCCCTCGTGGTTGGAACGCTGTGCGCAGTCATATTCTTCGTCTGGTACCCGGCCCCCTACTTCGCGGCGAAAGGCGCTTCAGGAGTGCTCCTGGTTCTTATCGGCGTGGATCTCATTCTCGGGCCCACACTGACGCTGATCCTCTTCAGGCCACGCAAACCGGGGCTCGTGTTCGACTTGTCGGTGATCCTCACGATTCAACTCGCAGCACTGGTGTACGGCACTACAGCGCTCTACCAGGAGCGTCCCTACTATCTGGTCTTCGCAGTCGATCGATTGGAGATTCTCGCTTACAAGGATGTAGACAGCTCGATGATCGAGTACGAGGAATTGCGCCGTAAGCCATTTATCGGCCCGATACTTGCGGTAGCCAGTCTCCCCGAAGGTCAGGACGAGTTTCAGCGATTGCTCGAAGAGACCGTGTTCGAGGGTAAACCCGACATAGAGCGGCGACCTGAGTTCTGGAGCCCTTACGCGAACCGCAGCGACGATGTGATTGCGCGAGCGAGGAGCCTCGCGGAACTGCTAGAGAGATACCCGGAAACTCGGACCGAGATCTCGAAACTCACCGAATCGCTGGACGCAGAGATCGACGACCTGGCGTACATCCCACTGGTCGGGAGAGAGACTTCTTTCGCGTTCGTTATCGATGCCGAAACGGCGACGCCTATCGATATTATCGATGTCGATCCGTGGAGTGACGACCGCTAGCCCGCATCCCTTCCTGTTCATCAACCGTCGATAGCAGTACGAGCCCCACTCCGAACAGTACCAAGACTACGGATATTCCGACTCGCTGCGAGCCGCTCCACTGCGTGAGCAGACCGAGCGATAACGGTCCTAAGAAAGCTGTTAGTTTGCCAGAGAACGCGAAGAAACCGAAAAACTCGCTCTGCGCGTCTGGCGGCGCGAAGCGCGCCATCAAAGATCGACTCGCCGACTGGTTCGGCCCGACAAAAATACCGATGACGATACCGGCGACCCATAACCATGCCTTAGTCGGAGCGACGACAGCAAGCAGTGTCGCAGCGAATAACCCGACGAGCGATATGACCAGCGTGAGTTTGCCACCAATCAGATCATCGACATGGCCCAGTGTGAGCGCACCGATTCCGGCGGCTAGATTGATCATGATCCCGAAAATCAGTACTTCTGGCAGCGAGAACCCGAATGTCCCGGCTGCATAAATTCCGCCGAATGCGAATATCGTGACCAGGCCGTCATTGTAGATCATCCGCGCGAGCAGAAACCGAACTACCTGACGATGCTGGCGGATCTCTTGCAGGGTCCGGCTCAATTTCGCAAAGGCTGCGCCAACCCCTTGACGTTCTTCGGTGCGGCGCGGGCTTGGCTCGCCAACCCAGAGGAAAAACGGCACGCTGAACACCAGGAACCATACCCCTACCAACAGGTTGGTCGCGCGTATGTTTGCGCCTGTATCTTTCGAGAAACCGAACCACGGCATGTCGGGTTGAATCAGCGTCACGAGCGCGATACCTAGAGCCAGTAGTCCGCCGAGGTAACCCAATCCCCAGCCATAACCCGAGATACGGCCAATACGTTCGCGCGGCACCAGGCCCGGCAGAAACGCATTGTAGAAGACCATGCCAAACTCGAACGCGACGTTCGCTACGAACAGCAACGCCAGCGCAGTCCACACCTGTCCGGGTAATACGGGGTAGAGCGCCATGGTCGCGAGCGCGCAGATCAGCGTCGCTAGCAATACGAACAACTTCCGATAACCGCCCCGGTCCGCAAGCGCACCGAGAATTGGCGAGCAAACGGCGACCACGACAGCCGTCAGGGCGACGGCTCGAGACCACAGGACCGTTCCGGTTATGGGGTCGGGCGCTATGGCCTGGGTAAAATAAGTGGCATAGACGAACGTCACCACCAAGGTCGTGAAGGGCGAGTTGGCGAAGTCGTAGAGCGCCCAAGACCAAATCGCTCGCGACCCATCTTGTTTCGAACTCACCGTGAGTATTCCTGTGCTGCTGGCAACGGCTTCATTGAGATAGCTCGCAGATTTTCTGTGCTCAGATCAGTGGCTTGTCGCCAAAACGATCGAGCCAACGCGGAATCGCATCCACATTACAGACGTGCTCAGGTACTTTCCCCCTTAGCGCAGCCAAGGTCGCGTCTGTCGCCCATGGAATCGCCGGTTCGAGCGTTCCTGGACTATTCGCACTGACCATATGCGGGCAGAGCAGTACCTTGTCGCCCATACTGCGGATCCGATCGTCTGCCTGTGGCGGTTCCTGGGGCAACACGTCCAATGCCGCGCCCGCCAGTTTTCCTTCCGCCAGCGCGTCACACAACGCGTCGACATCTACCACTGGACCACGGGAGGTATTGATCAACAACGCGGACGGTTTCATCAGCGCCAACCGCGTCCGGCCGATCAGCCCCCGCGTCTCAGAAGTCAGATTACAGTGCAGTGAGACGACATCGGATTCCGTTAGCAGCGTCTCCAAATTCACTCGGCGGGCGTTATGGTGGACGAATTGAGCCTCATTCACGTACGGATCGCAGGCCAGAAGCCGCACCTGCCAAGGCGCCAGTAGATCCGCCACGCGCGCGCCGATCCGACCCAGACCGATAATCCCTACGGTGATCCCCGGGTGGCCGTCCTGGCGTGCGCCGAGATAGGTGCCCAGCAAGGACGGATCTCGCCAACCGCCTTCCTTGACGTGTCGATCCCGCTCCCTGATTCGCTTTAATAGCGCGAGTATGAACGCGATAGTTCCTTCGGCGACGCCACCCCAATTGGCTTCGGTCGGGCAATGCGTGACCAGGACGCCGATCTCCGTGGCGGCTTCCAGATCCACATCCTCAACACCGATCGAATACTTGGAGATGATGCGTAGGTTCGGAAGCTGCTCGAGAAACGAGCGTTCTATCGGCCTGCGCTTGATCGTGGTGCCCATGAGCGCATCGGCGCCCTGGGCGATCTCAAGTAAGCTGTCCCGATCGATTCCGCTGCGCCAGGATCCGTCGCCGAGAACCAACTCGCAGCCGGCCGCCTCGATCAACCGATGAGATTCCCCGGATTCGTCGATCGGAATATAGATGCAAACTCGTGGTTTTGCTCGCAAGCTCAATGACACTAGTGGCCCAACAAGACTTAACAGAACACAGCGACCTGCGCTGTTATAGCGCATGGCGATTTATGTCGTTCTTAGTTCACCATGATTCACTATACGCGGGAAACGAGCAGAATCCGCCCGTACAGGAGTTACCGGCAAGAAAAAGGGGCGTTTGGGGACGCCCCTTGAGGTTGACAACGTTCAGTTGTCAATCTGTACGCCACTCCCCAAGTCGGTTTCCGGAGTGTTGTAATAATACAACAAACTGAAGTTCGCTAAGTCTAGCATATTCGGCAGACCGCGGGTCTCGTCTAGACTTCATCAAACGTTACGACATTGTAACCCTCGGTCTGATAACAGGCGTGGAACGAGCTTCGAGTCTGAATGCCTTGACGGCTAGATCATCGTCTCGATGATCTGTATCGCGCCTTTCCAAATCATACTCAGAGACACATATAAAATCACGGCCACCCCTAAGAATCCGATCCAGTGGTGGCGGGCGAGCAGACGAGCGATGAGCGTCGCCGCCAGGCCCATAAATGCCACGGACAGAACGAGGCCTGAAACCAGTACCCACTGGTACTCGCCCGCGATCCCCGCCACGGCAAGTACGTTGTCCAATGACATGGATACATCGGCGGCAACGACCTGGATAATAGCCTGCCGCATCGTCTTTCGGGGCGCGTCCGAATGTCTGAGTGGTGTCCCATGTACTATGTCGTCGATATCCTCAGCAGCCTGATCCTCCTCGTGTCGCGCCTTGAGTTCCCGCCAAAACTTCCAAGTCACCCACAAGAGCAACAGGCCGCCTGCAAGGCTCAGCCCAATCACGTTCAAGAGCTGCACGGTCACCAAGGCAAAAAGCACGCGCATCAGCGTCGCGGCAGCAATACCGACGATCAACACACGGCCCCGCTGCTCGACCGGTAACCCGACGACGACCATAGCCACAACAATGGCGTTATCCCCGGCCAGCATGATATCGACGAAAACGACTTGGAGGAACGCGGCGGCCTCAGCGAAAGAGATCAACTCCATGGCTTATTCTTGTCCTTAATTCGCCTCTAGAGGCATCTCGACAGGGCCCTAGTGTGCCGTGATATTCCGCAGAATTCACGCTGGCTCATCGGGCGCGGATTATCTATGCTTCCAGACCTTCGCGGAGGTCGACATCATGAAATACGCAGATCACCTATCGACGGCTCTGTTGCTCAGCATCATCGGCATCTCAAGCTCGATCATCGCCCAGGAGGCCGACGAGGACGCCGAGACGGAGACCAAGACTATCGCTGAAATAATCGAGAACAGCGATCGCTTCGACGGTTTATTCACTCTATACCGTGATCGCGATACGGGCGAGAGCTATCTAGAAATCGGCTCGGATCAACTGGATCAAGAGTACATCTATATAGCTGTCAGCACGGACGGCGTCGTACAGGGCGGCCACTTTCGCGGAAACTACCGCGATAACCGCGTTCTGTCTCTAACTCGCCACTTCGACAGGATCGAAATTCGTTCGGAGAACACGGCCTTCTACTTCAACCCCGACAGCCCACTTAGCCGAGCGGCCAACGCGAACATCAGCACGGCGTTGCTGGCCTCGGAGAGCATACTGGCCGAAGACGAGGATAGCGGCCGAATTCTTATCAATGCGGACAATATCTTCGTCAACGAGACCCTGAATCAGATCAAGGCTTCACCAGACCCAGACGAGAAGCCCGGAGACGCCTTCCGCCTAGGCGATCTAAGCGATGAAAAAAGTAAAATCACGGAGATTAGAAACTATCCGTTGAACACCGACATACACGTCGAGTACGTCTACGAGAATCTCGCGCCCGCAGCCTCAGGCAACTCGGATATAACCGACGACCGTTACGTCAGCATCTATGTGCAGCATTCGTTGATTGCCATGCCGGAGAATGACTATCGGCCGCGCCTAACCGATCACCGCATGGGATTCTTCGCCGAGCAGGTCACCGACTTGACCGATGATAGCCCGACTCCGTACCGGGACCTCGTTCAGCGCTGGCATCTCGTTAAGAAAGATCCCGCTGCCGCGCTGTCGGAGCCGGTGGAACCGATCATCTGGTGGATAGAGAACACGACTCCGCTTGAGTTCCGGGACGCCGTCAAACAAGGCGTGCTGGCCTGGAACCAATCGTTCGAGAAAATCGGCTTCAAGAATGCCCTGGTCGTCAAAGTCCAGCCTGACGACGCGGATTGGGACGCAGGAGACATCCGCTACAACGTACTGCGTTGGACCTCGTCGCCGAACCCGCCGTTTTCAGGTTACGGTCCGTCATTCACGAACCCACGAACCGGACAGATTCTCGGTGCCGATATTATGCTCGAGTACGCCGGCGTAATCCGGCGCGTCCGGTACCAGCAAATTCTGGATAGTCTCGAGTTCCCGGCATCCGGGTTGCCCGACTTCAGACTTCAGTCGCAGCGCGACTACTGCTCTTTCGGCTACGCGATGCAACTGAGCCAGGTGTTTGGTCGCTTCGCAGTCAATGCACTAGGCATGGACCCGACACTCGAAAATCAGGTCACACAGGAGTACCTCATCGATCTCGTCCTGCACGAAGTCGGCCATACCTTGGGCTTCGCCCACAACTTCGCGTCCTCTCGAATGTTGACGCTGGACGAGTCCTACGACCGAGACGTCATCACCGAAACGGGACTCTACGCCTCCGTGATGGACTACACGGATATTCATATCGCGCCGCGTGGACGCGAGCATACGCAATTCTTCACGACTCAGCCCGGCCCCTACGATGACTGGGTCGTGAATTACAGTTACTCCATCGGCTCGGACGACCCGAGTTCGGAAGTGCCGCGACTCGCCAGAATAGCGGCCCGCTCGACAGAGTCGGCGCTGCTTTTTGGCACCGACGATCACGTCATGGCTCGACCGGGATGGGCGATGGATCCTCGCATTCTCTGGTATGACATGACCAGCGATCCTATCGGCTACGCCGAAGAACGGCTCGACCTCATCGAAGACTTACTCGGCATCGCCCGAGAGAAACAGACGACTGAAGGTGAATCCTACCATCGACTGCGGGATGCCTATGTAGTGATGTTGGCGCAGTTCGCCCGCTCGATCACGGTGTTGTCGCGATACATCGGCGGTGTCTATGTCAATCGCTCCGTGGTCGGCCAGGCCGGCGCGACGACGCCGTTCGTCCCGGTGACTCTTGCGGATCAGCAACGCGCGATGGCCGGGCTGGCCGACCATCTGTTCGCGCCGGAGGCTCTCTCGGCCTCCGCGGACCTGTACAGCCACCTCCAAGAACAGCGGCGACTGTGGAATTTCTGGGGCGAGACGGAAGATCCGAAAGTTCATGAATGGTTGCTGGCGTTACAGCGAGGCGTACTCGCGCACTTGCTGCATCCGACGGTCATGACTCGCATTACTGACTCCAGACTCCTGGGCAATGAGTACCCGCTGGCCGATGTCATGAACGATCTCACCGACGCGATATTCGCTGCGGACCTGCGTGGCGAAGTCAGCACATTTCGGCAGAACCTGCAACTGGAGTACGTCTCCAGATTGATTGACATCGTTACCGGCAACGAGGACTACGATTATCCTTCGCAGTCGATTGCGCTGTATCACCTACGAACGATAGAGAAAATGATGGGCGGCAAGCGCCGAGGCAATATCGAGACTCGCGCCCACACCGCCAATATCCTCTATGTCATCCGTCGGGCGCTCGAAGACGCGGCCTGAGATCTTGGTATCAAGAGAGCAGAGACCGTGAACGTGGTCTGCAAAAAAACGGGGAAGCCCCGAAGCCATGCTCCGAAAGCTTCCCCTGGGGGCACCCATGCCGTACTTAGAAGTGTCGTACGTCCCACAAACTCCGAAGTCGTGTTGCAAGCCGAGACGAATGTTCCTCACTTCGAGCGGTAGCAACAATTTCCTCGATCACGGGGACCGGCGTCACTTCAACTTCGGGCGTCTCTAACGCCACGACTGACTCCTCAAGCTGCGGGGCCGTCGCAGTAACGACGATCTCCTCCATGTCATCGCTCGCGGGAGCCTCGGCGGAGACCACGATTTCCTCCATCATGGGAGCCATCGGAGTGATGGCTATCTCATTGATGAAGCGACGATCCGGCGCCTTGGCCGTGACTACGATCTCCTCCATCAGGAAACCATCGGTGCGCCAGGCCGGAATCACTTCGCCCGCTTGGGCGGCAGCGAGGCCGGAAAGCGTCAATGTGACAACTGCTACTACTCGTGTGATGTTCATCGGTCCAATTCCTGTATCAATTCATTCATGCTGCCTACAACGCAACACTAGCGGATTGGTGTACGAAGAATCTCTGCAGAAACCTGGAGAAGTCCCAAGCCAGTCTGGATAAATACCAAGATGACCGACAGCCGTAGACCGCCAAAAACGGCCAGATAAGGGCCATTCCGGACCAGGATCGCAGTCCGCTAGATTGCGGCCTCACAGTCGAATCGGTCATGATACGAACTTGCAAAACTGTGAATTCAATATGCCATTAAGTAAAAGTACTGCTTCCCATTCGATTAAATGCCTGATTTGTTATCTCAGCGCATTGCTTTGTCCCTGCGCGCTCA
>Ga0209980_10000286_pt1 | contig 27053 bp, 24 predicted proteins | sample CR02metaG_FD_183611 | JGI IMG/M metagenome (GOLD analysis project Ga0209980, IMG submission 183611) | Deep subsurface microbial communities from Mariana Trench to uncover new lineages of life (NeLLi) - CR02 metaG (SPAdes) (version 2) | ecosystem: Environmental > Aquatic > Marine > Ocean trench...
GGTACGATCGAAATGAACGTTGGGAGAATGATGCGCAAGCGCGGCCAGTGGCTGGGTCATGAACCAGAGCGCGATCGCTAACCTAGCGCCTGAAACGACAAATATCATGCTCTACCCGCGGTGATAGCCGACGGCCGATGTTACCCGGCTTCCCAATCGCGGGCTAGCTGCTGCTCGCCTGGTAACGAGACTGGATGATCTGCGCGAGTATCGAGACAGCGATCTCGGCGGGCGACCGTCCGCCCAACGGCAGGCCGACCGGGCCTGCGATGCGGGCCAGCGTCTGGTCGTCGAACCCGAGGGCGGCAAGACGTTGCAGCCGCTTCGCGTGATTCTTCTTGCTGCCGAGTGCGCCGATATAGAACGCATCGGATTTCAGCGCCGCCTGAAGGGCCGGTTCATCGATCTTGGCGTCGTGACTGAGTGTCACGACGGCGGTGCGTGAATTCAACGTCAGCTCGCCCATCACTTCCTGGGGCCACCGGTTGACGATCTCGATGTCGGGAAAGCGTCCGGGCGTCGCGAATGCTGCCCGAGGGTCAATCAGTTGCACGTCGTAGCCTGCGACGCGGGCCATCGGGATCAGCGCTTGCGCGATATGCACGGCGCCAATGACAAGCAGGCGCGGCGGTGGTGACAGTGTCTGCAGCAGATACCGCTGGCCCGCCGCTTCAACGGTACGGGCGCCATCGCGTCCGAGCGCGTCCCTCGCTGCCTGTAGTATCTCAGCCGGGATGCCGTCGGGCGCTTCGGCGTCGGCGCCGCCGTCGAGCAGGAATTCCCCGTCCCCGGACAGGCTGCGCGCGAGCACCACCGGCCGGTGCGATTCCTGCGCCGCGACGAGCCGTTCGAGCAGCTCTCGCTTCATTCGACGCGCTCCAGGAAGATTTCGATCTGTCCGCCGCACGCGAGCCCGACTTCCCAGGCTTCATCATCGGTAACGCCGAACTCGAGCAGGCGCGGCTGACCGGACGCGATCACTTCCTTGGCCGCCTGGATCACCGCGCCCTCGACACAGCCGCCCGAGACGGAACCTTCGAATGCGCCGTCTGCGGCGATGACCAGGTTGCTTCCGGCCGGGCGCGGCGAGGATCCCCAGGTCTTTACGACCGTCGCCAGCGCGATCGGCCTGCCGGCGTCGTGCCAAGCCAACGCGGTACGCAGGACATCCTCCTGATCGAGTTCAACGTCGGCTGGCTTGCTCATCGCTAAGATCCTCGGCTAACGGGAAGCCATAACCTAGCAGATCCACGGCCGCAGAGGTGCTGACAAGTCCCATCGATCTGGTATCGTGGCGACTCGGGGGCTTGGACGGGTCCATTTGAGGAAGTCATCATGATCGTTATGAAATACACGGCACTCGTCACGATTGCCGCGCTTGGCTACACGTTTATCTTGAGTGGCCTCGTCGGCGCCGCCCGCGCCAAGGCCGGCGTCGACGCCCCGGCCATGACGGGTCAACCGGACTTCGATAGAGCGTTCCGAATACACATGAATACGATCGAGCAGCTCGTGTTGTTCATTCCGGTCCTGTGGCTTGCCACGAGCGTCGTCGGGGACGTCTGGGCCGCCGAGATCGGTGTCGTTTGGGTCGTCGGGCGCGTAATCTATGCGGCGGGGTACCGCAAAGATGCGGAGAAACGCGGGCCGGGCTTTATCATCACGTTGTTACCGACCGCAGTCCTGACGGTCGTTGCGCTGTGGGGGATCGGTCAGGCCTTCATGGCCTAGCCGATAACCACGGGTGGGTAGCCGACCCCGCGGCGACGGGAGCTGGCTAGCCATTACCAGGGGAGACAGAACGATGGATTTTGATCCGAAACTGACGCGAAGAGAGATGGTGAAGTGGGGCTTGCTCTCGACGGGAGTGCCGATCCTGTCGACCACGCTGGGTACGGCCGCGCTGGGCCAGGACCTCGGTCCCGGCGATCGCTTCGTCGGCGATATCGGCGGAAGGGATGCGGAGAAACTCTATACCGGGCATCCCGTCGTCGGCGGCGGGCAGACGGAAATCCGGCTGAATCAGTCCATTTACACGGACGACCCGCACGAACTGGAAGTCGCCCAGCGACTGGAACCCTTCAATCCGCAGTCCTGGTACCAAGAATGGCATCGGGTCGCGGAGATCAACGAGGAGCTGGCCGAAGGCTACGCAGAGCAGGGCCTGAATATTTCCGCCAATCAGTTCTATCTGCGGGCGTTCCGGTTCCATCGCGCATCGATCGTCTATCAGGAGGACACGGATGCGACCATGATGCCTGGCTACTTGAAGATGCGGGAGATGTTCGACAAGGCTTGGGAGATGGACCCGCCGCCGATCGAGCGAATCACTGTCAACGTCGACGGCAACCCACTCGGCGGTTACTTCACGAAACCCGGCGGTCCCGACGGGGTGCGTTACCCGACCGTGATCGCTTATCTGGGCGCCGACTCCATGGCCGAAAGCACGGTCCTCGGGAGCGGGTCATACACCTCCCGGGGCATGGCGGTACTCGTCGTCGATCTCCCCGGACAAGGCGCGGCGAAGCGGATCCAGCGACTCTACATGCCCCCGGATACCGAACGGCTCGTGTCGGATCTCATCGATTATCTGGAGACGCGACCGGACGTCGATGCCGACCGCATCGGCGTTCGCGGCATCAGCATGGGAGGCTATTCTGCGCCACGGGCCGCGAGCGCAGACGGCCGTATCAAGGCCGTCTGGACATCGGCCGGATCCCACGACCTGCTCCGCGACCTGTTCGAATACTATCCGCCGATTCAGGACCGGGTTCGCTGGATTATCGGCGCCGAGGACCTGGCGGACGCACGGCAGAAACTCGCGGATTACACGCTGGAGGACGTCGCGCAGAAAATCGAATGTCCGATGCTGATCGGTTATGGGCGGACGGACCGCATCATGGATCCCGAGGGTGCTTTCCGGCTCTATCAGGCAGCGGTCAACTCGGACCGGCAGATGTGGTCCGGCGCGGGTCATCCTCACCATGACGAGAAGTCGGGCGGGCCTCAGGACCTGCGGCTACCGACCGCTCAGGACTGGGCCGCGAGGAAGCTCGGGGCGATTGCTGACGAGGTTGACGAGTAGGGACGACCGGCCGGGTCATCGGGTAGGGCGATCGGGTAGGGCGATCGGGTAGAGCGCGTGAAGATCCTTGTAAAAACAAGGGTTTCCACGCCGTCCCGCGCCTTACCAGCGGGATGTCCGTCCAATCTCGGCCACTTGCCGATAAGATCCGAGTAGAATCGGCACCCAGCGAAGAGCTAAGAACCATTCGATAATCGGACGATCTCCTTAGGGGGAGTCAACATGAGGACGACGCGATCAGGCTGTCTTGCATCGCCCCGGTCTCAGTAGCGTAGAGCAGAATTATCAGGATTCACGGAGAGCACAAGCGATGAATATTCGTACAGCGGTTTTGGTAACGGCATTGGTCAGCGGCCTCGCGTGGGTCGCCGGCAACGGCGCCCTCGCGCAGGGTAGCGGGCTCAAGTTGGTGCGCTATGGGGAGCCCGGCGCCGAGCGGCCAGGCTTGATCGACGCGTCCGGCACGCTCCGCGATCTATCGGGTCACATCGATGACATTACGCCGGACGTATTGTCTCGCGAAGGGCTGGCGCGCCTCGCGGCGATCGACGCATCGACGCTGCCCGAAGTGGATGGCGACCCTCGTCTGGGCGTGCCACTGACCGGTATCCGCCAGATCCCGGCGCTCGCGCGCAACTTCCGCGCACATGCGATCGAGGGCAATTTCGAAGTTCCGGAAGAGCCGGTGCTGTTCTTCAAGGCCATCACCTCTTTGAACGGCCCCAACGATACCGTCATCCTGCCGAAGAACTCGGTGAACTCGGATTTCGAGGTCGAGCTCGGCATCGTGATGGGCGCGCGCGCGTCGTACGTCAGTGTGGAGGATGCGATCGACTATGTCGCGGGATACACGCTTTGTGAGGATGTGACCGAGCGGCACTATCAGCGGAACCTGGGCGGCGGCAACAGCAAGGGCAAGAGTGCCCCCACGTTTACGCCGCTGGGCCCGTGGCTGGTCACGACCGACGGCATCGAGGACGTCCAGAATTTGGCGATGTGGCTCGATCTCAACGGCGAGCGCATGATCGACAGCAACACGAGCTACATGCTGACAGGTGCATTGGAGACCGTGAGTTACCTCAGCGCGTTCTTCACGCTGCTGCCGGGTGACGTCATCTGCAGCGGCACACCCGAGGGCGTGGGTGCGGCGCGTATTCCGCCGGTGTATCTACGGCCTGGCGATGTGATGACGCTGGGTATCGAAGGTCTGGGCGAACAGCGTCACGAAGTACGCGCCTACTCGGCGGAGGAACTCGCGGCCCACGGCTACTAGTTCCGGCTTCTGGCGAGGCGACGCGCGCTACTCTGAGTATTTCACGAGCAGCTAATTCGTTTCATGCCGAAGAAAGCACTCATCATCACTGCAATCGCTGCAGTCGTCATCGCTGTGCCTCTGCTGTTCATCGTGTTCGGTGGCGCTGATGCCCTCGAAGTCGAGATCGAGACCCTAGCCCCGCGCAGTATCCAGGCATCGGTGCTGGCTTCCGGAACACTCGTACACGAAGAAGAGGTGGAGCTGACCACCGAAGAGATCGGCAAAGTGACGGAGATATTCGTCGAGGAAGGCGATCACGTCACGAGCGGGCAGCTGTTACTGACGATCGATGACGAGACCTTCAGGGCGGCCGTGGAGCAGAGCGAGGCCATCGTGCGAATCCAAGAGATAGCCATTCAGCGCCAGCAGTTGATGCTCGACAATTTACGCACGCAGTGGGAACGCAAAGAGGAGCTGCACCAGCGCGATCTGATCGACGAGGATAGTTTTGACGTCGCGACCAACGCATTGGGCATTGCGGAAATCGACCTGCGTTCGAGCCATGAATCCCTATCGCAGGCCAAGGCGCAACTCGAGCAGGCCGCGGACCGCTTGAGCAAGACGCGTACCTACTCGCCGATTGACGGTACCGTGACATCGCTCGACATCAAAGTCGGCGAGACGGCCATCTCGAGCACCACCAATATTCCCGGTTCCAGCCTGATGACGATCGCGAATCCGGACAGTATTCATACCGAAGTCAACGTCGATGAAGCAGACATCGCCAATATTTCTATCGGTCAAAGGACACTGGTCTATGCGATCGCCTATCCCGATCAGCCGATCGAGGGAGTGATCGACTCGATCGCGGTGTCCGCCAAAGTAGCCGAAGGGGCCCAGGGATTGAGCTTTGCGGTCAAGATACGCTTGGAGAAGACTGAAGGCGTCGTGCTTCGACCTGGAATGAGCTGCCGAGCCGAAATTTTCACCGAGATCGTAGACGGCATACTCGCCGTTCCGATTCAGGCGGTTCTCGTCGACGAAGACCGCCGCGTGAGTCAGACGCGGTACCACGTGTTCGTGCACGAAGACGGTGTAGTTCGCGAGGCGAAGGTTACGATCGGCCTGTCTGACGATACCTATCAGGAGATCACCGACGGCTTGAGCGAGGGCGACGTAGTCATCATCGGGCCAGATCGTGTACTACGTGATCTCGAAGACGGTGATAACGTAACGGCCTCAGTATCGGAATAGGGCGGTCGACATGGCCCTGATCGAACTCAGCTCCATCAGCAAGCACTACCGCATGGGGCAGCATGTGATCAAAGCGGTCGATAACATCGACCTTAGCATCGAGTCGAACGAATACATGGTATTCATCGGCTCATCCGGCTCCGGCAAGTCGACGATAATGAACATCATCGGCTGCCTGGATACAGCCACCCACGGTCGATACCTACTGAATGGACGTAACGTCGACGGATTAGACGAAGGCGAATTGGCCGACATACGCAATCAGGAAATCGGCTTTATATTTCAAAATTTCAATCTGCTGCCGCGCGCCACGGCGTTGAAGAACGTCATGCAGCCGCTGATCTATCGCGGCATCGGATTGGCCGACCGGCGCGTCGAAGCCGAACGTGTGCTGGAGCGCGTCGGCCTGGCCGACCGCAGTGACCATCTGCCGAATCAATTATCGGGCGGTGAATGCCAGCGCGTGGCCATCGCCCGCGCGTTGGTTACCAGCCCCTCGATCCTGCTAGCGGATGAACCGACCGGCAATCTCGATTCGCAGACGACAGTTGAAATCATGGCTTTATTCGATGAACTGCACGAGGATGGGCAGACGATTATCGTCGTCACGCACGAACCGGATATCGCCGCGCACAGCGAGCGCGTGGCCCGGTTGCGGGACGGGCGGATCGTGGAAGACTATGCAAACGAAGACCGTCGACAGACCGGATAGTAAGCGCGCTCGTGGCCGCTTGGCCGGCGCGAAATATCCTATGTGGTTCGCCGCGACCGAGGGCGCGCGTTCGGCGCTCAGTTCGATCTGGGCGCACGGCTTTCGCAGCTTCCTGACCACGCTGGGCATCGTGATCGGCGTTGCCTCGGTCATCGGAATGGTGTCGATCATTCAGGGCTTGAGCTTCGCGATTTCCGAACAAATGCTGGGTCTCGGCAGTAACAGCATCACCGTCGAGTCATTCACGCCGATGAGAGAGCGCATGCAGGGCCGCTTTGCTCGCCTCGATCAGAACGATCTCGACCTGATCAGCTACCGGATAGACGGCATCGAATCGATCACGCCAATCATGTATCTTCGCGGGCAGAGCCAGATCCGTTACGGTTCTCAGACCGCGGTCGCGCAGGTGCTCGGGACGACGTACTCGTTTCAGGAAATCGGACAATACTTCTCCCGATACGGGCGGTTTCTATCAGACAGCGACAACAGAACCCGCCGGCGGGTCGCCGTGATCGCCGAGCAAGTCAGGGAGGACTTGGCATTGCCGGAAAACCCGGTCGATGAGTTCATCCAAATCAACGGCGAATGGCTGAAAATCATCGGGCTACCGGAACCGAAAGGTGAAATCTTCGGGCAATCCCTCGATAACCGCGTGATGATTCCGTACAGCACGATGACCAGCATTCAGGGCAACCAGAGATCGCCCGATATTCAAATCCAACTGACGGTTTCCGATATCGACGATATGGACACGATCGCCGCGTTGATTACACGATTGCTCAGAAGCGCACACAACCTGGGGCCGGACGACGAAGACGATTTTCGAATTCGAACTGCTGAACAGTTGCGATCGACATTCAGCTCGATCTTGAACAACGTGACGATCGTCATGGCCGGTATCGTCGGCATCTCTTTGCTCGTCGGCGGCATCGGCATCATGAACATCATGCTGGTGTCGGTTACCGAAAGAACGCGCGAGATCGGCATTTGCAAGGCCATCGGGGCCAAACGGCACCACATCCTGCTGCAGTTCCTGCTTGAGGCACTCGTGCTGTGCCTGCTGGGTGGTTTCGTCGGCGTCATCATCGGCTACGGCATCGGCGCCGTTGCCGCGTCGTATATCCCGGGATTTCCGCCTGCCCACACCCCGCTGTGGGCCGTCGTCTTGGCACTCGGGTTCTCAGCCGTCGTCGGTGTCGTGTTCGGGATTCTGCCGGCCGCGAAGGCCGCCAACCTGGACCCCATCAGCTCGCTGCGTTACGAATAGCTCGCACGAGCGGGCCACAAACCCATCATGCTGGCACTCTATAACCGCTTCGCGAAGCGGCTGTACAGGTTTCGGCCTGTTCTGTGGGCGCTCGCCGCGCTCGCCGCGGGGGCTTTCGGCGGCGTGCTGTTCCTCTCGGACGGCTTGATCGACAGCTCCTATGCCCTGGTATCGATAACGATCCTGCTCTGGACAGTCTGGTTACTCGCCGTCGCTTACAGCTTCGTCGTTCCGGTTGCAGGGATCGACCCGGAAGCGCGCGTCTGGGCGAAATTCAAAGCGAAGCTCAGGCGCGGTCTGGTCTGGACTCAGGCGCTGATCATGACGGGGCTCTTCGTCCTGGTCCTCGTCATGACCATGCGCACGGCCGGGATCGTGATTGGCGGTTAAGGATAGAGGCTGGGCAGCCGCTTGGCGCGATAGATATGTACGCCGTACTGGGGGTCTTCTTCCAGGATGACCTCGAAGACCGTCTCCGCGGGATCGGTGTGCGTCAGTTCGACGATACGTGCCCAGCGCTTGCGATCGTCTGCCGTCGAAGAGCGCCCGTCCGGCCCGGTCTCCCGGGCGCCGTCGGTCATCAGGATATTGCCGGTAATCGGCAGCCAGTCGACATCACTGAGATAGCGGGAGTAGAAAGAATCCTCGCCGGGGCCGCCGTAACTCCAGGGCTGCGAGACTTCCATGGCCGCTTCATCGATCGCGTACTCGACGGCGCGGCTGTAAAGGTCTTCTTCTGCCGGCCGCTCCTCGTACGGGCTGACGCGGGGGACGCCATTGTCGAACAGCACGATGTTGCCGTTGCCGGTAAACGACACCCCGTGTTGATGGTATGACCATTCGACCTCGCCTACGGGTTGCAGCCGCTTGGCGCTCCATGGTTCATTCCAGTTGGCCGGGGAACCCAGGAGCCAGATGAGCTCGCCTGTCTCGAGGCTGATCTTCGCCAGGACATCCTGATGGCGTAACGAGATGATGAAGGTGTCGTCGTCGGGGTTGTACTCCAGCGCATTGCCATGCTCCCAGTCACGCAATGGTGGATCGGCGCCGGCATAGAGGTCGCTGAAATAACCACCAATCATCGAGCCGTAGCCGATGCGATGTGGATCGAGAATGTCCAGCAGCTTGACCCGTCGGATCACGGTCCCATCGCGAGCGAACTCCACGATGACGTCGCCGACGACTGAAGCCGGCGCGGGGGCGGCATCGGGGTCGGTGTCGCTGCCCGGGTAATCATCGATGACGCGAACCTCGGATGTCAGGGCGAGAAAATTGCCGGAAGGCAATTCGATCACTTCGTGATGGAAGCTGTCGACATCGACGGGTATGCTTCCCTCCATAGCGTCCGGATCCCTTCCGGTCGCGTGCCATCGTTGCACGATATCACCGAGCATATTGATCTCGACGAGTCGCCACAGATCTCCCGCCGGGCTGTTGCTATAGAGAATGTTGCCGTTACTCAGGCGACGGATGTCATCGATCGCGTCATTGTCATTGCGGTAATACCAAACGATGTCGCCGCGATCGTCCATGATGACGATGAGCCCGAGATTTATTTCCTCTCTGTCTTCGTCCCACCATTTCACATTAAAGAGATTGACGCCCGGCTCCATGCGCTCCGGATCGCGAGTTATGACTCGCGTAATCGGGAGTTCCACGGGTATTGGCGGTGTCTCGTAGGTGAGTGCGTCGGAGCTACTCCGATTGCCAGCCGCATCTTCGGCGATGGCCGTGACGGCATGCTGGAGTCCGAAACGCATCCCCAAGACCATTGCGGAATGCTCGGTCCTGAACGCCTCGTCCGGCGTGACTTCCCAAGTTCGCTGGCCATCGTCGATGCGGATCGTCAGCCGGGTCGGCTCATCGGTCGATAAGGTCAGTACGGCAGCCAATGGCGCCCGAGGATTGGTGTTGACTAGTACCGCATTGGCGATCACGGGTGGCGTGATATCGGCGCTGTCGCTCGTGGCGGGCGGCGGCGAGTCACAGCCGATGAGCAGGCTTGCGGCGGCCGTGACTAGCCCGGCCGTAGACACGATCGATCCGCGCATGTTCTTGATCCCCTCGATTGACAGTTGGACAGACGGTCATCGGCTCGGCATTCGTTATTCTCATGAGCCGGGCCGCTTGCAGCGCCAGTATAGCTCGTCAACAGACCTCAGGGCCATTGAAGAGGAGCAGCGTTTCGAGCCCGATGACCTCGGTCGGCACACGGGAACGCCGCGTTGGTGCGGACGCCGCGCGATCTTGAATGCCGCCCGAGGCCAGAGTATCGTCCGGCGAACACAAAGCCCGACCCGTTCATGCCAGACGGCGCAAAGGCTAAGTCCTGAGTTCTTCGACGATGTCTTCTTTGCGATTCTTGATCCTGTTCTTGGTGCCGCTGTTGCTGGAGTCGCTCTCGGCTCAGACGCCTATTCGTGGTTTTGCGGACGACGCCGTCGCGGCTCAACGCGCTCTCGAGGCTAGATACGATGCCGCCCTGAGCGTAGAGGACATGGATGGGTGGATGCGGCGGTTAACGGCGAGACCGCATCACGCGGGCTCCGCCGCCAACAGGGAACACGCCGAGTTCCTGGCTGAGCTCATGGAGTCGTGGGGCTACGATGTCACGATCGAGGAGTTCGACATTCTCTTGCCGACGCCGCGAACCAGGGAACTCGAACTCACGGCGCCCGGTTCTTTCGTCGCGACGCTGACGGAAATGCCTGTCGACGGGGATCCCAGTACGCTGCAATATGACGATTTGCTCGCGCCGTATAACGCGTTCTCCATCGACGGCGAAGTAGAAGGCGAGCTCGTGTTCGTTAACTATGGCGTCCCGGCGGACTACGACATGCTTGCGCGTTACGGCATCGACGTCGAAGGCAAGATCACCATCGTCAAATATGGCCAGTCGTGGCGTGGCATCAAGCCGAAGCTGGCGGCCGAGAACGGCGCGATCGGCACCATCATCTATTCGGATCCGGCCGATGACGGCTATGCGGTGGGCGACGTCTATCCGGATGGCGCGTTCAAGAACGATAGCGCCGTGCAGCGTGGTTCCGTCATGGACATGCCGCTGTATCCCGGCGACGTACTGACGCCGGGTGTCGGCGCGACCGGTAACGTCGTCCGTCTCGAGATCGAAAACACGCCGACGCTAACCAGGATTCCGGTGTTACCGATCTCCTACCGTGACGCGCTACCGTTGCTGTCTGCGATCGGCGGCACCGTCGTGCCCGAGGACTGGCGCGGCGCTTTGCCGATTACCTACCACCTGGGTCCGGGTCCGGCGCGCGTACGCTTGAAGGTTGCGTTCAACTGGGATCGCATCACGATCTATGACGTGGTGGCGCGACTGGAAGGCAGCGAGTACCCGGACGAGTGGGTGATACGCGGGAATCACTACGATGCCTGGAATCATGGCGCGGCGGACCCGATCTCGGGACTGGTTGCGATGCTCGCGGAGGCGAAGTCCGTCGGCGCACTCGCGGCCGCGGGTCAACGGCTGGCGAGGACGGTCGTCTACGCGGCGTGGGACTCGGAAGAGCAGGGTTTGATCGGCTCTACCGAGTGGGTGGAGCAACACGCGGCGGACCTGGATCGCCATGCGGTGGCTTATATCAATACAGACGGTAACTCACGCGGATTTCTTAACATCGCCGGGAGCCATACGTTGGAGCGGTTCTTCAATCAGATCGCTCGGGACGTCGTCGATCCGCAGGTGGGCGTGTCGGTGGCGGATCGGCGCCGGGCGCGCATGCGGGTCGTCGGGGACGAGTCGGAGCGGGAAGAGGTCCGCGAGCGAGAGGATCTTCGGATCGCAGCACTCGGCTCCGGCTCCGATTACACGCCGTTCCTACAGCATCTCGGCATCGCCTCCGCCCACCTGAGCTTCTCCGGCGAAGGGCCTGGCGGCAGTTATCACACGCTCTACGATACCTATGAGCATTACACGACGTGGCGGGATCCAGGTCTTGTGTACAGCGACGTTCTCGCTCAGGTTGCCGGCCGCGCGACACTGAGGCTGGCGAATGCGCGCGTATTGCCGTTCGAGTTCGAAGGATTCACCGACAATATCGCGATGTATATCACCGAGCTCGAGGAGCTCGCGGCTGACACGAGGACCGAAACGGAGCGTATCAACGCGCTGATCGAGGCTGGCGACTACGATGTCGCGTTAGACCCGACGAAAGCACTCGGCCCACCCAGGGCCGAAGCCCCGGTGCCGTTTTTCAACTTTGCCCCGCTGAATAACTCGCTGGAGCGGCTAGTCGATGCGGCGGCTTCCTACGAAGACGCGCTGGAGAGCGGCGACGTGCGGGCAGGCGAACTCGCCGAACTCAACGCGCTCCTGTATACGAGCGAGCGGCTGCTGACGAGGGAGGAGGGTCTCGTGGGTCGCCCGTGGTATAAGCACCAGATCTACGCGCCCGGTTTCTACACGGGCTACGGCGTGAAGACCATTCCCGGTGTTCGTGAGCCGATCGAGCAGCGCAACTATGAGGCCGTGGACGCGCAGATCGAGCTGGCCGCAGACGTGATCAACGACCTGGCGGAACGAATCGAGACGGCCGCTGGTTACTTCGAGCCCTGAGCGACACCGAGTCCACGCAGCGTGCCGGGTTCGCGAAGCCACATGCGGGCTAGCTGCGCGCACTCATTTCATGTCAGACTTCTCCACAGCCCAGCTGATCGATGAGCGTAACCTTCGTTTCATGTTGCTAGGAGACTTCTCGTGAGTGCCATACGTTGGGGATTGGCCACGCGGATGCTCGTCCGAGACTGGCGCTCGGGCGAGACGGTGATACTGGTAGTTGCACTCGTGGTTTCCGTTGCCGCGATGAGTGCCGTGGGCCTGTTCACGAATCGCGTCAGGCAGGCCGTTACCCAGCAGGCGGGCGAGGTGCTGGCCGCGGATCTACGCCTGGAGTCCGACAATCCGCTCACGCCCGAGTATCTACGACTGGCCGCCGAGCGCGGGTTGCAGACGGCCGAGGTCGTCCACTTTCGCAGCGTCATTCTGGCCGGGGAGGCGAGTGCGCTGGCAGACGTACGCGGTGTGACGGACGGTTATCCGTTGCGTGGCGAAGTCCGGATCGCGGATGAACTGGCCGGGACGCCGCGGGTCGCTGTCGGGGTCCCGCAGCCTGGCGAAGTCTGGGCCGAACCGGGCTTGCTCGCCCGATTGGGCGCTCGGGTCGGAGATTATCTCGAGATCGGCAGCATCAGCCTGCGTGTCAGGCAGACACTCGAGTTCAGGCCGGACGAAGGCTGGCGCTTCATGGAGATCGCGCCGACGGTCTTGCTCAATCTGGCCGACCTGGAGAATTCCGGCCTGATTTTGCCCGGAAGCATCATCGAGTACGAGATCCTGTTCGCCGGTGACCAGCGCCGCGTGGCGGCATTCCGTGAGGAAATCGAACCGATGATCGGGTTCGATCAGGACCTGGACGATATCCGTGACGGTCGCCCCGAAGTACGTCGCTCGGTCGTGCGCGCCGAGAGATTTCTCGTGCTGTCGGCGCTGGTCAGCGTCCTGCTCGGCGGCGTGGCCGTGGCGATGGCGAGCCGTCGTTTCCTGGCGCGCCACCTCGACACCGTTGCGCTCATGAAGTGTGTCGGCGCACAACACCGCGACGTCGTGCGCTTGATGCTTACGCAGCTTCTGGTGCTCGCGCTGGCGGCAGGGGTGGTCGGCAGCCTGCTCGGCTATGTAACGCAGTATGGGTTAAGTCTGATAGTCGGCGATCTCATCGAAGCGCAGCTGCCCCCGCCGACTTGGCGCGGCATGGTGATCGGGCCTGTCACGGCGCTGACCGTGGCGATCGGATTCGCGCTGCCGCCGCTGATGCAACTGCGTAACGTGCCGCCTGCCCGCGTCTTACGCCGCGACCTCGAGCCGCCACCACTCGGTTATTCCGCCGTGTATGGAGTCGCCACAGCCGCGGTAACGGCGATGCTGTACTGGCTATTCCGGGATTTCGAGCTGATCGCGTATGTACTGGGTGGCACCGTCGTGACGTTCGCGGTGCTCTACGGGGCCGGGCGGTTGCTCGTGATCGGCCTGCAGTATTTTCGTGGCCGCGTAGGCGTCGCATGGCGTTACGGAATCGCCAATGTCGCGCGCCGCGGCCGCGAGAGCAGTGTTCAAGTTGTCGCATTTGGAATCGGCTTGATGGTCCTGCTGCTGTTGACGATAGTTCGGACGGAGTTGATGAGTGCCTGGCAGGCGGAGTTGCCGGTCGACGCGCCTAATCACTTCGTGATCAATATTCAAGCGGCTGAACGGACGGTCGTTACCGAGATTCTGGCCCGCCATGGGATCTCGTCGCCGCGTTATACGCCGCTGGTGCGCGCCCGTATCAGCCACGTCAACGGAATTCCGATCAACGAGTATCAGGCGAAGAACGAGAGGGCGGCCGACGAGCTGCGAGATGATCTGAATCTCACCTGGGCCGCGACCATGAACCCGAACAATGAGTTGATCGAGGGCCAGTGGTGGCAGGAGGGCAATACGTCGCCACAAGTCTCGATCGACGAACGGATCTTGGAGGAGATTGGTCTGGGGCTGGGGGATCGGCTGACCTATGCGATCGCGGGCGAGAGCGTCACCGTGACGATCACCAGCGCCCGGCGCATCAACTGGGATACCTTCAGCCCGAATTTCTTCATGGTCGTCAGTCCGGATGCGCTGGAGGAGATGCCGCAGAGCTTCGTCACGAGCTTCCATGTCGAACCGCACCAGCGGGCGGCGACGCTGGATCTTTCTCGGGCGCTAGAGAGTGTGTCGGTCATCGATATCGGTGCCGTGCTCGACCAGGTCAGGCGCGCGATGGCGCGAGCGGCGCTGGCCGTGCAATACGTCTTCCTGTTCACGTTCGCAGCAGGAATTACCGTTCTGCTGGCTGCTATCCAGTCGACCCGGGATGAGCGGCTCTATGAGAGCGCGCTTCTCCGGACGCTCGGCGCCAGTCGAGGCGTCATTCTGCAGGGTGTTGCGGCGGAATTCACGGCGCTCGGCCTGCTGGCCGGTACGCTGGGCGCGTTCGGTGCCGGACTCATCGGTTATTTCGTGGCCGCGGAGCTATTCGAGCTCGATTATGTCCCGGGACCCACGTTGTGGCTGACCGGTTTGGTCGTGGGCGGCGTCGTCGTTGGAGTCAGCGGCACGCTGGCGACTCGCTCCGTCGTCAATGAGCCGCCCGTATCGACGTTGCGTAGAATCTGAGAAGCTGGTTTTGACGCAGGTTGGCGCCGGCTGAGATTTTCTCAGTGCCAGTGGTTGTGCTCGGGCGACCAGACCTTCCCGGCCGTCGCGCTGGGCTCGAAGTCATCGAGCTGCGTCAGGATCAGGATCAGTCCGCCGATCAAACAGACGGCGACGGCCGCGATGGCGAAGCGCATCGACATCGCCATCCTGCCGACCTTGTTTGCGCAACAGCGTTTGTATTTCTTGCCGCTGCCGCAAGGGCAGGGCGCGTTACGTCCTATGGCTGACATAGGTCATCTAGCTCGCGAATACGGTGGTTATCGACGCACCTCAGTGCCCTATAGTTGAACTTCTGCGCGCGATCCGCAAGCCCAACTGAGTCGCTGCGTGGCCGTCACTCCCAGACCTTCCGCTCGACGTCGATGCCATCTTCATATAAGCATGTACGTAATCATATAACTATGTATGATAACCGGATGGGCCTGAAACGACCGAAGAACGGGCATGCGCAGCGTCGTAGCCCACGGATCGCGCGCCGTCGGCGAAGGGTGCGCAAGGCGTTATTGACGGCCGGCGCGCGGCAATTTGCGAGCAGGGGCGTTGCCCGCGTCAGTGTCGAAGATCTGCTGGACGAGGCCGACGTCTCCCGAGCGACGTTCTACGCTATTTTTTCTAGTAAATATAATCTCTTAGAGAACATACTTAATCCTATTTTTGACACAGCGACGGCAGCAATCAGCGCGTTGGGCGGCGAATCGGCGCGAGCCGGGCTCACGGGGATCATCGACACCTATCTCGAATTATGGCGTGCCCATCGGGAGGGGCTGCTGCTGATCACGGCTGTGGATGCTGCGACATTTCGTCACTTCGACGTTCGCCATCGGGCACTGAACGACGCGATCTTCGCCGTGCTGACGAGGGCCGAAAGGGCCAATCTGTTGCGCAACGGCAGCGCCGAGTACTCGCTGAAAGTCATCGCGCGCACGGCGATCCCGCTGCTCAAGGTCTATGACGAACATCCATCCGGCGAGGCGCTGTTTGCGGACGCGATGAAGGCGCTCCTGATGCGGCCGGACTAGCCTGCTGGCCCGAGCCCATGGATTCGCAACAGTCAAACGGCCACGAGCCCGACAAAGTCCTCCGAGTCTTGTTCATCGGCGTGCTCATGGCCGCTCTGGATATCTCGATTGTCGGCCCGGCGCTACCGGCGATCCAGAGGACCTTCGGAGCCGACGAGCGCGGCCTTTCCTGGGTCTTCGGCATCTATATCCTGTTCCAGCTCGTGGGCGCCCCGGTCATGGCGAAGCTGTCCGACCGGGAGGGCCGCCGGGCCGTCTACGTCGCCTGCGTGGCCGTCTTTGCGGCGGCATCGCTGCTCGTGGCGACGTCTCCCACGTTCGCGGTGTTGCTGGCCGGCAGGGCGATCCAGGGATTCTGTGCGGGCGGGATACTGCCGGTTGCCAGTGCCGTCATCGGGGATACGTTCCCGGCCGAGCGCCGCGGGCGGGCACTGGGTCTTATCGGGGCCGTGTTCGGAGTCGCGTTCCTGCTCGGGCCGCTGGTGGGCGGGATCTTGCTGCGCTGGGGCTGGCAGTGGCTGTTCCTGCTGAATCTGCCGCTCGCCGCGGTCGTTACATGGCAGGCCGCCCGGGTCTTGCCCACACAGCGCCACCCGACAGATCTGCCGATCGACTGGCTCGGCATCGGGCTCTTGAGCGTCATGCTGGCCGCGCTCGCCTGGGGTATCAGTGCGCTGGACGTCGGCGCACTGGTTGCCAGTGCGAGCTCATCGCCGGTTCTGCCGTCCCTGCTGCTGGCAGCGGTCTGTCTGCCGGCGCTGTGGCTGGCCCAGAAACGGGCCGCGGATCCGGTATTGCACCCGGAGCTGCTGCGCTCGATCGAGCTCCGGCTCGTCGGTGTCATCGCGATGGCGACGGGGCTGGCGGAAGCCGGGATGGTCTTTCTGCCGTCGTTCGCCGTCGCCGGGCTGCGAGTACCGGAGACGACCGCCAGCTTCATGATGGTGCCGCTGGTGCTGGCGCTGATCGTCGGTGCTCCGGCGGCAGGGCGCCTGTCAGACAAGATCGGGCCGAAGCGCGTCATCCAAGCGGGGCTCATCATCACGGTCGTCGGCTTGCTGGTGTTCAGCCTTGCGCAAGTGACGCGCGTCAGTTTCTTCACGGCTGGCGTGTGCGTCGGGCTGGGCCTGTCCGCGCTGATGGCACCGCTGCGGTTCGTGGTCATACGTGAGGTCAGTGCGGCCCAGCGTGGCGCGGCGCAGGGCCTGTTGGTGACCTGCCTGGGTATCGGGCGACTGACGGGTGCCGCCATGGTCGGGGGCGTCGCGGCCTCCCACGCGGACCAGACCACCGGTTATCAGGATGCCCTGCTGCTCGCGGCCGGAGTGGTGGCAGCCGCTACGATCTTGAGCGCGGCCCTGAAGGGCCGACCGGCCGCAGGCCAGCCAACGGAGCAGAATCACAGCGCGTGAAACAAACGCTGCGCTGGCCGGGTCATAATGGTCAACACGTGGAGAGTCACGACGGGAAACGCTGTGCAGGAATTCGTCCAGAAGTATTACGGGGAGGTCCTCGAACAGACCGGGGACCTGAAGACCAACGCGTGCTGCACCCTCGAGGCCTCGCCCGAGCATGTGACGGCTGCTCTGGCTGAGATTCACGGCGACGTTCGGGCGCGCTACTACGGCTGTGGCCTCGTGGTGCCGGAGGCTCTGGAGGGCCGGCGAATCCTCGACCTGGGCTGTGGGTCCGGGCGTGACTGCTATTTGTTGTCGAAGCTGGTCGGCCCCGACGGGGAGATCGTTGGCGTGGATATGACCGAAGCTCAGCTCGCCGTGGCGGAGCGCTATCGCGAGTATCACCGTGCCCGGTTCGGCTACGCGAAGCCCAATGTCCGGTTCCATCATGGCTATATCGAAAAGCTCGATGAACTCCCGCTCGAGTCGGAGAGCTTCGATATCGTGGTCTCGAACTGTGTCATCAACCTCAGCGAGGACAAGGCGGCCGTGCTGGCGGGCGCGTATCGGGCCCTGAAAGCCGGTGGCGAACTCTACTTCGCCGATGTCTATGCGGATCGCCGGGTGCCAGCCGAGGTGGCGAACGACCCTGTACTTTATGGCGAGTGCCTGGGCGGTGCCCTGTATTGGAACGATTTCGTCGAGTTGGCGAAGCGCGCGGGCTTTCTCGACCCTCGCCTGATCGCCGACCGGCCCATCGAGATCACGGATCCGCAGATCGAGGCAGCCGCGCAGGGCGTGCGGTTTTTTTCGGCAACCTACCGGCTCTTCAAGCTGCCCGGTCTCGAGGCGGCCTGTGAGGACTATGGCCAGACGGTGACCTACACGGGCAGCATCCCGTACCACCCAGAGCGGTTCACGCTCGACAAACACCACCTATTCGCGACCGGCCAGGTCTTCCCGGTGTGCGGCAATACGTTCGACATGCTCCACCAGAGCCGTTTCAGCACACACTTCGAATTTGGCGGCGATAAAAGCCGGCACCGGGGTATCTTCCCGGGCTGTGGGACGACGCTACCATTCGACGCGAATGGTGACGCGGCGGCGAATGGGTGTTGCTGACCCGCCTGTCGCGAGAGGCAGGTCCGGGCGAGTCTCACGGGTAATTGCGCTCGCGCCTGTACACATCGGCACGCATGAGGGCAGAATAAAGCGCTGAGTCGGTTGGGATTTTATCATGCGTGACTTCTGGATCGCGCCGTCGATCTTGTCGGCGGATTTTGCGCGTCTTGGCGACGATGTAGACGCCGTCATTGCTGCGGGTGCGGATCTAATCCATTTCGATGTGATGGACAACCACTATGTCCCGAATCTGACGATGGGCCCCATGGTCTGCGAGGCGTTGCGCGACTTCGGGGTATCGGTGCCCATCGATGTCCATCTGATGGTCAAGCCGGTCGACCGGATCATCTCCGACTTCGCCGCGGTGGGTGCGAGCTACATCAGCTTTCACCCCGAGGCGAGCGAGCATACCTATCGGTCACTGCAGCTGATTCGGGACGCCGGCTGCAAGAGCGGGCTGGTGTTCAACCCGGCGACGCCGCTGACGTGGCTCGAGCATGTGCTCCATAAGGTCGATATGGTGTTGCTGATGTCCGTCAATCCGGGGTTCGGCGGGCAAGAGTTCATCGAGTCGACATTGGGGAAAATTGCCACCGCGCGGCGTCTGATCGATGCCTCCGGGCTGGATGTGCGGCTCGAGGTCGACGGCGGCATCAAGGTGGACAATATCGGCCAGATCGCCCAGGCCGGCGCCGATACGTTCGTTGCGGGCTCCGCGGTCTTCGGCAGCTCCGATTATGCGGCCACGATCGCGGCGATGCGCAGTGAAATCCTCGCCGTTCATCCCTGAGCGAACGCCGATTCAGGGTCGACCTGTCGGCGCGTTGGCGAAGCGGACTCCAGCCCTAGCAAGAGAATGTGAATGACCTGGACGGTGCATAAATTCGGTGGTACGAGCCTGGCGGATGCGGCCTGTTTCAGACGGGTTGCAGACATCGTCGTGAGCCAGCCGGAGGGCAACCTCGCTGTGGTCGTCTCGGCGATCGGCGGCGTGACGGACTTGTTGCTCGGCCTGATCGACCAGGCGTCCAACGATCAGCCGGTGGCGGCCTCCATCGAGGAGTTACGCTCACGCTATCAGGGCATGGTGGCTGAACTGATCTCCGAGAATCGCGCCAACGAACTGCTACGGCAGTTCACGGACGAGTTGGAGGACATCGACAGCGTGTTGAAAGCGCTGTCTGTGGTGAAGGCCGCCTCCGACGGTAGCCGGGATCTGGTGGCGGGGTTTGGCGAGCTCTGGTCGGCGCGATTACTGGCCGCGCTGCTGGAGGAAGGCGGCCAACGCAGCGGCGCTGTGGCCTGCGTCGATGCCCGTGACATTCTCGTTGTCGAGTCCGGAGAGATGGGTCCGACCGTCGTCTGGGAGCCGACCCGCAAGCAGTGCAAACGCGTGATTCCGGACGACTATCAGGGCGTGGTCGTCGTGACGGGCTTTATCGCCCGGAATCGAGAAGGGCTGCAGACGACGCTGGGTCGTAACGGCAGCGATTACTCCGCGTCGATATTCGGCAGTCTCCTGGGCGCCGGCGTCGTCCATATCTGGACCGACGTCGAAGGCGTGATGACCGGTGACCCGAGCCGTGTACCGGAAGCCACGGTCATCGACGAGATCTCCTACAACGAAGCCATGGAACTCGCCTACTTTGGCACGAAGGTCATTCATCCGCAGACGATGGCGCCGGCTCTGGCCCACGGGATCTCGATCCGCATCCGCGGCACGTTCAGCCCGGAACGTCCGGGCACGCAGATTACCGCGACGCCAGAGCGTCAGGACGCGCTCGTCAAAGGCATCAGCGGCATCGACGGAATTGCCCTCGTGAACCTGGAAGGCGCGGGCATGATCGGTGTGCCCGGTACCGCCGATCGGCTCTTCGGCGCGCTTCGCGAGGCGGCCATCTCCGTCACGCTGATCTCTCAGGGCAGCTCGGAGCACTCGATCTGCTTCGCCGTCCCGGAGGAATCCGCCGAGCAGGTCAAGGCCGTCGTAGAACGCGCGTTTGCCGTGGAGCTGGCCCAGGGCCAGGTGCAGAATATCGAAGTCACGACAGGGTGCGGTGTACTCGCGGTCGTGGGTGATGGCATGGCCGGGCTGCCGGGCGTCGCGGGGCGATTCTTCCGGACCCTCGGCAGTGCCGGCGTCAACGTCCGCGCGATCGCGCAGGGCGCCTCGGAGCGCAATATCTCTGCCGTGATCGCTTCCAAGGACATGACGCGGGCCTTACGCGCCGTGCATGGCAGCTTCTATCTGTCCGCCAAGACCGTCTCGATCGGGCTCGTCGGGCCGGGTTCGGTGGGAAGCGCCCTGCTGGAGCAGTTGGCCGGAGAAGCAGAGCGGCTGCGGCAAAACTTTAATCTGGATCTCCGGGTTCGCGCCGTCGGTAGCTCCAGCCGCATGTTGTTGGCTGACCGCCGGATCGACCTCGGCCGCTGGCGCGACGACTTGAAGTCGGGCGAGGACATCGACCTGGAACGGTTCGTCGATCATGTGCAGGCCGATCATCTTCCGCATACCGTGTTGATCGACTGCACCGCGGAGGACAGCATCGCCAACCGCTACGGTCAGTGGCTGGAGCGCGGTATCCACGTCATCACGCCGAACAAACGGGCGCATAGCGGGGCAATGGACTACTACGCCGATCTCAAGCGCATCAGCCATCGCGCGAATACGCACTTCCTCTACGAAGCGACCGTCGGCGCCGGGCTGCCGGTGATTCAGACGGTCAAGGATCTGGTCGAGACAGGCGACGAGATCACCCGCATCAGCGGGATCCTTTCCGGCACGCTGGCGTATCTGTTCAATGTCTTCGATGCGACGCAGCCTTTTTCCGAAATCGTGCGCGAGGCCAGGGCCCGCGGCTACACAGAACCCGATCCACGCGATGATCTGTCCGGCATGGATGTCGCGAGAAAGGCCGTCATCCTGGCCCGCGAGGCGGGCCTGACGATGGGGCTGGCCGACCTCGAGGTCGAGAGCCTGGTGCCGGCAGCGCTCGTCGATGTTTCCATCGACGAATTTCTCGAGCGGCTCGTCGACTTCGACGCGCCGATGGCGGAGCGTTATCAGCAAGCGCAAAAGGACGATCGCGTGCTGCGCTACGTCGCCGACGTGGACTTGGCGCACGGCACGGCCAACGTGCGGCTGGCGAGTTACCCCCTCGATCACCCGTTCGCCAATATCAATCTCACCGATAACATCGTGCAGTTCGAAACCCGCCGCTACTGTGAGAATCCGCTGATCATTCGCGGCCCCGGCGCGGGTCCTGAAGTCACGGCCGCGGGTGTCTTTGCCGACTTGTTGCGGCTATGCAGTATGCTCAGCGCCAACAACAGCTAGCCGACCGGGCTGTGCTAGTGGGTCGCTTATGCGTTACTTGAGTACTCAGGGTCGTCACGAAACGGACCTGGTAGGCGCCATGCTGCAGGGTCTTGCGCCCGACGGCCGCCTGTATGTTCCCGCGGACTTACCCCGCTTCGACGCCGCCGAGATTCGTGGGGAAACGGTCGCGGAGATCGCTACCGAACTTCTAGCCCCGTTCTTCGTCGGCTCGACGCTCGCGGACAGCCTGGGAGCGATCTGCCACGACGCGTTGAATTTCCCGATCCCGCTGGAGACGCTGGCGGTGGAGCAGGGGGACCTGGCCGTCCTCGAGCTGTTCCACGGACCGACGGTGGCGTTCAAGGACGTGGGGGCCCGGTTTCTGGCTGCCGCCATCGAGCGCGCGCTACCGAACCTGGCTCCTGAGGATAGCCGGCCGCTGACGATTCTGGTGGCCACCTCGGGCGACACGGGTGGCGCGGTCGCCGCCGCATTTCATCAGCGTCGCGGCATTCGCGTCGGCGTCTTGTTCCCGAAGGGCCAGGTCTCGCCTCGGCAGCAGCACCAGCTCACTTGTTGGACCGACAACGTACGGTCCTTCGAGGTCGACGGGTCATTCGACGAGTGCCAGGCGATGGTCAAAGCGGCGTTTACCGACCCGGAACTGAGCGCACGGCACCGGCTCAGCGCCGCCAACAGCATCAATGTCGGCCGATTGCTGCCGCAGGTGGTCTACCATGCGGCTGCCAGCCTCTGGCACCATCGCGCGCAGGGCACGCACGCCAGCTTCATCGTGCCGGCCGGAAATCTGGGCAATGCGTTGGGCTGTATCTGGGCGAGGGCGATGGGTATGCCGATCGGCGCCATCGTCCTGGCGACCAATGCCAACCGGACGATTCCGGATTTTCTTGCGACGGGCAACTGGGAGCCTCGACCGAGCGTCCAGACACTGGCTTCCGCGATGGATGTCGGCGACCCGAGCAATATGGAGCGTCTCCGCCACCTGATTCCGGATTTCGGCGAGTTACGCCGCGCGGTGGAGGCCTATCCGGTGGAGGACGCAGCCATTCGTCAGCAGATCGCCAAGGACTATGAGCGCTGGGGCCGAATCTGGTGTCCGCACACGGCGACGGCATTTTGGGCCTACAATCAGCTGCCTCGAGCCCGCCGTACCGGGGAACCGTGGATCATCGATGCCACCGCTCACCCGGCGAAGTTCGACACGATCGTCGAGGAGGTCATCGGCACGTCCGTGCCGGTTCCACCGGCGCTCGCGGCTCTGCTTGAGCTGCCGGTTCACTGCGAGGCCTTGCCACCGCGCGCGTCAGCGTTGGCCCGGGCCTTGGATGACTGGTAAAGTATATATAATACAAATATTTAGGACAAATATATAAAGTGAATTCTTATTATCCGATCGCGCTCGCCGTAGCCATGGCTGCCGCCATCCTGGCGTTGGCTCTGGCCTATTTCTGGCGCCGCCGCCGGCGTCGCGGCGGCGTGGCCGGGGCATTGCGCGCGATCGGTGTGGACTCGTTGCAGGACATCCTGTTGCCCGACGGCCTAGGCGGCCAGATACAGCTTCAGCACGTACTGCTGACGGCCAAGGGCCTCGTGGTCTTAGAGCTCAAATCCGTCAAGGGAACGGTGTTCGCGAGCGACCGCATGGACGAATGGACCGTCATCGGCCGTACGGGGCGTTTTACTTTCAAAAACCCGCAACCGGCGCTGCACCAGCGGGTCGCCGCGCTCAGGACGCAGGCGAGAGACATTCCGGTGGCCGGTCATGTCGTGTTTCCTGAACAAGCCGACTTCAGTAAAGGCCGTCCGACGCACGTAATCTTCCCCGACGAGCTTCGAGCCCGCTACGCTAAGCCTGCGAGGGTGGAGCTTGAACGAGTGATGGAGGCTTTCTATCCACACTGGGAAAAGGTCCAGGAGGCCAGCAGGCCGGCGCCACGGGTCGCTAGTCCAGTCTGAACAGTCGCTCGGTGTTGAGGCGGGTGGCCTCGGCGACGCGTTCCACGGGCTCGTCGATCGTTGCGGCAATCCGCCGGAGGATATGGGGCAGGAAGCTGGGTTCGTTGCGCCGCGTGCGGGGTTTCTCCGCCAAATCCCGCGGTAAGAGGTAAGGCGAATCCGTTTCCACGAGCAGGCGATCGAGCGGAATCTCCGTGACCGCGGCGCGTAGATCGCTGCCGCGTCGCTCATCGCACAGCCAGCCGGTAATACCGATATACAGATCCAGGTCGAGCAAGGCCCGCAGCTCGTCGATCCCCCCGGTGAAACAGTGCGCCACACCGCCGGTAAGCCGGTCCCGGACCGGCCTCAGTATGCTGACGAAGCGCTCGTGCGCAGCACGCTGGTGCAAGAAGACCGGCAGGCCGGTTTCTGCCGCTAACTCCAGGTGGGCGGCGAAAGCCGTTTCCTGAGCATCCTGCGGCGAGAAGTTGCGAAAAAAGTCCAGGCCGCATTCGCCGACGGCCACGACCTCCGGGTTTTGCAGCAGCACGCGAAGCGCGTCGCTGCTGTATTGATCGAACTGCTTGGCATGATGGGGATGAATTCCGGCGGTCGCGAAAAATTTCCCGGGTTGAGACTGGGCCAGTTCCAGGGCCCGAGCGCTCTGTGTCACCGATGTGCCGGTAATGATGAAGCGCGCGACACCCGCCGCCTCGGCCCGCTGAATCACTTCGGCACGATCCGCGTCGAAGCTATCGTGCGTGAGATTCAGTCCGATGTCGGTCAGCGGATCCATGGCCGCGAATTGTGCCAGCCCGCGGGCGTGTGTGCCCACTAAAAGTGCAATAATCGACGGCGGAAGAACGAACGGGCGGAACCGGTCTCATGACTCGACTCTTGACTCTGTTAGCGGCATTAGCCCTGTGCGCCGCTGCGGGCGCACATCATTCACCCAACGTCCACTTCGACCGGAGCGATATCGTTGAGATCGCCGGGACCCTGACCGAGATCGAGTGGCGCAACCCCCATACGCTACTGGTCGTCGAGACGGTGGGGGACGATGGCAGCACCGTCGTTTGGCTCGGCGAGACGCGGGCGTCCACGCAGCTGGCGCGTGCCGGCCTTGGGCCTGACATCTTTCATGTCGGGGACGCACTGCGTATGGCCGGCTTTCGCGGCCGCCGCAATCCGCATGCGATGTTCGTGACCAACGTACTGTTGACCGATGGTCGAGAACTCGTCGCCGAGAATTTAGCCGGGCCGCGCTGGACCCGGACGCTGGCGGGAACAGCGCTCGCGGACTACCAGGCGGAGAAAATACGCAGTTCGGGCGCTACGGCGACCGGCCTGTTTCGAGTCTGGAGTCGCGATGGCTCGGTATCGGGAGCCGACGATACCGAACGCGCGCTGTGGCGGGACAGCTATCCGCTGACCGAGCAGGCGCGGGCGGACCAGGCGACTTGGGACCCGGTGGCCGACAACCCCTATATCCATTGTCGTAACGGGATGCCGGCGATCATGGATCAGGGCTACCCGCTGGAATTCGTGCGAGACGGCGACGACATCCTGCTGTACCTGGAGGAGCTGGATACGATTCGCCGGATACACATGGGTGATGATGTCCGCGCCGGCGGTGCGGTCTCGAGTCCGTACGGCCATTCGGTCGGGCGTTGGGACGGCGACACGCTCGAGGTCACGACGACGGACATCGATTGGCCGTGGTTCGATCAATCCGGAATTCGCCAGACCGATGCGCTGCACCTCGTCGAGCGCTTTACGCCGAGCGCCGATGGCCGGACCTTAGCCTATCGACTCACGGCGACGGACCCGGCGATCTTTACCGAGGCGGTCGACCTGGGGAGGACCTGGATCTGGGTGCCTGGCGAGGCCATCAGACCATATAACTGCGAATGGGACAGGGACGATTTGTAGAGCGCGTATACCAGCAGGCGGTCGCCGTTCGTGGTCGTGCACCGCGCTAGCGGTATTGGCCGTGGCCGTGGTCTTGCCGGCCGCAGGCCATCACAGCGAAGCGGGCTTCGATACCGGCGCGGTCGTGGCCTTTCAGGGCACGGTCACTCGTTTCATCTGGCGGAATCCTCATGTCTACATCGACGTGGAGGGCACCGATGCCTTCGGCGGGGTCGTGGCATGGGAAGTCGAAACGGGTGCGACGCCGATCATGCTACGTAGTGGCTGGACGCCCGATTCGCTACGGCCCGGGGACGTGATTGCGGTCAGGGGCCATCCCGAGCGAGCGACGGGCCGCCACTACGTCCTCTTGCTGTCGCTGGAGAAAGAAGACGGAACGACTCTGGCGCAACGCTCTGGCGACCCGCGCTCGAGCGCCACGACGACGGACCTGGCGGGCCTCTGGAAGGGGCGAGGCGCAACCATCGATCCGTTCTACGAATTGCTGAGCGAGGTCCCGTTAACGGAGAAGGGTGCCGCCGCGAAGGCGCAGTATGATTTTTACACCGACAGCCCGGCTGCGACCTGCGTCGGGCCGACCTCGCCCGCGATCGTCGCGGTCGGGTTGTTCGTCAACGAGTTCCAACTGGGCGAGCAGACGATCCTGTTACGAAGCGAGTTCTTTGACTCGGATCGAATCATCTATATGGACGGGCGGGGACATCCCGGGAATGGTGAGCGGACCCGCCAGGGCCATTCGATCGGCCGGTGGGAGGATGGCGTCCTGGTCGTCGATACGGTGCGATTCGCGGATCTCCGTTCCGGTAACGGCACGGGTGTCCCGTCGGGTGCGCAGAAACATGTCATCGAGCGATACACGCTCAGTGACGACGGAACTTACGTCGTCATCGATATCTTTCTCGAGGACCCGGAGTATCTGGCGGAGCCGTTCGTCGGCGTCGTCGAGTGGAATTACGCGCCCGAGCTGGAGATGTTCCGGTACGACTGTGATGCCGAAACATCCAGACGCTTCCGGCTCGATTAAATTTGTCTGAAACACCCGTCCAGGCTGCCGTTGCCTATACTGCGGGTGAACCGCAAAGCGAGGAACGAGGCATGTCGAAGAAGAACCTCTCGGCCGTCACGCTGCTGCTGGCGATCGGCACCGCCGACACCGGCGTGTCGGCGGTGCTGGTCGATTTCATCGAGCGAACGGTAGGGCGATAGCGCAGCTACTTGGACGGACTGGCGATTATGAACGAGTCGGTCATAAACACCGCGAACGAAAAGGCGTTATTGTCATTGATCGTCATATCATCGTCTGTCAGGCCCAGGCCATCGTAGAGACCACTCACGGCGCCACACGTGGCTACATCCAGTGTAAGGCTTACATCGTAAGCATTGACACCGGCGTCGATGACGCTTATCTGGCCGCTGCCTACACATCCGGAGCCGGACTGTGAGGTGATACCGCCCAGGGCGTCCACCACAAACGATG
>Ga0209980_10000290_pt1 | contig 26737 bp, 23 predicted proteins | sample CR02metaG_FD_183611 | JGI IMG/M metagenome (GOLD analysis project Ga0209980, IMG submission 183611) | Deep subsurface microbial communities from Mariana Trench to uncover new lineages of life (NeLLi) - CR02 metaG (SPAdes) (version 2) | ecosystem: Environmental > Aquatic > Marine > Ocean trench...
TTTTCTTATATCCTCGTTGAAGATATCTTTTGATTCCGGATAGAATGTGGATAAAGCCGCAACAGTGCCCATCAACATTCCCATTGGATGAGCGTCATATCTGAAACCGTCCATGAACTTCTTTATGTTCTCATGAATCATCGTGTGGTTCATGATATTATCTTCGAAAGTTTTAAACTCTTTCTTATTGGGCAGCTTTCCGTTTAGTAACAAATATGAAACCTCAAGAAAGTTACTTTTCTTAGCGAGAACGTCTATAGGGTAGCCGCGGTACATCAGCTCTCCTTTGTCGCCGTCGATGAAAGTAACCCTGCTTGTACAGGAAGCGGTGTTGCTATATGCAGGATCATAACTCATCATACCAAAGTCGTCTTTCTTGACCTTGATTTGTCTCAGATCCATAGCCCTGATTGTGTCGTTTTCTATAGGGATTTCATAATTCTTCCCTGTCCTATTATCCGTTATGCTTAAGGTATTATTAGCCTTAGACTTAGCCACTATATTTCCTCCTTCTTACAGTTTAATTCCTGCAAATCAATATTTGAATTTGCTCGATTTTTAAATTTTACTACTAGGATTAAGGTTCGAAGAAACCCCATTTGGAAAATTCGAACCACAAAACTGTACCTAAACTCTCAATTTTTTCAAATTTTTAGAAAAAAATTAATCAGCACTTTTAATTGAGTACGATTGATCATTTATTTGTAGAAAGAGTTTAAGAAATATACTAAATCAATTTAATGGGCATAGGGGTGAAGCATCCGATAAATATCAGTAATGACAACAGAGCTAAAATTCTCCTCCCCATATCAAGCTTTGTATCTTCATACATCGTCGGTGGATGCTTAGTCCCCATCAGGATAAGCAGCACAGCCCATAGAATCCAGCCAGGCCAACCCTCGAGTAGTGGGAGACTTTGAGAAAACCAGTTAAAACCACTTCCAAATAAGTCGTTTCCAACCCCAATTAGAACTTCAGTCCCTATGCCGAAGATAACAAGAACAGTAATCATGGCTAGGGAGATATAGCGATGATATTTTTTAGAAAATAATGCATAGGTTATATGCCCGCCGTCAAGTTGACCTGAAGGAATTAAATTAAGTGCAGTTACAAATAGTCCGACCCACCCGGCAAATGCTACGGGGTGAAGAAAAAGGTCATATCCTTGCGGCATGGGGCCGTAGAAAATATCTGAAAAAAGACGCATTATCAAAGGAGTTCCTAATACAAGTCCACCTTCTGCCGCGTGCTCAGACATGTCTACTATGGTCGATAACTTTATCCCTATAATTAACACCGGGACTGTGGCTACAATGCCGGCGAGCGGACCCGCGATTCCGATATCGAACAGAGCCTTTTTTGTGGATATAGGAGATTTTATTTTTATAAATGCCCCGAATGTCCCTATGGGAGAGATAAATGGAGGGGCAGGAATAAAATACGGGGGAGTAATATCAACACCATACTTTTTCCCGTAGTAATAATGTCCCATCTCATGTGATCCCAGTATGAATAAAAGTGCAAATGAGAAGGATAGCGCGCTTATTATGTCTCCGCCAAAGGAAAGCCCTGTTATAAAAGTTGTGGCAACTGTTAGGAGGAATAGAATGATGTGGATTTTTGTGAGTTTCATCGGCAGGGTGTAAAAAATACCTAAATACTTATAAAAGGAAAGGTGCTATTGTTGTGAAGTTAATTACTCTATCTCTATGAGTGCGGGGTCAATTGATTCAAGGGCTTCAACTATATACCTTTCGATATCGGATTTCTTTCGAATATTTAAAATCTTATGGCGTATGGTAATTAATAAATTTTTATCTGTTCGTTTACAGAGATAACGGATAGATGGTACGTTGGAGGGAGATATGCTGAGCTGATTATAGCCCAGCGATATTAAGCTCAGAGCACCCGAAGGGGTGCCTGCCATCTCGCCGCATACTGAAACGTCCATTCCCAGATATTGAGATTTGATATAAATATCATCTAACAGCCTTAGCACGGCAGGATGGAATCCTGAATATAAATGTCCCACCATGTTTGAATTTCTATCTACAGCAAGTAAGTATTGGATCAGGTCGTTAGTTCCTATTGAGATAAAATCGACCATATCATTATAATCATCCAGCTGATATATCATGGCTGGAACTTCCATCATTACTCCAAGCTCGGGCACATCCCCTGACGAAAGCCCTATTTCTTTGGAGAGGTCTTCTATAATATCTTTTGCAGTTTCCACTTCCCATAGGTTTGTGATCATAGGTAGCATAATCTTGAATTTAAAGCCCTTTTTAGCAGCTAAAAGAATAGCCTTTATCTGGTCCTTAAATAATTCGAGATATTCCATAGAGAACCTGATTGCTCTTAGTCCTAGGAGCGGGTTCTCTTCTTTGGGAAAATCAAAGTACGGGAGGAGTTTGTCGGCACCTATATCGAGGGTTCTCACTGTAACATAGCCCTCAAAATTCTCTGCCAACCCTTTATATATCGATACCTGCTCCCTCACTTTAGGCCATTTTTTATATTGAGTAAACGCAAATTCCGTCCTGAATAATCCAACGTCCTTTATCCCGTAGTGTTTAGCCGCCTGTACATCAATAGGAAACCCTATATTAGCCGTGAGTTTGATGCCTAGGCTTTTCTCGCCCGACTCATCCTTCCATTCTTTCTCAATGCCCTCACGTACTTTAATTATCTTAGCATAGGTATTTTTGTATTCTGAGATAAGGCTCTCATCGGGGTTTGAGAATATAAAACCCGTTTTTCCGTCAACTATTAGCTTTTCGCCGGGCCTGATTAGATTGCATATGTTATCAATACCAACCACTGCGGGAATACCAAGAGACTTGGCGATAATTATGGCATGGGAAGTCTCGCCCCCCTTCTCTAATACTACTGCAGAGACATTATTCTTAAAGAGCATCGAGACAAATGAGGGGCCGATGTCTTTAGCTATAAGGATTGAACCCTGCTCGGGTTCTGCGGAGGGTTGATGGCCGTTACTTCGCTTTAGAAGCTCATGCAAAATTCTCTCCCCGATATCACGCAAATCCTGGGCTTTTTCGCGTAAGTATTTGTCGCTAAGACTTTCAAACCGCTCTGCTATATCTTCTATTGCCTCTACGACAGCGAGCTCTGCAGAAATATTTCTTTCTTCTAATTTTTCAAACATAGTGTTTCGAAGAGTTTGACCCTGAATTACTAATAAGTGGGCTCTAAATATCTCAATTTCGGCTTTAGATAGCAAAGCTTCTGAGTCCAGGGTTTGAATTAGCTTCTCAATATCGGCTTCCACATCGGAGAGGGCTTGCAGGATTCTTTCTTTTTCAACTACAGGATCTGATTCTTCTGATTCATCACTACTAATCTGCTGGAAAAGCCCACGGAAAAGGAATACGTTCCCTATAGCAATCCCACTTGAGACGCCTTTTCCTTGATAAGTTCTTGTCTTGTGTTTTACAATTGAGGGGGTTCTCAACCTTTCTAGTCTGTCGGCCACCTCAAGAAGACCGGCTAAGCGGGAAGCTATAATCTCAAATAGTATTTCCTCTGCGGGGTTAATAATTCTTTTCTCTTTAGTTTGCCCTACCAGCACTCCAATACACTTGTTTTGAAGTATTATGGGTACTCCTATATAGCTCTCATATTCCTCTTCGCCTATTTCTGGGAAATATTTATAATTGGAATGTTCTGATGCCGGCATCACGGTGAGCGATCTTGATGTCTCAAACACAAGCCCAGTTAATCCCTCATTGGGTTTAAGACTAATGGGATCCTTTTGTGGATTTACCGAAAGCCCCTTGGTGGATCTCAAGAATAATTGTTTATGTTCCTCATCCCATATGTATACCGATACAACATCAAAATGAAGGGAGCTCGCAATTTTGCTTACAACCTTTTTTAAGATTCTGTTTAATCCCGTTGATTTATTTACTAAATCGCTTATTTCCTGGACGATTTTGAGGTGAAAATCCGCCCTATCAATTAATTTTCCGGTACTCATATTTAGAATCTGTTACCCAAACCTTTATGAGTTAAGAACTGATTACTATTATATCAATTCTTCTCGTTTGCTATATATTTATTAACCATTTATACCGCTCCACTATATATTACCGGATGTTGGTAAATTAGGATAATTATTTAATCACTGTAGTTTATATACAATATACAATGTGATGGTAAGATTTGGTATAATTTTTGCTTTAGTATTAGTTTGAACTTATTAGTCTTAGTTTTAACTTATTGATTTTAGGATTTGCCAACCTATTTTTGTATTAATTTGTATTAAAAGGATAAAGGAATTATGGCTCCAGATGAAAGTAATAGTAAACAGATAAGAATTGCGGTAATCGGTTCGGGACCTGCAGGTTTCTATGCCTGCGAGCATCTATTTAAGAAGAAGGAATATGATTTCTCGATAGATATGTTCGATAAACTCCCTACCCCGTACGGTCTTGTACGCTCTGGGGTGGCTCCGGATCATCAGAAAATAAAGTCAGTTACTAGGGTCTATGATAAGATTGCCTCTAACGAGAATTTTCGGTTTTTTGGCTTAGTGGAATATGGAAAGCACATAACGATGGAGGATTTAAAAAAGCATTATCATATCGTTGTATTCGCCACCGGCGCTCAAACGGACAGGAAGATGAATATTCCGGGAGAAGATTTAGAGGGTAGTCATACTGCGACAGAATTTGTTGGATGGTATAACGGTCATCCCGATTACAGGGACTACAACTTTGACCTTACACAAGAGAGAGTTGCCATTGTGGGTGTGGGAAATGTTGCTGTGGATGTAGCGCGGATACTTTGCAGAACAGAAGAGGAATTAATGCAAACGGATATTGCAGATTATGCACTTGAGGTGCTTAAGAAAAGCCGTGTTAAAGAGGTCTTTTTGCTAGGCCGTAGGGGACCTGCGCAGGCAGCGTTTACTAACCCTGAGGTGAGAGAGCTTGGGAAATTAGACGATGCTCATGCAATTACACGCCCTGATGAAGTTGAACTTGATGAATTTACGAAGGAATTACTCGAAAAACAAGAGGACCGTTCTGCAGTTAAGAAGATTGAGATTCTGAGTTCATACTCAGAAGACATAGAGTTTGAAAAGTCCCGAAAACTTCACATACGTTTCTTGGTTTCACCAGTAGAAATTTTGGGTAATAAAGAGGGTAAAGTAAAAGCCCTGAAACTTGTAAAGAATGAACTTTATAAGACTGAGGACGGAAGCCTGAGACCAAAAGCCACGGATGAGTTTGAAGAACTTCCAGTGGGTCTGGTCTTCCGCTCTATAGGCTACCAGGGAGTTCCATTGCCAGATGTTCCTTTCCATGATAAGTGGGGGGTTATACATAATGAAAAGGGGCGCGTTTTGGATCCTGAAACCAGAGAACCTGTCCAGGGACTTTACTCAACGGGGTGGATTAAACGGGGTCCCACAGGTGTCATCGGTACAAATAAGCAGGACTCTGGTGAGACAGTAGGGTGCATAACGGAAGATATAGAAGCAGGGAATTTACTGTCACCGGAAACCCCTCACCCAGATCGCATTTTAGAATTAATACGAGAGAGACAGCCCGATCATTTTACATATGAAGATTGGCTCCGTCTTAATGAGCTTGAAATCTCTAAGGGACAAAAAGAAGGCCGCCCACGTGTAAAATATACAAGTATTGAAGAAATGTTAGATGCGATAAGAAACGACGATGAAGCGGCTAATGACAGTTAGTATGTTTACGCTTATATTTTAGGTGTTAGAGTGAGTCTTCTTCTTAGAGGATCGACTTTTTGAACGAGGAGTTTTATGTCCCTACTCTCCTCCAAATTCACTTTTGAACTCAGAGATACAGGAACCTCAAAGAGATAATCGGGAAGATAAACATTTGCCCTGGCATCATTTATTGAGGTTATAATTCCGTGAATTTCTTTTCCTTGAAGTTTTTCTAAGTGTTTATAGATCCAGTACCTTTCTCTATTCCTTTCTACCATTTTTTTGTCTCTAATTCCGATTTCTATTCTAGGATAAAGATTTTCAAGCTCGTCTTCAGTGTAGCAATGATCCTCCTTTTGTAATTCAGATACAATCTGTCTTTGGATAAGGAGGTCGACGTAACGTCTTATAGGGGATGTTGCCTGGGCGTAAACGTCTATGCCGAGTGATAAGTGAGGTCCTGGGTCAAGTCCGACTCTAGGAGCCCTTAGATACTTGACTACATGAATGGCATATAAAGGGTCGTTTTCATCATATGATCTGGCGTCTTCTGAAATCGCCTCGGGCTGTGATCTGAATATTCCGGGAACCTTGTTATCTTTTAAAAATTTCCCTGCCATTCTATTCATAAGTATCATGAATTCGGAATTAGTCTTGTGAGCTACAGAATTCATATGATTTTTCTCAATTGTAATATTTGAATCCTCATCAATCCTGATTTTGAGCTGCGGGAGTTGAATTATGAGCGCTCCAGCTTGAAGCCTCTTTTCTCTTAACTTTTCTGCAATTTGTTTAAATTTGGTCCCAATAGCATCGGCATCGAAATATTTAGAGGCTTTTGAGTAGCTTATGTTTTCTCTAACCAGGATTTTGGAATTGGTAAATCTATAGTTCTTGATATTTAAATTGTCATCAAATTGGACGAGTAAAGAAAGAGCCTTCCTCTCTGTACCTTTTATAAGACTGAGCCTTTCTTTTATTAACTCAGCTGGAAACATATGGATGTGATTCTCTGGCAGGTATATTGTCTCGCCCCGCTTAAGTGCTTCATCGTCCATGGGGCTCCATTTAGGAACATATGCTGCAACATTTGCTATGTGGATCCCAAGGGTAGTCCCCTCGTCTGTTTCTTCTATTGAAATAGCGTCGTCTATGTCCTGGGTGTTTTCATCGTCAACAGAAAATACTTCAAGACGTGTCAGGTCTTCAAGACCTTCATCTGAAAATGGTTCTTCAAGTATTTGCTTTACTTCTTCATTTACTTTTTTGGGGAAATCTTCAGTAATAGAAAATCTTTTAATTAAGGGGTCTTCATCTACTTGCCATGAGCCTGTTTTTATTAAGAATTCGATGGCGCCTTCTACATCTTTGATTCCTATTTCAGACAAAAACGATTTTGCCTCTCCCGCTCTATTGAATTTATCCACATGGATTACATAACTCTTTATGAGATCTATGTACTCTTGAGGGTCAAAATTTCCTTTCGGTCTCTCACTGGTATTGCTTATAAGATGTTTAGCCCAAAGAAGCGCCTGTCTACGCTCTTCTTGTTTTTTGATCTCGGCCTCTTTTTTGGCAATGAGTTCTTTAACTTCAGAGGCTTCTCTGACATAATAACCCTCCACTCCTCTTTTAAAGTAGATATCATTCTTATCAATAGCCCAGAATAAAAGTAAAATCTCTTTGTTTATAACATTACTATCTCCAAAATAGAGTTCCACAAGATCATTAAACATGATCTCTCTCTCTTCACCCCCAACACATTCCCATATGGTCTCTAGATCAACTTTCTCTTTTCCTTCTTCGAGACTTCTTCTAATTTCCCTTAATTTAAGCTTTCTTTCTGGCTGTGTGAAATTTCCTTCGATTATGATTCCTGAATTGTAAGCAATTTTTTCGAGATCAATTGATACATCTTTCCCTTCCTCAGAGAATATGTTTGCCTTATCACCTATTGCATTTGAAAATATTCCAAAAGAAGGTTCTTTTCGTTTCCTGAATAAAATGAGTTCGTTAGCTTTGGGTATTTTTTTGGTCATTGGCTATAAGTATTTATTAATTTGATGAAGTTTTAAAGACCCCAGAGCAACTATTTTAACACAGGATCAAAATGTTTCATTCATAAGGGATAAATCATCCGGATTGTTCCCTAAATCGAGTTAATTCTTCCAATAACCAGTCTCTAGATTTTATTGGATCATTATCCTCGCAATATACGAGATAAAACTTACCGCTAATTGTACTTTTTGTGCCCGAATATTCTATAAACTCTTCAGTCGTCGTGATTTTGTCTCTAAAATGATTGTACTTTCTTTTTATATGTTTAGAGGCTCTCTCTCCGTTGTACTTCTTGCCGTTCCTCTCAAAAGTACAACCTGTTGTTTCAACGAATTCTAACAGATTCTTGACTTCGGACTTTTGTGATTCGGGAACATCGGCAAGAGTATTAGGTTGCAAAGTTAATATAGAAGCAAAGGTAAAGGTAAAGATCGCAATGTATTTAGTCATACATTAAATATTCATTGACAAACTTTTGTTATCAAGCTTTTTTTAAGCGGATAGAGAAGACTTGTATTCCATAGCTACTTTTACAAAGTCTCTGAAAAGCGGGTGTGGCTCAAGGGGGGTAGACTTAAACTCCGGATGGAACTGACAGCCAACAAACCAGGGATGGTTATCAAGCTCGATCATTTCTACTAGTTCTTTATCAGGTGATAAACCGCTAAGGATGAGGCCGTTATTTGATAAAGTTTGACGATAAGAGTTATTTACTTCATATCTATGGCGGTGACGCTCTGAAATTTCGTCTCTTCCGTATGCAGCATGAGCAAGGGTATTTTTTCCTAGCACGCATGGGTAAGCACCGAGTCTCATAGTTCCGCCCATATCGTTTATTCCACGCTGATACTCCATGAGATCAATTACAGGGCTTGCAACATCATCAGAAAACTCCCTTGAATGAGCGTCTTTAATGCCGCAAATATTTCTGGAAAATTCTACAACCGCCATTTGCATTCCTAGACATATTCCCAAAAAAGGAACTTTTTGCTCACGCGCGAATCTGACAGCTTCGATTTTTCCTTCAAATCCGCGTTTCCCGAATCCCCCGGGAACAAGTATCCCGTGTACATCATTTAGGAGTGATTCGACCCCTTGAGATTCTATATCTTCTGAATCAACATATTTGATTTGAACACGCGATTCATTTGCCATTCCTCCGTGGTCAAGAGCTTCATGCAGGCTCTTATAAGAGTCTTTTAGACTTACATATTTCCCTACAACTCCTATAGTCACATCTGATTTGGGATTTTTGAATTTGTCGGCAATATTAACCCAGTTGGAAATATCGGGTTTTTTTGTCCACATATTCAAATAATCAATAATAATTTGATCCAGTTTCTCTTGATGTAAGAATATGGGAACTTCATAGATTGACTCTACGTCTATTGCAGTAATTACAGCTTCGTTTTTTACATTACAGAAGAGCGCAATTTTTTCTTTGAGCTCCTGAGGGAGGTGTCTTTCAGTTCTGCAGAGCAGAATATCAGGCTGTATACCTATTTGCAGTAGTTCTTTGACACTATGCTGAGTAGGTTTTGACTTTAGCTCACCTGCTGCCGCTAAGTAAGGGACATAGGTTAGATGAACAAATAGTGTGTTCTCCCTGCCCAGATCAGTTCTCAACTGTCTTACCGCTTCTAAGAAAGGAAGGCTTTCGATGTCACCTACCGTTCCGCCAATTTCTACTATAACCACATCGTTATCATCTGCTACCGCTATAACACGTTCTTTTATCTCATCCGTAATATGAGGAATAACCTGGACTGTTTTGCCAAGGTACTTCCCTTCCCTCTCTTTAGAAATTACTGAGTTATATACACTGCCGCTAGTAAAATTGTTCTTCTGGGAAAGCTGTGTATGTGTAAAACGTTGATAATGTCCTAGATCTAAGTCAGTTTCCGCCCCGTCGTCAGTCACATAGACTTCTCCGTGCTGAAGCGGGTTCATCGTTCCGGGGTCAACATTGATATATGGGTCTAATTTCTGTAGGGTTACTTTGAGTCCCCTGCTTTCAAGGAGTGCACCGATAGATGCGGCAGCAAGCCCTTTGCCCAAGGACGACATAACACCACCGGTTACAAATATATACTTTGTCTTTTCCAACTAACTAAAAACCTCTGAAATTTAATGAATTTAAGGCGGGACCGTGCAGGTCTTTATTAATATAGTCAAAAGCTCTCGATCTTGCAATACCAATTAATGAATTTTTTTTAGATAATGAAAATAATTTGATAGATTGTCACTAATTATATGATTTCTTAAAGCTTCCTTTGCGCTCCAATTCAGTTTTAAGCTTTTTAAGGGCATTTGCACGGTGACTAATTGTATTTTTTAATTCAGGTTCTAATTCGGCCATCGTTTTTCTTTTATCGGGCAAGTAAAAGACCGGGTCATATCCAAATCCGCCCTCGCCTCTTGGTTTACTCAGAATAACACCCTCACAAAATCCCTCGACAACTAACTCCTCTCCATTTGGATCAACTAGAGCTAAAACACATACAAATCTGGCTTTTCTATTGGGATTATTCCCTAGCTTAGCTAATACCTTGTCGATATTAGTTTTATCAGTAGCGCCCTCGCCCGAATATCTTGCAGAGTACACCCCAGGCTGTCCATTTAGAGCGTCTACCTCAAGACCCGAATCATCTGCCAGGGTTAGTTTGCCTGAATATTGAGCAATCTCGCGGGCCTTCTTTAGGGCGTTATCTCGGAAGGTCAGCCCGTCTTCAATAACCTCGGGCGGAGAGCCAAGATCACTCAAAGAGATGATTTCCCCGAATACTCCTTCAAGAAGGTTGGAAAATTCTTTTACCTTCCCCTTATTCCCCGTTGCTAGTACGACTTCTTTAATCATGTCTTTTATTTTGCAAGTACTTCTTTTTGTTTCTTAATAAGCTCTTTTATGCCTTTTTCTGCAAGTTTAATCATTTCTGTCAGTCTGTTTTTACTAAACGGCTCTCCTTCGGCTGTCCCCTGCACTTCTACCAGTAATCCAGCTCCGGTCATTGCCACATTCATATCCACCTCGGCATGGGAGTCCTGCTCATAGTCTAAATCAAGAACGAGTTTATTGTCTATAATTCCCACACTAACGGCGGCAATAAAATCCTTTATTGGATTATCTTCAACTAATCCCTCTGTGCTTAAAAATTCTGCCGCCTCTGACAGCGCTACGAATGCCCCGGTGATTGATGCTGTTCGGGTTCCACCGTCTGCCTGCAGCACGTCACAGTCTATGGTTATAGACCTCTCACCAAGTTTGTCCAGATCAATTACAGCCCTTAATGCCCTGCCGATGATCCTCTGTATTTCGTGCGATCTTCCGCCAATGCGACCCCTGACACTGTCTCTTCTTACCCTTTCCGTGGTCGCTCTTGGCAGCATTGCATACTCAGTTGTAACCCAGCCCTTTCCCGTGTCTCTTAAAAATGGCGGGACTTTCTCTTCGACCGTTGCGGCGCATAGGACCTTGGTGTCCCCCATTTCAATAAGTGCTGACCCTTCCGCGTTTTTCATAACTCCCCGGGTGATTTTTACCGCTCTAAGCTGATCCCACTTTCTTTTCTTTGCGCCCATTTACGATCCCCTTTGTAGAAATTAGTTGGGGAATAATACCATACATATACCTAATAACTTAAGTTTATATGGTTTTTTAAAGTCCTAGGTTATAATGGATAAAACATCTATGCGTTAGAGCACTCTGGAGGGATTTAATAACTTGCTATCTGCTAGAGGTCATCTTAATATCGGAATATACTCTTTAATTCCTTGTAAAAATAATCCAGACAAATTTTTATTTTCTCACTGTTTACAATTTCCTTTTGAGTTATCAACCATATTGGAGAACCGAACTTCGGATCAGGCTTACTAAGCTCAATTAAAGAAGGGTCCATATTTTTGTAAACAGATGGAAGAAGTCCAATTCCAAGACCAGCCTTAACACCGGAGTATATACTTTCCATAGAATTTGCTTTAAGTGAGATGTTCTCCTCTTCTACTTTAGTTCTTAGCCATTTTGTCGACTTTATATGAGCTATCTTTTCACTTCCTAAAATGAAATAGTTGTCTGAATAGAATTTAGTAGAGTTAATTTTTGGTTTGCCCTTTAAATAGTCCTTTGTCGCATACAAAGCCCAGGCGCCTTTTCCTATTTTTACTGCGTGCTCATAAGGCTCTACGACGTCGGATGAGCGTATCGCCAGATCTGCCTCCCTTTTATACATATCGAAAAATTCCTCAGCTACAGTAATCTCAAGTTTTAATTGAGGATATAGCTTGTGAAATTTAACAAGTAGAGGCGGCAGAACAACGTTTGCTATAACATTAGTAGTTGTAATATTTACAGACCCGAATATTTCAGACAGGTTATTTTCTATGAACATATCTATCTTCTTTATCTCTTCATGCAACTTAGCTGACTTTTTTGCCAGACCTTCACCCAAAGGGGTTAGTATATAGCCCTGCCGCGTCTTCTTAAGGAGCTTTTTGCCGGTTTTCCTCTCAAATCTTAATATTCTTCTGTAGACAGTTGTCTGATCTATATCTAGCTGCTTTGCAGCTTTGGACAGATTTAGTGTTTTAGATACTTCGAGGAAAACTCTTAAATCATCCCAGTTGTACATTGCCTATCTCCTATTTAATAACTTTCTAACTCTGCGTATATGCAGTGATCAGCCTGCAAACAAACTGATTGACTGGCAATAACGCAGTACATATTATAATACCAAAAACAGGATAAGAAAAGGATCAAATCACAGTGAGCACAGTAAATAACCAAACAAGGAGAAAAGAAATGAAGAATCTATTCAAAGTTAAATTTTTATTTGTAATGATTTTGCTTGCATTACCAATGAGTAGTTTAAGTGCAGAGGAAGATACGTTGCCCCCGCCCCAATTGGTAACTAACGCATGGATGTTTATAATCGGGTATGAGGCCGATCCTAAAGCTCTAAAAGCATTTCTACCTGAAGGATTAGAACCTCATCCTAACAATAGAGTGGTTCTAAATATGTATACAGTGCCGGACGGGATAGAAACATCGGGCTTCGGAGCTTATACACTGACTTATGTAACTGTTGAAGTTAAGGGGCATGATTCCTATACAAAGGACGCTCCTGCGGGATTTCCTGGCAGATATTTCACCTATTATTTTAATAGCTCCCCCAAAATGAGGAAGTTTACCAAGGCAGCAGGCATACCTGCGCAAGAGGGATTTACTACAACAAGTGTAAAAGACGGAAAACTCACCGCAACGCTCGAAGTGGATGGCAAACCTTTTATTGTATCAACGGCCGATGTCGGCTCGGAGTTTGAGGGAGTCGGCGGCGGGCATTTAAATTACTTTGGTCTCTTGGAAACCCTGCAGATACAGCAGGTTGTTAAATACCCTATTCCATGGATTGGATACCCGGTTAAGACAGAAAATCCAACCGTTACTTTTGAAATGCCAAAAGATAATCCTCTATACAAACTAAAACCCAAAAAAGTAGATTGGGCAGTCTGGATAAAGGGAAGTTTTGTATATCCTCAGTATCAGGTAATTCACGAGTCAAAAACGACAGCCAAAAAATAATACTTCCCTAACATTAAAGAACAGGATAACTATTTTCAAATAACTTGATTCACAAAAGGAGGCATAATATGAGTAAGCAATTAAACATATTAATCACAGGTGCAACCTCAGGCTTTGGCAGACAAACTGCGGAAAAGCTTGCAAATGATGGGCATCAGGTATTTGCTACCGCGCGGGGGATCCATGGCAAAAATGCGGACGCCGCCAAGAGCCTTGAACAATGGGCAAATGAGCGGAAGCTTAGTTTAAAAGTTGTAGAGCTTGATGTTTCAGATGATCAATCTGTAAATCAGGCGATTTCGTCTATACTTAATGATGCAGGTTATTTGGATGTTGTTGTTAACAATGCAGGTATCGTAGGACATGGTCCGATTGAAGCTTATTCCATGGACCAAACACAAGCAATGTTTAATACAAATGTATTTGGTCCGCTCCGTGTTAACCAGGCTGTATTACCGAGCATGCGCAAACGCAAATCAGGCTTAATAATTCAAATTACAAGTGCTGGGGGGAGAGTCTATTTGCCTTTTCATGGAATCTACAATTCGACAAAATGGGCAGTAGAATCAATTGCTGAAGGCCTTAATTATGAATTAGCTTCACATGGAATTGACTCGGTTATTATCGAGCCAGGTGCGTTTAACACAGAAATAATGGGTAAATTTGCTGCTGCTGATAATACTGAGATTGATGAAGAATATGCCAAATTTAACAAACATAAGGAAAAAATGTTCGGTGCAATGATGGGGGCCATTACAGCTGATGATGCACCCGGTCCTGTTTGGATTGCGGACGCAGTGAAAAAATTGATAGACATTCCCGCCGGTGAACGCCCGATTAGAACTGTTGTTGGCAACGTCGCAACAGCTGGTGTCCGAGAGTTAAACGAAGCTCAGGTCGTCGCACAAGAAGAACATTTAACTTCATTAGGTTTAGAAAGTTGGAATAAAAACTAACGCAATCTTTATATCGATCTAATTTTGTTAAAAGAGTCCTTATAAAATAATGATTGAAGGGGTTTTTAAAATTTAGATAAAAAATAATTGGAGGAAATTTTAAATGAAATTTGGAATTGGATATTACAGCCTACAATCACCACCACATAATCCAAGAGATCATAAGGATCTGTATTCTGAGATGCTGGAGGAAATAACCGCGGCTGAGGATTATGGCTTTGAGTCTGCGTGGCTTACCGAGCATCACTTGCTGGACGATGGCTATTGTTCGTCATTGTTAGTTACAGCGGCCGCTATAGCTGCCCGTACAAAAAAAATTAGAATAGGGACAGGTATTTATTTAATGCCACTTCATGATCCCATAAGGACCGCAGAGGATGCCGCGACTGTGGATCTGATTTCGAATGGACGATTTATATTGGGTCTCGGGCTTGGCTATAGGCAGGAAGAATTTGATGTTTTTGGAAGGTCCTTAAAAGAACGAAAGGGTCGAATGGAAGAGAGTATTGAGATATTAAATAAGTCCTGGTCCGAAGGTGAATTTAGCTTTAGCGGAAAATATTACAATTATGAAAATATAAATGTAACGCCGAAGCCTGTTCAGAATCCCCTGCCGATATGGATAGGTGCTTTTTCAGAACCTGCAATAAAGCGCGCGGCACGCATGAACACCCCATTATTTATAGCCGCAATCGGAATTATCCCGATCATAAAATACTTAATCGATATGCACAGGGGTTTTCTCACGGAGTTTGGTTATGATCCGGATAAAATTGAACAGCCTGTTGTAAGGGAGATCTATGTTTCTAGGGATGGCAGAGTAAAAGCATGGGAAAAGATTAAAGAACATATAACTTATACTGCAAAACGTTATGCCTCCTGGGGGTCTTTTGTTGACAGAGAAGGTAATCTCATCTCCGATCCTGCGGATCCTTCACTTTACGATATTGCTCTTGAGCAATCGATCATCGGAAGCCCGGAGGAATGTATAGAAACCATTAATAAATATAAAGAGGCAGTTCCTATAGACCCACTTATTTGCAGATTTAAGTTCCCCGGTTTAAGTCACAGTGAAGCAATGGAGTCTATGAAGCTATTCTCAAATGAAGTCATGCCGTATGTGAAATAAGATTTTGTTTTAAAATGAAAAACAGCTATCTAAAGTCAAAGTTTATAGATCTATTTCTGGATAATAAGGGCCGTTCCTTTGCTCCAAAGTAATTCTTCATCTTTATCATAGATACCGCCCTCATTTGTCACAATATAGCCGTTAAGTCTTGGTTTTGGAACTACAGTTTTAACCGCCCATCTAATTTGAAGCTCCATATCCGGTCTTACAGGAGCGCGAAATTCACATTCAAATCTCATTCCCATAACAATGAATCCCGGAGCAAGATATGTGGCGACTGTAGCCATAAATAGTGAGCTACTCTGCGGTCCACTTGCGATAATTCCGCCAAAGCGGCTAGTTTTCGCTACTTCTTCATTGTGATGGAGAGGATTAAAGTCTCCTGAAAGTTTAGCAAAAGCAGAGATTTCTTCTTCGGTAAGTTTAATTGTCTTCTCGAATGAAAAACCTACCTCAACTGGGGATGGAAAATCAACTTCGTTACTCATAGTTTTAATATACTCTTAAGTAAACCGATAAAAACTTATATTTATGGGATTAGAAATTAGTACTGGTGGAGGCGCCGGGAATCGAACCCGGGTCCGAGAAAGAGACTCACAAGGCCTCTACATGCTTAGTCTATTGTTGAATCTCGCAACGAAGTTACCAATAGACAGGGTTTTCGCCGCCAGCCCAAAGTGAAGTCTCGTCGTCAGGCGCTTTAGGCACCACCTTCAGACCAGCCCGTATAGTTGTCGCCTCATTTAAATCCACGGGCAGGATTTAAGGAGCCGTCGCAGCTCTATTTAGGCTGCGAGTGCAAAGTCATTTTCGGCACTTGTGTGTGCTCCGCCAGTTTTACGAGTTAGCAGAAGCTCGGCATGCAGCACAAGCTATCCCATTCCCCGTCGAAGCCAGTACGCCCCCATGTCAAAGAACTATAATCATGATACATACCTGATGTATCTAGGTTACTAATAATACCTATACCTTAATTCTACACTACTAATTACGCCTTTTCATGGCTCTTCCCATTTCTCTGTCAGCTTCACGCTTTTTAATATCATCACGCTTGTCATGAAACTTTTTACCTTTGGCAAGGGCAATCTCTACTTTAGCCCGGCTATTTTTAAAATACATCTTAGTTGGAATTAATGTGAATCCTCTTATCTGCGTTTTCCCGATCAGACGCTTAATTTCTCTTTTGTTTAAAAGGAGTTTTCTTTCCCTCCTGGGATCGTGATTAAATATACTTGCCGAGTCGTAAGGAGCTACATAACTGTTAATAAGAAAAACCTCTTCATTGCGCAGCATTGCGAAGCTCTCCTTGATGCTCGCTTGATTGGCACGCAGGGATTTTACCTCAGATCCTTTAAGAACGATTCCGGCCTCAAATTTCTCCTCTATAATGTAATCCCTTCTAGCCCTCGGATGGGTACAAATTATTTTCTCCATGCCGATAATATAATAATTCACGGGAGTAAATCAACTTGACATCTACCGAAAAGAATGCAATTTGAATATTATGTCTCGCGTGATCTTAATCTTAATTTCCCTATTTATCTCCGGATATATATATGCCCAGGAACATGTTCAGCCAATAAGAGCAGCGCAAATTTTTCATTCAGATGCGGATAACTATGTAGAGTTTGAAAAAGAAATAGTGCATATGAAGAGCCTTGGGATAAACACTATTATTCTGAGAGTGTTTGGCAACAAAGGAGACCGTATCTATAAGTTCGCTAATCCTAAAACGAATGTGGGAGTATATTTCAAAACGAGCCGCTCCCCGGTTATCGACGATCTACTTGGTAACGTAACTGCATTAGCTCATAAGCATAGCATAAAAGTGTTTGCCTGGATGACTACAAGGCACGCGACCTATGGCGCAGTGGGCGATGTTATAGACCGTGAATATTCTCTTTCTAATAGGCAATATCAAACCCTGCCCAAGCTCGATCTCTTTAACGACAAGGCCCTCTGGGAGCTTCAGAACCTCTATATGGATCTAGCAAAATATCCTATTGACGGGGTGCTAATTCAGGACGATTTCGTTATGCGCCACATGGAGGGGTTTGGAACAGAGGCAAAGACCAATTATGCAAATACTTTTAAGAGAACGCTTGATGCCAGGAATATGTACAGCGATCTCGAACTACAACCAAACGGTAGGGTTAAGAGGATCGTATACACGGATGAGTTCTGGCAGTTTCAGGACTGGAAAAATAAGCGGTTAAATCTTGTGGCTGAGAAATTGATTAAGGCTCTTAGGGAAATTAATCCAAAATTGAAAATTGCGCTCAATGTGAGCTATGAGCTTTTTTATAAACCTAAGAATGCCCTCTCATGGTTTGCTCATGATGAAGCTTTAGCGAGGAAGTTTAATTACGTAGCCGTTATGGCTTATCAGAACCAGATGATGAAGGAGCTGCGTATAAATCTTAATGAAGCGGGTGTTTTGATTACGGATAATACTAGGAATGCCGTTAAGGTTATGGGTAGTCCAGAGAGGGTAATTATGAAGATACAGACTATGGACTGGGATAGTAGAGCGGAGCTTCCGTCTGCTGAGATTAGGTATATCTATCAGAAGGTAGAGTCTGCTTCACCTAACGTAGGTATTGCTCTTGTGCCCTGGGAAAATAGGAATTTTGGTTTTTTGAAAGCACAGATAACAAACTAAACGAGAGACCCTGAAATTTTGGTTTTAAGGAAAGAAATAACAGAGACTAATAACGCTCTTGATTATAGGAAAGGGCATCCAATTCTTCACTTGATCAGAATCGTAGTTCAGGGTGACTAAAAAAGTTTTTTGCTGTCTAGCATTAGAGTTACAGGGCCCCAGTTTACAAGGTGCACGTCCATCATAGCTCGGAATTTCCCAGTGGCTACTTTGAGTCCTCGTTCTCTTATTTTCTCCACAAATAACTCATATAAATCTTCTGCAATATCAGGAGGAGCAGCTTTATCAAAAGATGGGCGTCTTCCCTTTCTGCAGTCGCCGTAGAGTGTGAATTGGGATACAATGAGGACTTCACCACCAGAATCGATTACTGAGAGGTTCATCTTCCCCTCCTCGTCCTCAAATATCCTGAGATTAAGTATCTTGTCCACCAGATATTCAACATCGTGCTCACTATCTTCTTTCCCCGCTCCCAGGAGTACGAGCGCACCCTTCCCTATCTGGGCAATAACGTCCCCTTCTACTTTGACCCTGGCTTCTTTTACTCGTTGGAGGATTATTCGCATTTGATTAGTTTTATTAGTCTAATTTGATAAAGAATGTTTGTGGAAACAAGTAAGAAAAAAATTTGAAGCAGGTTAATTCGATTACAATGGAGGAGCGAAGTTAGCCTCACTCCCCCATTGTTTCGTTTATAGTCTTATTAAATATCTACCCTTCCAGAATAAATGTAATTCTGAGGTGGGCTCTGTATTCAGATATTTTGCCGTCATCCCCTATCGCGGCATTCATCTTTGTGACTTCAAGTCCCGTGAGACCGCGAAGGGTTTGATTAGCTCTGTCTAGGGCGCTAAGTACTGCATCATCCCAAGATTTCTCTGACGAACCAATAATTTCTGTTATTCTTGCTACAGCCATTTTACTTACCTCCTAGAATGGAATTTGCCGCTTTATTATAACTATAATAAAACTAGCTTCCAAAAGTCAAGATAAAAATGTTCAGAAATATCGGGTTTTATTACACAAAATCTATAAACATGATATAATCAATGTCCGAATAAAAATTAATCCAATAAATTGACGCAATTTGAATTGCTAGGAGAACCGCATGCCTATAGATTTTGAACTCACAGATGAACAGCAAATGTTCAAAAATACTATTAGGGACTTTGGCGAAAATGAGATAGCGCCTCTTGTAGAGGATGCTGAAAAAAATGAAAAGTTCCCGATCGAACTTTTTCCTAAGCTCGGTGAAATGGGCTTTTTAGGGATTTCATTCCCGGAAGAATATGGAGGGGTCGATCTGGATAAAATCACAGAATGTATATTTGCCGAAGAGATGGGACGCATAAACGCCGGGATCGCGATGTGTATAAATGCGCACACGAGCCTTTCAATGATCCCGATTTTAAAATTTGGAAACGATGCTCAAAAAGAGAAATATCTGATACCCGGAATAGAAGGAAAGATCATAGGCGCTCTTGGGCTTACCGAGCCTGATGCGGGTTCTGATGCCAGGAGCATTCGAGCCACAGCTGTTAAGAAGGGGGATAAGTACATAATAAACGGTACAAAGACGTGGATTACAAATGGCACTATGTGTGATTACGTAATCGTTGCCGCATATACCGATAAATCGAAAAAAGGCACAGGTATCAGCCTATTTATTATTGATGCCGACGCACCCGGGTTTACAGAAAAAAATAAGATTCATAAGTTAGGTCACCGCTCTGCCGATACAGCAGAGCACGTGTTTGAGAACTGCGAAGTTCCAGAAGAGAATCTACTTGTGGGTGAAGGTGGTTTTAGCGGTGCTATGTCTACGCTCTTGGGAGCGCGTATTACACACGCCGCAAAATCAGTAGGGCTTGCGCAGGCAGCTTTTGAGTTCGCGCTACAATACTCAAAAGAGCGTGAGGCCTTTGGACGTCCGATATCCAAGTTTCAGGCTATCAGCTTTAAGCTTGCGCAAATGGCTGTGAAGATAGAGACGGCGAGACTTCTCGTCTTTAAAGCAGCGTGGCTTTACAGTAATGATAAAAAAGCCCTTAAGGAAGCCTCAATGGCTAAACTATATGCTGCTGACGTTGTTCAAGATGTTTGCACTGAAGCTGTGCAGATCTTAGGCGGATACGGATACGGGGTGGAGTTTCCGGTGGAAAGATATTATAGAGATGCAAAGCTTGCATCTATTACTGAGGGTACCTCAGAGATTCAGCATATTGTTATAGCCCGTGAATTAGGTTTATAGTTTAAAACGAGCTAAAAACATTCCTTCAGTTTAATCAAACTAAAATAAAAAAACGGGGCAGCATCTTCTGATGCAACCCCGTATTTTTTTGTCTATTTTAATGTTTTAAAGATCCAAAATATTAGACATTATGTCCAAGAAGCAGTCATATCCTCTGACATCGGGTCTTTTGACTTGAGCCACTTGGATGAATCATAATGAGCAGCTGCATAGCAAATTATAGCTGTTGTAGCTATAAGCTGTTCAGGTGTTGACTTAGTCATATCCGCTCTTTTTTGGATAATAGCCAAAATTGGATCTGGAATGTTAATTGTAACTTCTGCCATTTTTTAGAACCTCCTTAATTTAACTAATTTAGTCAGCGTCACCAATACCTTTATCCTTCCTGTACTGATCAATAACTTCTCTCCTAACAGTAGGTACCAAGGTGAAGTCGCTTTCAGGCGCACCTGCAGCAGATGCTGCAACTTCTTCTGGAGAAAGTGAAGGAGGTTTGGTATCAACAGCATTAACAGGATCGTTAAGCTGTGAAGGGCCAAGCCGCCAGTCAGTAAGAGCATCGTCTCCAAGTCCAAACCTCTTTGTGAGCTTGTTGATATCTTCGAGCCTTCCAGGTGTTGGTCCTGGCTCCTGAATCATGTTGAGTTGTTTTAGGAGCTCAACAGTACCGGCATCTCTTTCAAAAGGCTGCCCTACTTTTGTTTTGAAGAACATGGTTTCAAAAGGAGGTCTTCCTCTTGTTCCTCCGCCGTCTAGGTTCTCTGCAGGATAACCTACTGTCTGTAACCAGCAGAATACGTATGAAGGTGGGAGGTTGAATTTATCTTTTACGTTACGTCTTGCTCCTCCGCTTGCGCCATTTAGACACGTCCCCAGACCCAACGATGTAGCCGTTAAAATTGCGTTCTGAAGCGCGTTACCCAAGTCAATGCAGGCAAGCCTGTGAAGAATAAGATCAGGGAGAATCGCAGGAAGTGGGAAAAGTCTGTTTACACGCTCATATTCCCAACCGTGAGCTTTGTCTAAAGCACCCGTTCTCATAAGGTCGTGTAACTGCTGTCCCTGTACGTCATATGCTGATAGATCGTAGCACCAGAAAATAAGAATCGGAGCCATCTGCGTTGTAACTTGGCTCCAGTCAGAAATAAACTCCCAAATCTCAGGGTCTTCATCTCTATAAACAACAATTGCTCTTTGCCCATTGAAGTTTCCGGCAGATGGGGCAATCCTTGAAGCTTCGAGCATAGCCTGTACTTTCCATCTCTCAACAGGCTTATTTGGCTCGTACCATCTTATTGATCTCCTCAAACCGATAGAATTAAATGTATCAAGCGGTTGTACTTCGCTAGCTTGAGGAAGACCGTCTACAATTAGTTCACTCATTTTGGCCTCCTATATCAATGATTTTTTCTAACCAGACAATCATGGATAATATTGTTTTCGCATATAAAAGTCAAGTGATTTGTGCAATTAGCGTAGTATTTTTTTTGTTCTAACAATCTGGGTATATCGGGTCGCTACGCATTTAGATTTTATATCGCTAAAGATGTACCTTATTCTAAGTATATTATATCACTTTAAATCGCTCCAATGCTCTTAAATTATTTGATAATTTAGGGGTTGAAATCCCCCCGATAATCACTATTTTAAACCTAATATGGTTTTGCAGGAGGTATAAAACAATGAAATTTGATAAATTGACAATAAAAGCGCAAGAAGCATTGGCAGAAGCACAATCTTTAGCACAGGAGCGCAATAATCAGGTCATTGACATACCTCATATTATGATTGCACTCCTGACTGAAGATGGTATTCCCGGACAAGTAATTGCAAAGCTCGGGACTAATTTAAATGTAGTCCGGGGTCTGGCACAGGATGAAGTAAATAAACTACCTAAGGTTCAGGGCGACTCGGATCAGGTATATCTTAGCCGTGAGCTTAATAAAGCTTTTAAAACAGCTGAGAAGGAAGCTAAATCCTTAGGCGATGAGTATCTAAGCACCGAACACTTGCTGTTAGGTGTGGTGCAGGATTCCACAGGCAACTTAAAGAACGAACTCAAGAGACTAGGTATTACCAGGGACAGTATATTAAAGGTATTAAAAGACGTTCGGGGAAATCAGAATGTAACTTCTCAGTCCCCTGAAGATACGATGCAGTCCCTTAATAAATACGGTCAAGACTTCACCGAGTTTGCACGCCAGGGGAAGATTGACCCTGTCATTGGACGAGATGATGAGATAAGACGGGTCATACAGGTGCTATCTAGGCGAACCAAGAACAATCCTGTATTAATTGGTGAGCCCGGCGTTGGTAAAACCGCAATTGTGGAAGGACTTGCTCAAAGGATCGTAAATGGAGACGTACCGGATGGTCTTAAAAACAAGAAGCTTGTTGCACTTGATATAGGAGCTCTCGTAGCCGGTGCTAAATACAGAGGGCAGTTTGAAGAGCGCCTGAAGGCGGTTCTTAAAGAAGTAACCGAATCGGATGGTCAGATAATTCTCTTTATCGATGAGATCCACACAGTAGTCGGAGCGGGCGCTACAGAGGGTGCTATGGATGCGTCCAACATGTTAAAGCCTGCCTTGGCTCGTGGAGAGCTTCACTGTATCGGGGCCACTACGCTTGATGAATTCAGAAAATATATCGAGAAAGACGCTGCACTTGAAAGGCGCTTCCAGCAGGTCTTTGTAGACGAGCCTTCGGTCGAGGAAACAATTTCAATCCTCCGCGGACTTAAAGAAAAGTACGAAGTCCATCACGGTGTAAAGATTAAAGATGAAGCTCTTATTGCAGCCGGTGTGTTATCAAACCGGTACATCACCGGGAGGTTCTTGCCTGACAAAGCTGTAGACCTGATTGATGAAGCTGCCGCAAGCCTTAAGATGGAGATTGACTCCATGCCTACAGAGATTGATGAGATTGAGAGGCGCATTATGCAGCTTGAGATTGAACGAGAGGCTCTTAAAAAAGAAAAGGACGACGCTTCCAAGGAAAAGCTTAGCGTCATTGAGCGCAACATAGCTAACCTTAAGGAAGAGTCTGACACACTCAAAGCACATTGGAAACGTGAGAAGGATCATATTGCTGAAATACGCAATGCTAAGGAAAAGATAGATCAGCTCCGCTCTGATTCCGAGAAGGCTCAGCGTGAGGGTGATCTTTCAAGGGCGTCTGAATTATTGTACGGGAAACTTCCTGATTTGAATGAGAGGGTCGAGAAGTTAAGTAAAGAGCTTGCCGAAATACAAAAAGATAAAAAGATGCTCAAGGAAGAGGTTGATGCAGACGACATAGCATCCATAGTGGCAAAGTGGACAGGCGTTCCGGTAACAAGGCTTCTCGAAGGGGAAGTCGAAAAACTTATCCATATGGAAGACAGGCTCCATGTACGCGTAATCGGGCAGGACGAGGCTATAATTGCCGTATCCAACGCTTTAAGGCGTTCGCGCGCCGGACTGTCAGACCCTAACAGGCCTATCGGATCATTCTTGTTCCTCGGACCTACTGGAGTGGGAAAGACAGAGCTTGCGAGAGCATTGGCCGAGTTTATGTTTGACGACGAGCACGCTATGGTGCGCATTGATATGAGTGAGTATATGGAAAAGCACACCGTATCACGCTTAGTCGGCGCTCCTCCGGGATACATAGGATACGAGGAAGGCGGTCAGCTTTCAGAAGCTGTAAGAAGGCGGCCCTACTCTGTCGTGCTGTTTGACGAGATAGAAAAAGCGCATTCTGACATATTCAATGTGCTCTTACAAATATTAGATGATGGGCGCTTGACCGACGGTCAGGGGCGAACGGTCGATTTTAAGAACGCGATCATTATTATGACCTCAAATCTTGGAAGCGAGTACATTCAGGAGTATATAGACAGACCTGAAACTATGGCTGAGAGGGTTATGGAGGTTGTAAGAAGCACTTTTAGACCAGAGTTCTTAAACAGAATCGATGAAACGATCATCTTTAAGCCTCTAGGGCTTGATCAGATTAAGGAAATTGTGAATATTCAGATCGAGCACCTGGCTCATAGGCTTGAAGAGAGGAAAATCAGTCTCCTACTAACCGATGCAGCTAAAGTGATGATTGCTGAGAGCGGATATGACCCTGTATACGGAGCTAGACCACTAAAAAGGACGATTCAGAAGCTGATACAAGATCCTCTTGCTAATGAGATCCTTAAAGGGGATTTCGTGGAGGGAGATCATATAGTGGTCGATACAGACAAAGATAACAAACTGGTACTAACAAAAGAAGTGAAAACTAAGAAGAAAAAAGTAGTAAACGAATAATCACCGAAAAGGCGCTTGTTTAGAGATAAACGGCGCCTTTTTTATTTAAGAGAGGTTATAGGTTTGGAAATAACTAGATCTGAATACAATTTTTTCGATGACTTGGCAAACTATCTGATTATGATAGTAACAATATCTTTGACTGCAGAAGTATATATTGCTGGCAAAGCCGATAAATACAAAACTAATGATTCTATATCTTTAGATGGTAAGCAAGTGGGTAAAAGGTTAAGTTTCTATCCTTCAAGTTTATTAGAGGAATTATATAAATTAAAATGACCAGATACGTTTAGATTCGTAGAAGAAACAAAAGATGATATTCCCCCTGATGCAATACTCAAGCTAGGACCATTGGAAAAACCTATGCAAACCATAGAAAAATCAATGTTTATCAATTATTTTGAGCGCAATAGAAGACACATAGAATCAAAATATGGACTAGACACTAATAAATGGCCTGACGATTGGAATTTTGCAAGAGTTGTACGTAATGCATATATACACGATGGTTCAATAAACTTCAGAAACCAAAATGCAAATCCTGTAAATTGGTTGAATTTAACTTATAGTCCAAAAGATAATGGTAGACAAGTTCAATATAATGATCTTTGGCCAGGCGATACAATATATCTCATGATAGAAATGGAATCACATCTTTAGAAAAAATATATGATTTATCTTTGAATAGACTCAACAATCTCATCTACAACTTCTTCCGGATTATCGGCTTCTGTGATGGCTCGGCCGATAACTAGATAGTCGGCGCCTTTGGAAACTGCTTCTTCAGGGGTAGTAACCCTCTTTTGATCGTGATTTGCTGTTCCGGGGCGTATCCCGGGGACTACTAAAGTGAACCGATCGCCGAATTCTTTTCTTAAAGCTTCTACTTCAACTCCGGAGCATACCAGACCGTCAATATTAGCTTTTTCTGCTAAAGTAGCGAGGTTCATCACGGTGTCTTGGGTAGAAGTGTATATACCTATCTGCTCCAGGCTTTTTTTGTCGTGACTTGTTAGAATTGTTACTCCTAATACCAGTGGTTTGGGGTAAGAAAGCTTCTCAGCCTCGTCTTTTACGGCTTCAGATACACTTTGCATCATTTCAAAGCCGCCCAGAGTGTGGATAGTGAACATATTTATGCCAAATCTTACACTTTGACGGGCTGTTTTTTCGACTGTTGAGGGTATATCATGAAATTTAAGGTCTAAAAAGACGTCTACGCCCAAATTTGAGAATTCTCTAAGTCCTTCAGAGCCTGAATCGAGGAAAAGTATGGGCCCAACCTTAAAAGTCTTAATTTTATGTTTTAATTTTACGACCCAATTTATAGCAATTTCATGCTCAGGAAAGTCGAGCGCAAGGATAATTCTTTCTTCAGATTTTAGTTGAAGTCTGCTCATAACTTAATGTTCTACTTTATATCAATATATCCTTTAATATCAGGATATTAACGATAATAGCTCCTGTATCTCTTTAACTACTACTTTAAGTTTTATTTTCCTTGAATCACCAGTATTTCTGACCTTAACTTCGGCCTCCCCGTCCTTAATTGTCCTTGGCCCTACTGCGACTATGATAGGTATGCCAATTAGTTCAGCATCCTTAAATTTAAACCCAGGTCCTACATCTCGATCATCTATGATCGCTTCGTAGCCGGATTCTATGAGCTCCGAATAAATTTGCTCGGCTGCCGAGCGTATCTGCTCGTCTTTTATTTTAAGCGGTAGCACAGTAACTTCAAATGGAGCTAACGATTTAGGAAATATCATACCATTCTCATCGTGTTTCTGCTCAATAGCTGCAGCTACTGTTCTTCCAATTCCAATTCCATAACAACCCATAATAAAGGGTTTTATTTTCCCATCCGAGTCGACAAACGTGGCGTTCATTGCCTCACTATACTTAGTTCCAAGCATAAAGACGTGTCCAACCTCGATGCCTCTTGTAGAGCTTAAAGTGCCGCCGTCGCACTTCGGGCATTTATCTCCGTCTGAAGCTACTCTGATATCAAAAAACTCTTTAATTTCATAATCTTTAGCAAGGTTTACATTAATAACATGATAATCTTCTTTATTAGCTCCAGTTACGGAAGTTCCCA
>Ga0209980_10000291_pt1 | contig 26677 bp, 23 predicted proteins | sample CR02metaG_FD_183611 | JGI IMG/M metagenome (GOLD analysis project Ga0209980, IMG submission 183611) | Deep subsurface microbial communities from Mariana Trench to uncover new lineages of life (NeLLi) - CR02 metaG (SPAdes) (version 2) | ecosystem: Environmental > Aquatic > Marine > Ocean trench...
CTCTCTGCCGCGGCGCGGCAGAGAGAGATAAATAAATCTGTCCCCATTTATCGTCCCCATTTAGTCGCCGAAGAGTTCCGAAATGGGGCGCCGCCCGGCGAAGCCGGTGTCGGGGTCGTGCCAGAAAGCCACTTCTTTTTCTCCCAGCTTCCAGCACAGGAGCACATCACGATCTCCCCGGCTCGCGTACCAGTCGACGATTCCCTCGTCCATGTCCTTTATCAGGCAGCCAACATCGTTGAGCGCATTCACCTCCACCTTGAGTGCGTCGATCAGCATCTTGAGTGTCGTCAGACCGTTGATTACCGCGACGCTCGCACCATCAGGCGCGATATCGAAATCATCCCCACCGGGTGCGAAACCCACCTCCTCCAGCTGCGCATAGACCGTGCGTACCTGCACCTTCATCTGCAGTATCCGGCCGAAGGTCAACTCCAGAGTTTCGATCATCGCGTTCGCTTGCGCGACGCTGAAATAATGCCTCGCCGGCGCGTCACTCACGGAACTGACCAAATCCCTGCAAGCGTTTGTAGCGCATCTCTACCAACTCGTCTGGCTCCAAGGCGTCAAGGTCGGCCAGCTCCTCCAGCAGCGCTGCTTTGAGGCGCGAGATGGTTTCGTCCACGTCCCGGTGGGCACCACCGAGGGGTTCGTCGATGATACGGTCGATGAGGTTGAGTTCCTTCAAACGCCGGGATGTAATCCCCATGGCTGCCGCTGCCTCGGGGGCCTTGTCGGCGCTCTTCCAGAGGATCGATGCACAACCCTCCGGTGAGATAACGGAATAAGTGCTGTACTCGAGCATCAGCACTCTATCCCCGACCCCGATGGCGAGTGCGCCGCCGGAGCCGCCTTCACCGATTATCGAACAGATTATCGGCACGGGCAGTCGCGCCATGACGTACAGATTGCGGGCGATGGCTTCGCTTTGTCCCCGTTCCTCGGCACCCACGCCAGGATAGGCGCCCGGCGTATCGATGAAGGTCAGGATTGGGAGGCGGAACTTCTCCGCCATCCGCATCAACCGTAGCGCTTTGCGATAGCCTTCCGGGCGGGGCATGCCGAAGTTCCGGTCCAACTTCTCTTTGGTCGTGCGCCCCTTCTGATGGCCAATCACCATGATCGGCCGCCCATCCAGGCGTCCGATGCCACCGATGAGCGCCGGGTCATCGGCGAAGCTGCGATCCCCGCGCAGTTGTTCGAATTCCGTTATGAAACTGTCCAGGTAGTTCAGAGTGTAAGGTCGCTGAGGGTGGCGGGCGAGTTGGGCAATCTGCCAGGCGCTGAGATTGGAAAAAATGGATTTCGTCAGGTCGCGGCTCTTGGCCTGTAAGCGGTCGATTTCTTCATCGATATTGATTTCGGATTCCGTGTCCACGTGACGCAATTCCTCGATCTTCGCCTCCAAGTCGGCAATGGGCTGTTCAAAATCGAGAAAATTGAGGTTCATGAGCTTGGAAATTGCTGGGCACCAGGAAAACTTAGCGGCAATGACAACAGGTTACAAGTTTGCATCCGCGCTGGCACCATCAATATTCCACCTCGACACTTTCCGGACCAACCAGATCGCTCAATCGCGTCAACAACTCCTGAGTCGGGTGCACGCGCCAGTCGTTGCCCAAGGCCAGGCGCACGCTGGCATCGGAACGCAGATAATCGATACACAGCCCGGTCCTGCCGTGGCCATGCACCTTGATGGCGTCACGTATTTCATCGAGCAAACCATTGCCGACACGATCTTCGCCGAGTCGAATGACGACATTCCTGGCAAAAGCCTCCCGGGCCGTATCCAGGTCACTCAGCTTCTGAACGGTCATGGAACATCCACCGGTGAAGTCGTCGACCCCCACCTCACCTTCCAGTATCAGAAGCTTGTCCTTTACCAACAGATCACGGTGCGCGGCGAACAAGTCCGAGTAAACGACGGCGTCCATGCGCGCAGTCCGATCATCCAGAGTGATCACCGCCATGCGCCCGGCTCGACTGTTGAGAATACGCATACTCACTACCAGTCCCGCCACGATCTGCGTCTCTCCGGATCTCACCTGAAGATCGGAAAGCCGCACGCTGGTGAAGCGATCCAGCTCAGCCTCGAAACGCGCGATCGGATGCCCTGAGAGATACAAGCCGAGGGTATCTTTCTCTCCGGCCAAACGCTCCTCATCAGCCCAATCGGGCACCTGATTGAATCGGTCCTGTACTTCGCTGGAAGCAACCGCACCTCCGAACATGTCGTTCTGGCCGGTTGTTTGATCGCGGCCGTGCTGCTCCGCCGCCTGCAAAGCAAGGGTCAACGATGCGACCATCGATGCGCGACCGGGACCGAGTTCGTCCAGGGCGCCCGACCGAATCAGCGCCTCGATGACTCGCCGATTAGCCTTGCGAGTATCCACCCGGCGGCAGAAATCAAACAGATCATCAAACCCGCCGTTCGCAGCCCGCTCTTCGATGATCGACTCGATGGCCGCCTCGCCGGCGCCCTTTATCGCGCCGAGTCCATAGCGAATCGAATCGTCGCCTTCCACCGTGAACCCAAACGCGCATCGATTGATGTCGGGCGGCTCGACACGCAGACCGCGTGCCCGGCTTTCATCGATGAAAATGACAACCTTGTCGGTATTATCCATATCGGCCGAAAGAACGGCCGCCATGAAGTCTGCCGGATAGTGTGCCTTCAACCAGGCAGTCTGGTAAGCGATCAGAGCATAGGCCGTGGAATGTGCCTTGTTGAATCCGTATCCGGCGAATTTCTCCATGAGGTCGAATATGAACGTGGCTATCGCTTCTTCTACTCCCCTGGCGGTAGCGCCTTCCACGAATACTTGACGCTGCTTGGCCATCTCCTCCGGCTTTTTCTTTCCCATGGCGCTTCGCAGGATATCGGCGCCACCCAGCGTATAACCCGCCAGCGTTTGCGCGATCTGCATAACCTGCTCCTGGTAGAGAATGACGCCGTAAGTGGGTTCGAGAATCTGCGCCAGATCGGCGTGCAGGTATTCTACGGCTGCCCGCCCCTGCTTGCGTTCGATGAAATCGTCCACCATGCCCGACTGCAGAGGACCCGGCCGAAACAGCGCAACGAGAGCGACGATATCAGCGAATCGATCCGGTTGTAGCCGGCGGATCAAGTCTTTCATCCCGCGTGATTCGAGCTGGAACACAGCGGTGGTCGCGCCGGATTTGATGAGCGCGTAAGAGTCAGCGTCATCGGTAGGGATGGTGCCAATATCCAGAGGCACTTCACCTTCGTGCCGCCGCCGTTCATTGATCGTCCGCAGCGCCGTGTCGATGATGGTCAAGGTGCGTAAACCGAGAAAGTCGAACTTGACCAAACCCATGGCTGCCACGTCGTTCATGTCGAGCTGGGTGACCAGGCTGGTCGAATTCTGCTCACAATAGAGCGGTGTAAAGTTCGTCAGGGCACTCGGCGCGATGACGACACCGCCCGCATGCCGCCCCGCATTGCGCGCCAACCCCTCGAGCTTGCGCGCCAGATCCATGAGGGTGCGGACATCCTCCTCCTCTTCGTATCGAGTGCGAAGTGGCTCCTCGGCAAGCGCACGCTCCAGTGTTATTCCGAGCTCGAAGGGGATGAGCTTGGCGAGCTGATCCACAAAACCGTAAGGGTGACCGAGCACTCTGCCCACATCACGTACCACCGCCTTCGCCGCCATAGTGCCGAAGGTAATGATCTGCGCGACACGCGCGCCTTGCTCTTCGTTACGGTCGTAGCGCCGCACCACGTAATCGATGACCCGGTCACGACCATTCATGCAAAAATCGATATCGAAGTCCGGCAACGATATGCGTTCGGGGTTCAAAAACCGCTCGAAGAGAAGATCGTACTCGATCGGGTCCAGATCGGTGATGCCGAGCGAATAGGCAACCAGCGAACCCGCGCCGGATCCTCTTCCCGGCCCCACGGGAATTCCCTGCTCGCGGGACCAGCGAATGAAATCTGCCACGATAAGGAAATAGCCCGCGAAACCCATCTGCGTAATGACGTCGAGCTCGCGAGCCAGGCGTTGATCGTACACGCGGCGGTTATCTGAAGGACTTTCCGTGCTCGTCCGTATGTTTACGTCGAATCGCTTTTGCAGGCCGGATCGGGACTCGTCAATCAGGTAACGATCGACATCTGTCCCTTCGGGAAGGGGATATTCCGGAAGAAAATCCTTGCCGAGCTCCAGCTCCACATTGCAACGGCGCGCGATCTCGACGCTGTTCTCGATGGCTTCCGGAATGTCGTCGAACAATATCGACATCTCCTCCGGTGTGCGCAAGTACTGCTGCACACTGTAATCCCTGGGCCGGCGCGGGTCGCCGAGAGTGCGTCCTTCGTGGATGCAAACGCGCGCCTCGTGCGCCTCGAAATCTTCACTGTCGATGAATCGAACATCATTCGTAGCCACCACTGGAATGCTCAGTCTGGCCGCGAAATCCACGGACATCTGAATGTGATGCTCTTCCGATTCGCGGCCGACTCGCTGCAGCTCGATGTAGTAACGATCGGGAAACAGCATGAGCCATCTCTGCAAGCGCCGCTCAGCATCGCCTGCCCGATCGGCGATGATCAACTGCCCGACATCCCCGGCGAGGCCGGCGGAGAGCGCGATCAAGCCATCGACATTGCCTTCGAGCCAGTCGTGCCGCAACATCGGCACACCTCGCGCCTGGCCTTCGGAATAGCTTCGCGTTACCAGCCTGCTGAGTGATCGGTAACCCGCGTCAGTCTGGCAAAGCAATACGAGACGGGACGGTTGGTCGAGCACCTCGTCACCGCACATCCACAGATCCACACCGATGATCGGTTTGACCCCGGCCGTTTGGGCCGCACGATAGAATTTCACCAGGGAAAAAAGGTTGCTCTGCTCGGTGACGGCACAAGCTGGCATGCCGGCCGCAGCCACCGCTTCCACCAGTGAGGGAACGCGTACGATGCCATCGACCAGCGAGTGCTCGGAGTGCAGATGAAGATGAACGAACGGCTGGCTCACGGATTGCGTCTTCCGCCGGGCTTCACTGAACTCGCTTCGATGGCCGATCGAACCGGCGCAAAACTGCGCCGGTGGAACGGGCAGGGACCATGCAAGCGTAGTGCCTCGCGATGCTCAACCGTTGGATATCCTTTGTGGCGCCTGAATCCGTACTGCGGATAGCGGCGGTCCAGCTGCACCATCTCGGCATCGCGGGTTACCTTGGCGAGTATCGACGCGGCGCTGATGGATGCGATGCGCCGGTCTCCACCCACCACCGCCTCCACGCTACAAGGCAATCGGGGACAATGCAGCCCGTCGACCAGCACGTGCTGCGGAGGGGTCGGCAGGCCCGCAACCGCGCGCGCCATGGCCAGCAGCGTGGCCTGAAGAATATTGATGCGATCGATGTCCCTGGCGTCGGCGCGCCCCACGCTCCAGGCGACGGCGCGTTCGCGGATCAGCACCGCCAGCCGTTCTCTGCGGGCAGCGCTCAGCTGCTTTGAATCACGGAGCCCTTCGATGGGAAAACGCGAATCGAGCACCACGGCGGCGGCCACCACCGGTCCCGCCAGTGGTCCCCGCCCCGCCTCATCGACGCCCGCTATCCGCTCGTAGTCCACCATACGGTCCGAAATCGCCTGTCCACTATTGCCCACCCTGGGGCACCCCCATGACTTCCAGCACCGCGTCCGCCGCACGCTCATCGGCATGATTCCTCAGGATACCGTGTATTCGCCGAAACTCCTCCTTGAGGGCTTGCGTCTGCTTTGGATCTTCCAGAAATCGGAGCAACGCGGCACCGAGTTTTTCCGCTGTCCCATCGTCCTGTAACAGCTCCGGCACCACGGCCCTGCCGGCAAGGAGATTTGGTAGACCCACGAAGGGTACCTTTACCACCATGTTGGCAATCCACCAACTCAACCGGCCCAGCCGATAGGTGATGACCATCGGACGCTCGAGAAGCAGCGCCTCCAACGAAGCCGTGCCCGATGCCAGTAGGACCGCATCGGAAGCCACCATCGCGGTGCGCGCGTTTCCTTCGAGCAACTGCATCTCGGGACGATCGCAGCACGCGGAAAGTGCCGTTTCGAATCGGTCGCGCACCTGCTGGTTGACCAACGGCACCACGAATCGAAGCCCGGGACGCCGCCCGGCCAGCCAGCGCGCAGCCCCAATCATGGGGCCAGCCAGCAGCGACACCTCGCTGAGTCTGCTGCCGGGCAACATGGCCACTACTTCCGCGTCCGGCGCAATCCCCAGCTCGGTGCGCGCGGCCGCCTGGTCGGGCGATTCCGGGATGATGTCGGCAAGCGGATGACCGACGAAACGCGCTGTGATTCCACGCTCATGGAAAAACTTCTCTTCAAATGGAAACAGGGTCAGCATCATGTCGACGGCACGGCGAATCTTGGGCAGGCGGTATCTCCTCCACGCCCAGACTTGTGGGCTCACATAGTGAACAGTCGAGATGCCGGCCCGGCGAAGTGCAAGCTCCAGGGACAGGTTGAAATCGGGCGCATCGACGCCCACGAACAGATCCGGCGGATCGTCGATGAAGCGCTTGCTCAACCTCCGGCGCACGCCGCGCAACTCCCGGTAACGGCGAAGTGTTTCCAGCAAGCCCATAACCGCCAGCCTTTCCATGGGATACAGGACCTTACAGCCGGCGTCGATCATTCGCGGTCCGGCGACTCCTTCGAATCGCGCCTGGGGATAACGGGCGGTCAGGGCTCGAATCAACCCGGCACCCAGAAGGTCGCCTGAGGCTTCTCCGGCAATAATGGCAATGCGCAATGTCGGTTGCTTATACGTTGATCAGGTAGTCATCGGCAGGCTGACGCCGACTCGGGTTTCCTACCTGACGATACCTCTCGTAGAAGTTCTGATGAACTCCGCCATGACCCGAGTCTCCGGCGATCGCGCCCCCAAACGATCGAGCTGCGCCACCGCCTCTTGCGCCTTGAGTCCGCTCCTGTATACGGCCTTGTAGGCCTTGCGCAGCGATTGAAGGGTAGCGCTGTCGAAGCCGTGCCGTTTGAGTCCTTCGCTATTCAGACCACGGGGGCTCGCCGGTTGACCGGCGACTAAAACGTACGGCGGAACATCCTTTCCGATTGCCGTCCCCATAGCGGAGAAGCTGTGCGTGCCAACAGCGCAGAATTGGTGCACGAGGGTGAATCCACCCAGAACGGCGTGATCCCCGATTGCTACGTGGCCGGCGAGCGTGGCGTTGTTGGCCATGATGATGTCGTTCCCGACCTGGCAATCATGGGCGATGTGCACGTAAGCCATGATCCAATTGTCGCTGCCGACACGGGTGACGCCACCGCCGTGCTTGGTGCCGCGGTTGATGGTGCAATACTCTCTTATCGTGTTGCGGTCATCTATCTCCAGTGATGACGCTTCGCCTTGGTATTTTTTGTCCTGAGAAATGTCACCGATGGAGTTGAACTGAAAGATCCTGTTTTCCCGGCCGATGCGCGTGGGTCCCATTATGACCACGTGGGGGCCGATCCACGTCCCCTCCCCTATCTCGACATCACTTCCGATGACGGAATAGGGCCCGATACTGACGCCGGTGGCGATTTTCGCCGACTCATCGACAAGTGCCGTGGAGTGAATCAAGCGTCGATTTCCCTCATTGCGCCCATCAGATCCCCACTTGCCACGACATCGCCGGCTACCGATGCCTCGGAACGCAGTTTCCAGATCCCCCTGGACGAGCGCAGCAGATTGACTTCGATGCGCAGCTGGTCGCCCGGCACCACCGGTCGCCGAAATCTCGCGCCGTCTATGCCTACGAAATAGTAGACGGACTTTTCGCTGGGAAGTTTGTCCATGCTTCGCAGCACCAGTATTCCCGTCGCCTGCGCCATCGCTTCCAGAATGATCACCGCCGGCATTACCGGTCGATTGGGAAAATGCCCTTGGAAATAAGACTCGTTGTAAGAAACGTTCTTGAGCGCGACCAACGATTTGCCGTGATGAAATTCCACGACTCTGTCGATCAGCAGCATCGGATACCGGTGCGGCAAGTATTTCATAATCTCGCCGATGTCCATTTCCGCCATGCTTTATTCCCCTTAGCTCAACCTTCATCGAGCCTTTTCTCAAGGTCCTTGAGGCGCTTCGCCATCTCGTCGAGTTGGCGCATACGCACGACATTTCTACGCCAGGTGCGATTGTCTTGAATCGGCATGCCGGACGAGTAGAGACCCGGCTCGGTTATCGATTTGGGTACTGCGGATGTTGCCGTCAGATGCACGTCGTCGACAATTTCCAGATGACCGGCAACGGAAGCGGCGCCGCCGATGGTGCAGCGCTTTCCAATCGTTGCGCTACCACCGATTGCTACGCCTGCGGCGATGGCGGTATGGGCACCGATGCGCACGTTGTGACCGATCTGGATAAGGTTGTCGAGCTTGACGCCCTCCTCGATGACGGTATCCGCGAGTGCCCCGCGATCGATGGTGGTATTGGCGCCGATTTCCACGTCGTCGGCAATGACCACCGCGCCCAGTTGCGGTACCTTGACCCACACGCCGCCGTCATTGGCGATGCCGAAACCGTCGGCACCGATGACGACCCCGGGATGCAGCAGGGCGCGGTCACCGATGCGGACATCGTGGCAGATAGTCACATTGGCCTTCAGGGTACAGTCGTCGCCAATCGTGGCGCCTCGATCGATCACGCACCCCGGCCCGATGTGGCTGCGCGCACCCACGCGCGCTTGGCCCTCCACCACGGCCTGGGGTCCGATCCAGGCACTGGCGTCCACCGTAGCCCTGTCGCTTACGTAGGCGCTGGGATGAACGCCGGCGAGCACCGGTTGCTCGGGCACGAGCAGCCCCGCGACCCGTGCATAGCCCAAATAGGGGTTCGACACAACGAGCGCCGCGACCGGGCAGGACGACAGGAACTCAGCCTCGAGAATGACGGCGGATGCACGGGTGGTGAGAAGCTGGGGCCGGTAGCGTCGATTCGCCAGGAAGCTGATACCGCCCGGTCCCGCGCCGGCGAGCGTTGCCACGTGGTCGATACGACAATTCTCATCGCCATGCACTTGCGCACCGAGCTCTTCGGCGATGTCCCGCAGCGAATAGCCCAACCCGCGGCTCCCTGTATAACGGTGGCTTCCCGGGCTCAAACCGGCCGCCAGACTGTACGCGCTCCCATCACTGGCTGCTGCTTTTGAAGTCCGCACGCAGGCGCTCGAGAATCTTGTCGGTGATGTCCACGCGTTTGCCGGCAAAAATCACTCCGTCCGAGACGACCAGGTCGTATTTTTCCGTCTTGGCGAGTGTCTGAATCACTTCCGTGACTGTCTGCTGCAGCTTGCTGAGCTCCTGGCTGCGGCGCAGATTGAGGTCCTCGCGAAATTCATCCTGGGCCCGCCGGAGCTCACGCTTCGAGGCCCGAATGTCCGTCTCGTTGCGCTGGCGCTCGGCTTCGGACAAGACTGCCGCATTCTTCACCAGGCGGTCCTCGAGACTGCGGACGTCTTTCTGCTGCTGCAGCAGCTCCCTGTCCCTGGGGGCAAATTCCTTCTCGATGCGCGTTCTGGCTGCCTCGGCCTGGGGTGCAAGCTCCAAGACCTTGGCAACGTTGACAAATCCCACCTTGACCTCGGCGGACGCGGCCTGTGCGGCGACCATGGCCGCCACCAGGACCAGTCCGGCACGGGCAAGTCTTCCCGGTCGCAATTGCTTCGCATAACCCATTTCTAAAAGGCCGTTCCCAGAGTAAATTGAAAATTCTGGATATCGTCACCCGGCTGGTCATTGAACGGCCATCCGAGGCTGATGGTCAATGGTCCGAACGGCGAAATCCAGATGCCGGAAACGCCGGCCGAGGCACGCAATTCCCGGAATTCGAAGCTCTGCCCCGGCCCGAAGACGTTGCCGGCGTCTACGAAGGTGGTGATTCTAAATGCTTTCGAGTCGCGAATAAACGGTAACGGAAGAATGAGCTCCAGAGTGCCCGTCAACCTACGGTCGCCGCCGATGGGTTGTCCATTCGAATCACGAGGGCCCAGGGTATTGGCCTCGTAGCCACGCACGGACCGGATACCGCCGGCAAAATAATTCTCGGTCAATGGCAGGTCCGCAGTGTCACCATAGCCATCGCCATACCCCAGTTCGGTGTCGAAACGAAACGCAAAAAGTCTGGTGAGATCGATTATCTGCTGGTACCGGAAAGTGAGCTTGTAATAAGTAAGATCTCCGCCCGGAGTGGCCACGTCAGCGACGAAGGAGGTCAGCGAGCCTTTCGTCGGCAGCAGAAAACTGTCCCGGGTATCGTTCGCCCAACCGGCCGAGAGGGTATAGGTGACGTACTCACCGCCAGTCACAGCCTCGAAGGCCGACACCTCGTCGGATGGGTCGGGGCCAGGCTCGAACTTGGTGCGCTGCGGCCTGATGGAAAAATCCACCGTATTGAACTCCGAGATGGGAATGCCGGTGCCGATTCTGAAGCCCACTGTATCGAGGTTATAGTCGGCGAGGTTCGCATTTCCCGCGTCGGTCTTACGCAAGTACGCATCCACGGAAAGACTGATTCCGTCCTGGGTGATATAAGGATCCCGCCAGCCAATCGCGAAGGTCCTGTTAATGTCGCTGTTGTTGAACGTGGCACTCACCCGAGTTCCAGTTCCGAGGAAGTTTTCCTGAGTCAATCCGATGTTAATCGTGACGCCGGCAACCTGCGAGAATCCAGCACCTATTATCAGACTGCCCGATGATTGTTCGTTGACCGAAAAATTGACGTCTACCTGGTCCGTAGTACCGGGAACGGCCGGTGTTTCGACATTGACGTCCTCGAAATAGCCCAGACGCTCCAGTCGTTCCTTGGATCGCTCGATGGCGCCGGTGGAAATCCAACCCCCTTCCAGCTGCCGCATTTCCCGGCGCAGGACCTCGTCTTCAGTCGATGTATTTCCCTTGAAATTGATGCGTCGCACATATACCCGCTTGCCGGGATCGAGAAAGAACGTCAAAGCGACCTGCTTTTTCTCATCATCGATTTCCGGGACCGCATTGACATTGGCAAATGCATACCCCTCATTGCCTAGCCAGCCGCTGATATTGGAGCTGGTTTCCGTGATCTTCTGGCGAGAAAAAATGCCTCCATGTTCGACGACGACGAGACCGAACAGCTCCTCTTGCGGCACCAGGATTTCACCTGCCATGCTAATCTCGCTGACAGTGAACTGATCTCCCTCTGTAATGTTAATCGTGACATAGACATCCTTCTTGTCAGGCGTTATGGAAACTTGAGTCGAATCGATATTGAAATTGATGTAGCCATTGTCGAGGTAGAAAGAACGCAGCGTCTCCAAGTCGGCGGACAATTTCTGCTTGGAATACTGATCGTTACTGGTGATCCATGACCAGAACCCGGTGGTCGACAAGTTAAATAGATCAACCAAATCATCGTCGTCGTATACGGTATTGCCGACGATATTGATCTGCTTGATGGTCGCAACGGCTCCCTCGGAAATATCGAAAGACACGCCGACACGGTTTCGCTCCAAAGGAGTGATGGTGCTCTTGATTTTTACTCCATACTTGCCCACCGCGAAGTACGTGCGCTGAAGCTCCTGTTCAACCTGGTCGAAAGTCGAACGATTGAATACTCGGCCCTGGGCGAAACCCTCTTGCGCCAGGGATTCCAGCAGATCTTCCGAGCTGAGTTCCTTGTTACCCGAGATCTCGATGTTGGCTATGGAGGGTCGTTCGTGCAGGAAAACGATCAGCGTGTCCCCTTCTCTCTCAATGCGTACATCGCGAAAAAAACCGGTCTTGTAGAGCGCGCGCAGCGCCTCGCCGGTGCGCTTCGAATCGACGCGATCACCGACTTTTATGGGCAGGTAGTTGAAAACGGTACCGGCGGAGATCCGCTGCAGCCCTTCCAGCCTGATGTCCGTGACGACAAAAGGCTCGGCGGCGATTGAGGTGGATGCGAAACAGACGACGACGATATAAAAACAGGCGCGTGCGAATCGAGTAGCATGCATTGTAGTTATTATGTCGTTACAAGCAGTTCCGGGCTCGGGCGCGAGCGGCAACCCCAACACCTGCTCGCGCACAGACCCTGTATTTCAGCCGGCCGTCACCCGAAGATGCGTGCCAGATCATTATAGAATGCAAGCCCCATCAAGCCGACGAGCATCGCAATCCCCAGGCGCTGCCCCAGATACTGTGCCTCCTCGGAAACCGGGCGCCCGATGATGGATTCTATCAGGTAATACAGCAGGTGGCCCCCATCGAGGATCGGTATCGGAAGAAGGTTGAGAATTCCGAGACTGACACTGACGATGGCGAGAAATTCCAGGAAGCGCGTGATACCGGCTTCGGCCGAAAACCCCGCATACTGAGCGATACTGATGGGGCCACTGAGATGCTTGAGGGAAATTTCCAGCGTCACCATTTTCCACAGCATGCGCAGAGTCAAAATCGACATGTCCCAGGTTTTGACCACGGCCTTGGCGAGTGCCGTCCATGGGGCATAGCGCACCGTCACGTAGTCGTCCCCCGTATCGGCGCCGGGCAGGGTCACGCCCGCGCCAATACGCCCGTAGCCGGGGCCCTGCGCCCCTTCCGCCAGGAACACTGCCGGGCGCACCATCAGGGTGACGATCGCGCGATCGCGTGCCACTTGCATCTCGACAGTCTGTTCCGGGTGAGCGCGGATGAATTCCACGAACTCCCGCCATGAGCCGAGTGTCTCACCATCGAGCGCCAGCACCCGATCGCCGCGCCGCAGCCCGCCGCGATCGGCCGGTCCGCCCGCTTCCACCTCGCCGATGACGGGTGGAATGGTCGGTCGTTTCGGCGCCAGGCCGAGGGCCTCGAAGAGCCTCCCACGGCTGAATTCATCGACCCCCAACCCCTGAAGGTCCAGAGTAACCGTGTGCGACCCGGCGCCGGGCTCCGTGATCTCCAATATTAGAGGGCCGTCCCTGAGAGTGGCGCCGATGATCGACTCCGCCACGCTCTGCCAGGTGCGCGTGTCGCGCCCGTCGACGGCGACGATTATTTGCTCGGCGCCCAGGCCCGCGGCCGCCGCGATACCGTCGGGGTCCACCTCGCCGATGATCGGCTTGAGTCCCCCGATGCCGATAACGAAGGTGAGCCAGTAGGCGAAGATCGCGAACAGGAAATTAAATATCGGGCCGGCGACCACGATGGCAATGCGCTTCCACAGGGGCTGGCAATTGAAGGCCCGGTGGCGCTCGTGCTCGGCGACCTCGCCCTCGTTCTCGTCGAGCATTTTCACGTAGCCGCCCAGAGGGATCGCCGCGATCACGTATTCGGTCTGATCGGCACCGGCACGCTTGCTCCACAGCGTGCGCCCGAAACCCACTGAGAATCTGAGCACCTTGACGCCGACACGGCGCGCCACCCAAAAATGACCGAACTCGTGCACGGTCACCAACACGCCGATGGCGAGGATAAACCAGAGAATGGGCGACAAAACGGACATCGGGACTCCTGCTATCAGCCTAGAATACGGTGGGCACCGGTGCGCTGCCGGCTTCGACTCGCGCGGCCGGTCAACATTCCGCCTCTCATGCCGCCAGACGCGCGACCTGCTCCAAGGCCCGTCGCCGGGCGGCGGCATCGATGGCCAGCACCTCGTCGAGGTCTTCTGGTTCGCCCCCAGGCTGGCCGTCGAGGGCAAATTCCAAAACCCCGGCAATATCCGTGAAGCGAAGCTTTCCGTCAAGGAACGCCGTCACGGCGACCTCGTTGGCTGCATTCAGGGTAGCGCTGGCGGCGCCGCCGGCAGCAGCGGCCTCGAAGCCGAGGCGCAGGCAGGGGAATCGCTGCATGTCCGCTTCCTCGAAGCTGAGCACGCCGATGGCTGTCAGATCCAGGCCATCGACGCCGGATCCCATGCGCTCGGGCCAGCTCAGCGCATGGGCGATGGGAGTGCGCATGTCCGGGTTACCGAGTTGTGCCAGAACGGAGCCATCGTCGTACTCGACCATCGAATGGACGATGCTCTGCGGATGCACCACCACCCGCAGGCGTTCCGGAGTCGTATCGAACAGCCAGCAGGCCTCGATGACCTCGAGGCCCTTGTTCATCATGGTGGCCGAGTCCACGGATATCTTCCGGCCCATGACCCAGTTGGGGTGGGCGCAGGCCTGCTCCGGTGTGACGTTGGCGAGCTCTGCCGGGGAGGATTTCCAAAACGGGCCGCCGGAGGCCGTGAGCAGAATCCGCCGGATTCCGGCCGCATCCAGTCCGCCATGGTGGTTCGGCGGCATGCACTGGAAAATGGCGTTGTGCTCGCTGTCGATGGGGAGCAACTCGGCACCGTTGTCCCGCACGGCTTCGAGAAATAAGCGCCCCGACATGACCAGCGCTTCCTTGTTCGCCAACAGCACGCGCTTGCCGGCGCGCGCAGCCGCCAGGGAGGGCAGCAGACCGGCGGCCCCGACGATGCCGGCCATGACGAAATCCACGTCAGGGCTACCCGACACCTGCTCCAGGCCGGACAGGCCCTCCAGAATTTCGGTGTTCTTGCACTGGCCCCTCAGACGCTCGCGCAAACGCCGGGCAGCCTCGACATCGGCCATGACCGCGAAGCGTGGCTGCCACTCGATGCATTGCTCCGCGAGCCGCTGGTCGTTGGTATTCGCCGTCAACGCGAACACTTCGAAGCGATCCGCATTGCGGGCCACCACGTCCAGGGTGTTCAGACCGATGGTGCCCGTGGCACCGAGAATCGTGAGCCTTTTCACAGCGCACTGCCCTGCCAGAAGCAGCCGAGCACGAAAATCGGTGCGGCCGCAGTATAACTGTCGATTCTGTCGAGTATACCGCCGTGGCCCGGGACAATGCTGCCACTGTCCTTCAATCCGGCGCGGCGTTTAAAGACGCTCTCCGACAGATCTCCGAGGATGGATACCAGGGTGGTGATCAGACTCACCACAACGAAGCCCAGCAGCGGGACGGACCGGAAAGCCAAGCCGGCGGCGATGGCGAACAGGGTAGTCGCCAGAACCGCCCCCGCCACACCTTCCAGCGACTTCCCGGGACTGACATTGGACGCGAGCCGGCGGCTTCCCAGGCGCCTGCCGACGAAAAATGCCGCACTATCGGCGATAGCGATGAGAAACACCAGATACAACACCAGCCACGGCCCCGACGCCAGCGCCGAATGCAGGTGCACCATGGCGGCCCAGGCGGGCACGAGTATCAACCAACCCACGAGCAGGCGCACCAGCGGGACGTTCATGGCGTCCACCTTCTGGCCCTGCTGAAAGCGCACCACCCACACGAGCGCCACCAGCCACCACACCAACCCCGCCAGCAACACCGCCCAGGCACCCCCCTGGCTCTGCAGGAGCCAGCCGGCGCCGAGCAGAACCGGCATCGACGCCACGCAGTAGACGAGCCGCTGACCGGCGGACGGCCAACCGGCCATGCCCGACCACTCCCAGGCCCCCACCAGGGCGAAGGCCGCGATCAGCACGGCAAACCAGACGCTCGGCAGAAGCAAGGTGGCGGCTGCCACGACGGCCGCCAGCAGGCTGCCGGTGACGACGCGTTGAGCGAGGCTGGATACGGCAGATTGCTTGTCCGGCATGGTCGTCGCTGCGTTGACGGCGGCGGTTGGCATTCGTCCTGAATTCGACCGCCGCCTCGCGGGCCCCGCGCTCAGACGGTCTGAGCCGTGGCGAGCTGATCGCCGGTGCGGCCGAAGCGGCGCTGCCGCGTCGCGAAGGATGCCAGAGCCCCATCGAAAGCCTGACGGTCGAAATCCGGCCACAGGGTGTCGGTGAAATACAATTCCGTATACGCGAGCTGCCAGAGTAGAAAGTTACTGACCCGTTTCTCGCCGCCGGTTCGAATGAACAGGTCCGGCTCCGGGAGATCGCGCAGCGAGAGCAGAGATTGCAACAGCTCCGGGCTCACCTGGTCGGGAGTCAGCTCCCCCGCCTGGACACGGCTCGCGATGGTGCGTGCGGCCTCGGTCAGGTCCCAGCGACCACCGTAGTTGGCCGCTATGACCAGCGTAAGACCGGTGTTGGTTGCGGTGAGGGACTCCGCTGCCTCGATACGTTCCTGCAGCGTTCGGCTGAAGGCGCTCCTGTCACCGATAATCCGCAGTCGAATGTTGTGCTCGTGGAGTTTTCGTACCTGCTGGTCCAGGGCCGTCATGAACAAACCCATGAGCAGACCCACCTCTTCTTGAGGGCGACGCCAATTCTCGCTGGAAAAGGCAAACAGAGTCAGTACCTCGACGCCCTTGTCACCGCAGGCGCGTACCACTCCCTTGACGGTTTCGACGCCCGCTTTGTGGCCCGCAAACCGTGGCAGGCGACGGCGACTGGCCCAACGGCCATTGCCATCCATGATGATCGCTACGTGGCGCGGGTGGTTCGCGCTCGGTTGCGTGGAATCGGCATCCGCGTTCATATGGTTCGTCTACTCGAGCAATTCCCAATCAGTTGATCAAAACTCCATCAAGTCCTGCTCCTTGGCCTTGAGCAGCTCGTCCACCTTGGCGACGAAGCGATCGGTGAGCTTCTGCACTTCGTCCTCGGCGCGGTGCTCGTCGTCCTTTGCCAGATGCTCGTCCTTGATCAACCCTTTCAAATGCTGGTTCGCGTCACGCCGGATGTTGCGGATCGCGACACGGGCGTTTTCCGCTTCGTGACGCACGATCTTGATCATCTCCTTTCGCCGCTCCTCGGTCAGCGCCGGCAGTGGCACGCGAATAACGTCTCCCGCGGTGACCGGATTGAGGCCCAGATCGGAGTTGAGAATCGCCTTCTCCACTTCCGGTACGATCTTTTTCTCCCACGGTGTCACCGTCAGGGTACGGGCATCGGATACCACGACGCTGGCAACCTGATTGATGGGCACCTCGGAGCCGTAGTAAGGCACATTGACATGGTCTAGAAGACTTGCCTGCGCGCGCCCGGTTCTGAGCTTGCTGAACTCGTGCGTAAGGGCCTCGACGCTCTTTGTCATGCGCGTCCTGGTGTCTTTTTCGATCTCTTCAATCATGTGGCTACCCACCGCTGGAACGACAGGATCATACCCGAAACTTACGCAGGATCTACTCCAGCTCGCCGCTCGTCACCAGTGTTCCCTCGTCTTCGCCCATCACGGTGCGCATCAGAACACCCTTCTTGTTCATATCGATAACTCGCAGCGGCATACCGTGGTCACGGCACAGCACGATGGCCGTGGCATCCATGACGGCCAGCCGGCGATCCAGCACCTCATCGTAGCTCAGCCGCGTGTAACGCTCGGCCTTCGGATCCTTGATTGGATCGGCGGAGTAGACGCCATCCACTTTGGTCGCCTTGATGAGCAAATCGGCACCGATTTCGATGGCGCGCAAGGATGCCGCCGAGTCCGTGGTAAAGAACGGATTGCCCGTGCCGGCGGCGAAGATGACGATGCGGCCCTTTTCCAGGTGCCGGATGGCGCGCCGGACCAGGTAATCCTCGCACAACTCGTTGATGCGGATGGCGGACATCACGCGCGCATAGGCGCCTTGACTCTCGAGGGTGTCCTGTAGCGCCAGCGCGTTCATGACGGTGGCCAGCATGCCGATATGATCGGCGGTGACGCGATCCATGCCGCTGGCGGCGAGGCCGGCACCGCGGAATATATTGCCTCCTCCGATGACCAGCGCCACCTGAACGGCAATCTCCGTCAACTCGATCAGATCCCTGGCGACGGCCTCCAGCATGCCGGGGCCGATACCATAACCCTCATCGCCGAGGAGCGCTTCACCGCTCATCTTCAGCAGGATACGCCCGTACCTGGCTTTCATACCGCCCACTCCCGGCTAGGTGCGCGGAGGATGGTGCGTTGAAGTCGGGGCAAAGGCTCAGTTGCCTTGCACCTGTGCCATGACTTCGTCGGCAAAATTCTCCGTGCTTTTGTCGATGCCTTCTCCCACCTCGAATCGCGAGAACGCACTCACCGTTGCCCGGGCGCCAGCGAGGTACTTCTCCACGCTCTGGTCCGGGTCCTTGACGAAGGGTTGACCCAGCAGCGTGACTTCCTTCAGGTACTTTTTCATTCGACCGGCGATCATTTTCTCTTGAATCTCCGGCGGCTTGCCGCTGTCGGCGACCTGGGCAAGCAGAATTTCCCGTTCCTTCTCCAGAACGCCCGATGGTATGTCGCCTTCTCCTATGGCCAGCGGCCCGGTCGCCGCCACATGCATGGCGATGTCCTTGCCTATCGATTCGTCGCCCCCAGCCAGATCCACCAGAACGCCGATGCGTCCACCGTGCACGTAGGCGCGCACGGTACCGCCTGCGCTTTCCAGCACCCGGAATCGCCGCACGCTGATGTTCTCACCGATGCGCATGACCATGTCGCGGACGCGCTCCCCGATGGTCTCGCTCTCGCCCTGGCGCAGCGGCACAGACAACAACGCGGCCAAATCTGCGGGGCGTTCGTCAAGGGCACGCTGGGCGACGGAATTGGCGAATTCCTGAAACTCGTCCTGCTTGGCCGCGAAGTCGGTCTCGGAATTGACCTCCACCAGAGCGCCGCTGCCTGCGTCCGCGGCCAGCGCCAGACCGATGACGCCCTCCGCCGCGATGCGCCCCGCCTTCTTGTCGGCCTTGGCCTGTCCCTTCTTGCGAAGATTCCCCACCGCCGTCTCGATGTCACCGTTCTCGTCCACCAGGGCCTGCTTGCATTCCATCATGCCGGCACCGGTACGCTCACGGAGTTCCTTCACCATTGCTGCGCTAATCTGCATCGTCATTCTCGTCTCTTGTCGCCGCCTACCGATTTCAGTCGCCGGCGGGCTTTTTGGCGGTGGTCTTCTTGGTCTTGGAGGTCTTTCCAGCGGTGCTTTTCTTGGTCGTGGCGGCCTTCTTGGCGGCCTTCTTGGCGGCGGGCTTTTTCTTTATCGTGGTTTTCTTCTTGGCAGCGGTCGCGTCTGCCTTTTCGGCAGCCGCCGCCTTGGCACTGGTCGCCGGGATCCCTTCGTCCTCGGGCTTGCCCCGCGACTCTGCCGGCGCCGGGGTTCGGGCCGTTTGGGCAGGCTCATCCTCCGCCGCAGCCCGGGGCGCGACAGAAACATCCGCCTTTACCGCAACCTTGGCCTTTATCTCGACCTTAGCCTTTACCTCGACCTTGGCGTTAGCCACAACCGGAGTGCCTTTGCCAGCGGCCGCCGGCGCCTGGACCTCGTCGTCGGCACCTTCCATTTGCAGTTGCGCTGCCTGGCGACTTTCCAGAATGGCATCGGCCGCTCCGCGCACATAGAGCTCGATAGCGCGGATGGAATCATCGTTACCGGGGATCACATAGTCGACACCATCCGGATCGTTGTTCGTATCGACCACCCCCACCACCGGTATACCCAGCTTCACCGCCTCACGCACGGCGATCTTCTCGTGTCCCACGTCGACGATGAACATGACGTCGGGCAAACTGTCCATGTTCTTGATGCCGCCCAGACTTCGTTCGAGCTTCGCAAGCTCCCGTTGCAGCGACAATCCCTCTTTTTTACTGACGCGGTCGAGGCCACCAGCTTCGATGAGCTCTTCCAGCTCCTTCAGCCGCTTGACGGATTTCTTGACGGTGCCGAAATTCGTCAGCATACCGCCCAGCCAACGGCGGTCCACATAGGGCATGCCGCAGCGTTGGGCTTCCCTGGCCACCACCTCCTCGGCGGCACGCTTGGTTCCGACGAACAGAATGGTGCCCCGGTTGGCTGCCATACGCCCCAGGAAGTTGCTCGCGTCATTGTAGAGCGGAAGTGTCGTCTCGAGATTGACGATATGGATCTTGTTGCGTTCCCCGAAGATGTAAGGTGCCATCTTCGGGTTCCAGAAGCGCGTCTGGTGGCCGAAATGAACGCCGGCCTCCAGCATTTCGCGCATGGTCACTGTGGACATGTCACGACTCCGTATTCGGGTTGAGCCTCCATGCGCCCCGTACACCAACCCCGGGGGACCCGAGCGTTCCCGACTGGGAATCGCGGATCGGCCAAGGGCACCCTGATGCACGTGCCGGCGCATGTGTGTATTGTGGACGGGCGCGCCTTGTGGCCTGCCGTCCTGCCGCGGTCTTTCCAGCACCATCGCCGGAACCGACCGTTGTCAAACACGGTTAAGTGCTTGAACGTATTTGGAAACCGAGAAGGCCGAAGCTGCAGTTTCGCGCACTGGACAAACGAGTTTTTCCTCTCGAGCATCCCGCGGCGGCGACCGGCGGCCTGTAGAATCCGGGTCCGGGCGAGATTTGCAGCCGAAAGGCGCGCTTTTATACCATAGAAGCTTGTAGACAACAATCGCCCGATGACCACCGAGCGTGGTGGTAAGCGGCGGTACCAGAAGAGAAAAGCTCGCTCACGCGAGCCCACCCCCCGGGTTATGACCATTACCATCAAGACAGCCGACGAAATCGATAAGATGCGCGTCGCGGGGCGCCTGGCAGCGGATGTGCTGCACATGATCCGCCCCCACGTGAAAGCGGGTGTCAGCACCGGCGAGCTCGACAGGATCTGCCACGATTACATCGTCAACGAGCAGCAGGCGATACCGGCGCCGCTCAATTATCGCGGCTTTCCCAAATCGATCTGCACCTCGATCAATCATCAAGTCTGCCATGGTATCCCGGGGGAGCGAATGCTCAAGGGCGGCGACATCCTCAATATCGACATCACGGTCATCAAAGACGGCTATCACGGCGACACGAGCAAGATGATGTTCATCGGCGAACCGTCCATCATTGCACGGCGGCTGGCGCAGGTTTGCCACGACGCCATGTGTCTGGGCATCGAGATGGTTCGCCCTGACGTTCACCTGGGCGATATCGGTCACGCGATACAGCAATACGTGGAGAAGCACCGATACTCCGTGGTGCGCGAGTACTGCGGACACGGCATCGGGCGCGAGTTCCACGAGGACCCCCAGGTGCTTCACTACGGCAAACCGGGTACCCGCGAGAGGCTGATCCCGGGAATGACGTTCACCATCGAGCCCATGGTCAACGCCGGCAAACGCCAGGTGAAACTCCTGAAGGACGGCTGGACAGTCGTTACCAGGGATCGCGCCCTGTCCGCCCAATGGGAGCACACCATGCTGGTCACCGATTCGGGGGTCGAGGTGCTGACCCAGCGCGACGGCGAGCCGTTGTAGGAGGGGGTTAATGGGGACGATTTAATGGGGACAGATCTATTTTCCCCAAAGGGAAAATAGATCTGTCCCCATTAAATCGTCCCCATTAACCCGCTACCTACAGGCGATGCTGTCGTGAGTAACCGATTCGATGCGCCTGACGCCGGGCTGCTGGCCGATCTGACGGCCGCGGCGGCGCCGGACCTCGATGAACACCAGAGCGTGGAAGCCTACCGCAAGGTGCTGGCATGCGCGCGCCGCTCCCTCGCCCGGCGATTTCGCCAGGGCGTGCCGGCAAGCGCTCTGGTGCACATGAGCGCCGCCTTCATCGACACGCTGCTCACGAAGGCCTGGAGCACCCACCATCTCCCCGTCGACAAAGGGCTGGCGCTGATCGCCGTGGGCGGTTACGGCCGCGGCGAGCTGCATCCCTCCTCCGATATCGACCTGCTGATACTGGCAGGCAAGGGGCCGGGCTTTGGCACGCAGATCCAGGCGTTCATCGCCTTTCTCTGGGATATCGGCCTCGAAGTCGGATCGAGCGTGCGCAGCGTAAAGGATTGCGTACGCGAGTCGAAAAAGGACATTACCGTGGCGACCAACCTCATGGAGGCGTCTCTCATCGTGGGAGACGTGGGGCTCTTCGAGCACATGCGCCGCGCCACCGAGGCCGACAAATTGTGGCCCAGCCGCAAGTTCTTCGAAGCCAAATGGGCCGAGCAGCGCGCCCGCCACCACAAGTTTCACGACACAGCCTACAACCTGGAACCGAACGTGAAAGAGGGGCCGGGGGGAATGCGCGACATTCAGATGATCGGCTGGGTCGCGAAACGCCACTTTGGCGCCGACACGCTGCACGAGCTGGTCACCCACGGATTTCTCACCGAGTCCGAGCACCAGTCTCTGACGGAAGGCCAGAGTTTTCTCTGGCAGGTGCGATTCGCGCTGCACGTTCTCACGGGCCGGCGCGAGGATCGTTTGCTGTTCGACTACCAACGCACCCTTGCGGAGGACTTCGGATACAGCGACGACGATGCCAGTCTGGCAGTCGAAAAATTCATGAAACGCTACTACCGCACAATCATGGAACTCAGCCGTCTGAACGAGATGCTGCTCGAGCTATTTCAGGAAGCCATTCTGCACGCCGACGCGCCGCGCTCGGTAACCCCCATCAGCAAACGCTTTCAGGCAGTGAACGGTTTCATCGAAGTGACCGACGACAACGTCTTCAAGCGCTACCCCTTCGCACTGCTGGAAATATTCCTGATCGTTCAACAGCACCGCGAACTCAAGGGAGTACGCGCGTCCACCATCCGATTGATCCGAGATCACCGGCACCTGATAGACGGAAAGTTTCGCGCCGACATCCGCGCGCGCAGCCTGTTCATGGAGATCCTCAAACAACCGAACCGCATCACACGCGAGCTGCGCCGCATGCACCGCTACGGCGTCCTGGAAAAATACCTCCCGGAATTCGGGGCGGTGGTCGGCCAGATGCAGTACGACCTGTTCCATACCTATACCGTCGACGAGCACAGCTTGTTCGTTGTGCAAAACATCCGTGCATTCGCGTCACCGGAACGGCCCCAGGCCATGCCCCGCTGCGCGGAAATTTTCGCGCAGCTGCCCAAGCCACACCTGCTCTACATCGCCGGCCTCTTCCATGACATCGCCAAAGGCAGAGGCGGCGATCACTCGCGACTCGGAATGCAGCTTGCCATGGATTTCTGCATCGACCACGGACTCGGCCAGTACGATGCGCGACTGGTCGCCTGGCTGGTCCGGCATCATCTGACCATGTCCTTGACGGCCCAGCGCCGCGACATCACCGATCCGGACGTCATCAAGGACTTCGCGCGCACCGTGGGGGATCAGAATCATCTGGACTACCTGCTTCTGCTCACGGTTGCCGACATCCGCGGCACGAATCCCGCCCTTTGGAACGACTGGAAAGCGACACTGCTCGGCGATCTGTACGAATCTTCGAGCCGTGCCCTGAGGCGCGGCCTGGAAAATCCTGTGGACCGGGCGGAGCTGATCGCCGAGACCCAGCGCGAAGCGCGCCGCTTGCTGAAGGATCCCAATGGTCTCAACGATCGCACCGCCGAGCTCTGGGAGAGCCTCGGCGACGACTATTTTCTACGCTCCACCGCCGACGAGGTGGCCTGGCACACACGCGCTATCGTCGCGGCCATGGCGCAAGCGGACACCGATGCTTTGCCGCTCGCGCTGGTCCGCCAGGGCCGCGGTGGTACCGAGGTGTTTGTCTATGCCGCAGACCGGGAGTTCCTGTTCGCCGCGTCGACCTCCGTGCTCGGGCGTCTGGGCCTCAACATCGTCGATGCGCGTATCATCACCGCCGATAATGGCATGACGCTGGACAGCTACGTGGTATTCGAGCTGGACGGCGAGCCGGTATCGGGCGCCGCCCGCGAGCGGGAAATCAGCGAGGCCCTGCGCGCGGCGCTGGCGGACCCGAGCGGCGCACGTCGGGACAACCGCCGTTTGACGAAGCGCCAGCTGCGCCATTTCCAGACGCCAACGCAAGTCCGTTTCCGTGACGACGCCGGCAACGCCCGTACGGTCATGGAGGTCATCGCCGGCGATCGGCCACAGCTCCTTTCGGCCATCGGCTGGGCATTGGCGGACTGCAAAGTGCGCCTGCAAAACGCCAAGATCGCCACCTTCGGGGAACGTGCCGAGGACGTATTCTTCCTCACCGACGCCGGCAATCGGCCCCTGGCGGAGGAAAGCTTCGATGCCATCAGGAAGCGAGTAACCGCCGCCATCGATGCGGTCAACGGGGATTAATCCTCAGCCGCCGGTCACCGGCGGGAAGAAAGCCACCTCGTCGCCATCCTCCACCGGGTGATCGGCGCCCACATACTCCAGGTTCACGGCCATCAGCACGTTGTCCGGCAATGCCGCGCCGTCGCTGACGGTGGCCCAGACATCGGCCACTGTGGCGCCTTTGCCCGGCGCCTCCAGCTGCCGGTGGTCGCCGTGGAGCTCCCGCAGGCTGGCGAAGTATTTGACTGTTACGGCCATATTAATGTCACATCGCCCTATCCAGGGTCGTAGTATCGTAGGTTGGGCTGAGCTTGCGAAGCTCAGAGTCTGTGAATTAATCGCCCAACCTGGCGAGACGATTCCTGGGCGTGCCCTGCAAGGCGCGAAGGTGCACAAAATCGCGCGCGTAGGCGGGTGATTGATTCACAGACTCTCAGCCGAAACCTACGACACTACTGTGCCATCATCCGATCCAGGCACGCAAACGAGGATACCGTGTCGCGATTGACGCATTTTAACACCGCCGGCGACGCCCACATGGTGGACGTGGGCGGCAAGCCAGAATCGCGCCGTATCGCCATCGCCGAGGGCCGTATCCACATGCTCGAGGAGACTTTGAAGCTGGTGACCGAGGGCAGGCACAAGAAGGGCGATGTGCTCGCCGTTGCCCGGGTGGCGGGCATCATGGCCGCCAAGCGCACCGCCGAGCTGATTCCCCTGTGCCATCCGCTGCCGTTGAGCCGTATCGACGTGGATCTCACGCCGCTGGCCGATTCGGCCGCCATCCAGTGCCGGGTGACGGCCGAGACGGTGGCCCGCACCGGAGTGGAGATGGAAGCACTGACGGCAGTCCAGATCGCTTTGCTGACCGTCTACGACATGTGCAAAGCCGTGGATCGCGGCATGACCATCGGCCAGGTGCGCCTGGTGGAGAAATCAGGCGGCAAATCCGGCCGCTGGCGCCGCGGCGACGACTAGAAGCGTCCAGGGCCCATCAGGATCACGGGCAGACCACCGGAATACGCTCGGCAAGGACCACGGCTTCGGGACTCAGCTTCGCCCGGTAGGCGATCACCTGGACGCCGGCAGCCAAGGCCTCGCGCAGCGTCCGACCGTAGTCCGCATCGATGTCATCGGCCGGCCGCACTTCCCGAACATCGGCGCGCTGCACGCAGAAGCACAGGGCCGCGCGCTGGCCACCCTTGCCCAGGGTGGCCATGAGCTCACGCAGATGCCGGGTGCCGCGCACGCTGACGGCATCGGGAAACAGGGCGATGCCTTCGTCCACCGCCGCCGTGACGTTCTTGACTTCCAGGTAGCAGGCGACCTGATGGCCGCTGAGCAGAAAGTCCACCCGGCTGTTCTCGTTCCCATAGCGAACCTCCGGCCGGATTTCGGCGTAGCCGGCAAACTCGCCGATGACCCCTGATTCGATGGCTTCCCGCACCAGGGCGTTGCTGCGCCCGGTGTTGATCCCCACCAATACGCCACCATCCAACTCCACCAGCTCCCAGGTATGGGCGTACTTGCGCTTGGGATTGTCCGAGCGGCTCAACCACACCCGGGAACCCGGGGTCTGGCAGCCGAGCATGGAGCCGGTATTCGGACAATGGACCGTGAGAGCAGTGCCGTCGCCCAGGGTGACATCGGCGAGAAAGCGCTTGTAGCGCCTGACCAGCCGTGCTTCGAGCAGAGGAACCGGAAAGCGCACCTCATCCACCCCCGGGGGCCGCATCGCTCGGGTAGTTCGAAATCCGGGGCACGATGCTAGAATGGCCGCGGCGCAACATCAGTAGAGAAGAACATGTTTGGTCGACCATCAGCCCTGGGGCAACGAATAAGAATGCTACGCTCACACCTGGCCCAGGAGAATCCCCTGCTGCTGCAGGTGGTGAAAAGCTTCCGGGTGCTCGATAACGTAGCTTATCGCCTGGGCATGCTGGACGACAGCACGTCGTTCACCACACGCGTTCCCTGGTGGCCGATGATTTCCGTGATGGGAACCTTCTCTTCGGGAAAATCCACATTCATCAATTTTTACCTGGGCGGGAAATTGCAACAGACGGGCAGCCAGGCCGTCGACGACAAGTTCACGGTCATCTGCTACAGCAACGACGAGGAACAACGGGTGCTGCCGGGCCTCGCCCTGGATGCCGATCCCCGCTTTCCCTTCTATCAAATGAGCCGCGATCTGGAAGCTGTCACGGCTGGAGAAGGATCCCGGGTGGATTCCTACCTGCAGCTCAAGACCTGCCACAGCGCGCATCTGCGCGGAAAGATCGTCATCGACTCGCCGGGCTTCGACGCCGACGAGCAGCGCACGGCAACCTTGAAAATCACCGATCACATCGTCGACCTGTCGGACCTGGTGCTGGTGTTCTTCGACGCCAGACACCCCGAGCCCGGCGCCATGCAGGACACTCTGGAGCATCTGGTGGCACACACCGTGCGACGCCCCGATGCCAACAAGTTCCTGTACATCCTCAACCAGATCGACAATGCGGCACGGGAGGACAACCCGGAAGAGGTATTCGGTGCCTGGCAACGGGCGCTGGCGCAAAAAGGCCTCACCGCCGGTCGCTTCTACAGCATTTATGACCTGGAAGCGGCCATCCCCATCGACGACCCGGTGTTGCGCGAGCGTTTCGAAGCGCGCCGCGCCGCGGACATGGACGCAATCCTGGCGCGCATCGACCAGGTGGAAGTCGAACGGGCCTACCGCATCATCGGGCTCCTGGAGCAAACCGCCCGCGCCATCGAGGAGACTCTGGTGCCGACCCTGCGAGAG